>Ga0153999_1000019_pt1 | contig 166216 bp, 157 predicted proteins | sample TSNC083MetaG_FD_104675 | JGI IMG/M metagenome (GOLD analysis project Ga0153999, IMG submission 104675) | Attine ant fungus gardens microbial communities from North Carolina, USA - TSNC083 MetaG | ecosystem: Host-associated > Fungi > Mycelium > Unclassified | place: USA: North Carolina, Lumber...
TGGCAATGATGAGAGCGACAAGTCAGAAAGTGTTGCTTTTAAAACAACACTAACCAAATAATAGAAATAGGAGAAAAAAATGGTTGAATTAACAAAGGTTTATCGTGGCATGCAAAATGGTGCCGAAACAATCAATGATAATTTAAACAAACTGAACACAAGTACTGTTCAGAAAACTGGGGATGAAATAATTGCAGGAAAGAAAACTTTCTCTGATGATACGACTGTTAATAATTTAAAAGTTAACGGAACCGTGACTCGCCCTAATAAAAAAGTGCTTTTATCTGGGGCATTTTGGATGCAAGCGGGTCAGGTAGTCACACCGTCAAAGGCATTGTCAGCTTGCGAAAATGGTTGGTTGCTTCACTTCACAGAATACGAGTCTGGAATGGATGAAAATACTAAAAAGGGGTTGAATCATTATTATTTTGTACCCAAAGAAAGTGCGCAACTTGCGGACGTTGGTACATCATTCCCCCTTGTAACCTCTGATGGGACTACAACACTGAAATACCTGTATATTCAAGGCACTAAGATTACAGGGAATGCAGCCAATGAAACAGCAAATTCTAAAAAGTTTGTTTTACAACATGTACTAGAATACTAATTTAGAAAGTAGAGATTAATGGAGTATCAATTATTAGGAGTTTCAGGGCTAATCTTAATCATATTAGGACTGACGTGGTTAAAAGACGGGGAGAAAATGGACCCGCCATTAAGAAAAAGAATCATTATTGATTTAACAACAATCGCTTTGTTTTGGATTGTCTTTGAGTTTTGGCACTTCTCAAGCTCAAGAGCTTATGAAAATGAAGTAAATTGGATTATTAACGGTTCACTTGCTTTCTTTGGCGCCCGAATGATTCAATTAATTTGCCAAATAAATCCAATGTTTCAAGAGTTGGTGAATTACTTAAAATCGAAGAATGGCAAAACAGATGTTATTGAAAATGAAAGTACAGAGGAAAACAAATGAAAAAATTAATTAAAAAAGCTGCCATTGGTATGGTAGCTTTCTTTGTTGTTGCAGCAAGTGGACCTGTATTTGCGGCAGTTGGTGACCAAGGAGTGGACTGGTCACGTTATAATGGTTATCAGGGGAACTTTGGTTATTCTACCGATAAGTTCTCAATCTCTCAAGTTGGGGGCTTTAATAAAAACGGACTTTACTGGCAAGATGAGTATTCTTCACAAGTACAGAGTTCACTATCTCAAGGGAAACGAGCGCACACTTATATTTGGTGGGAAAGCGTGACAGACTACTCAACAGCTAAATATGTCCTTGATACAATGCTTGCCAAGGTGACTACTCCAAAAGGTTCAATTGTTGCCTTAGATGCGGAGTCTGGGATTCAATCAACTGATGTCACGATGTGGGCTTTGAAGTATATTGAAGATCATGGATATACTCCACTACTTTATGGCTATAAAAGTTATCTTGTTCAAAGTTTCTTCTTAGATACTATTGTTCAGTCTTATGGGCTTTGGATGGCTGGCTATGGTTATAATACCGTGAAATCAACCCCTGATTATAATGACTTTCCAAGTTATGAGAACATCAAAATTTGGCAGTTTACTTCTAATTACGTACCAGGTGGTTTAGATGGGAATGTGGACTTGAGCGGTATCACAGATAATGGATATGGCGGACAAGTCACACCGAATAATACTTTACCGTTTGAAGGACGAAGCTTAGAGCAATTGGCATCCGATGTCCAAGCTGGTAAATTCGGTAAAGGTGAGCAACTCAAAAAAGCCTTGGGAGATTACTACATTGGAGTGAACGCCATTGTTAATGAACGTGAGAAAAAAGTCACGGCCAATGAATCTCATGGCACATTAGCCAACCAAGTGCAAAAAGGCATTTATGGTGTCAGTCCAGACCGCCCAAGACTTCTTGGAACTTATACAAATGAGGTTCAAGACAGAGTCAATGCGGATGCTTACAAAGGAATGCAAGTAGCACGAACTTACACTGTACGTTCAGGAGATAATCTTTCATCAATTGCCAGTCGATTAGGAACAACTGTTCAAAGTCTAGTTTCAATGAACGGTATCTCAAACCCTAATTTGATTTATGCTGGTCAAACTTTAAATTATTAAAATTTACGCCTGGCTTCGGTCAGGCTTTTTTATTTTTCATGGAATATTGTATAATGATGTTAGTGGACGAGAATAAAATATTCTTTATTTATAACATCGGTAATCTGCAGTGCCGTCCACACTTACAACATGAGTGCTGTAGATTATCATAATTGGTTCTTTAGCTTAGTTGGTTAAAGTCCCCCGCTCATAACGGGGTTAGCGCTGGTTCGAGTCCAGCAAGAACCATATAAGACTTAATCTGTCAGCAATGGCAGGTTTTTCATTTATATAGGAAGAAAGAAGTAAAAAATAAAGTTTTTAGTAAAAGATATTAAAAAAGTTTTAGGATAATAAAAATAAAACCTCTGTCAGAGGTTTTTTTAGTAAAATAGCAAGATTAGAATACAAAATTTTACTGACAAGCTCTCTGTCAGTAAAATTATAAAAAATGAAACACCCGAAAACATTGCCATGAACAGCTTTTAAAGCGAGTAATAAATTAAACATGTACTCAAGCTAGAAAAATAAAGGCTTTTCTGAAAGAAAGACTTGCATTTGTTGCTGAAAAATGCTAAAATACATAAGTCCGACTTTTTAGATATATATAGTATATATCTTTCGGGAAATTTCTAAGGAGGTACTTTTGCTTGGCAAAAGATGATGTAATTGAAGTAGACGGCAAAGTCGTTGACACCATGCCGAATGCGATGTTCACGGTTGAACTCGAAAATGGTCACCAAGTCTTGGCGACGATTTCAGGAAAAATTCGAAAGAATTATATCCGTATCTTGCCTGGAGACAAGGTTCAAGTTGAACTCTCACCATACGATTTGACACGCGGACGAATTACTTACCGATTTAAGTAATCCGGACATTCATTGAGTGCATGATGCACAGTAACCATAGAAAGGAAGACACAATGAAAGTAAGACCATCAGTTAAACCAATCTGCGAATACTGTAAAGTTATTCGTCGTAACGGTCGTGTAATGGTAATTTGCCCTGCCAATCCAAAACACAAACAACGTCAGGGATAGAAAGGAAATAGAAAAATATGGCTCGTTTTGCTGGAGTTGATATTCCAAACGAAAAACGCATTGTTATTTCATTAACATACGTATTCGGTGTTGGACTTCAAACATCTAAAAAAGTACTTGCAGCTGCAGGTGTCTCAGAAGATATCCGTACAAAAGATTTGACATCAGATCAAGAAGATGCAATCCGTCGTGAACTCGATGGCTTAAAACTCGAAGGAGACCTTCGTCGTGAAGTGTCACTTAACATCAAACGTTTGATGGAAATCGGTTCTTACCGTGGTATGCGTCACCGTCGTGGACTTCCTACACGTGGACAAAACACTAAGAACAACGCTCGTACACGTAAAGGTCCTGCTAAATCAATCGCAGGTAAGAAAAAATAATTAAATAGAAAGGAGTTAAAATGGCAAAAATTACACGTAAACGTCGTGTTAAAAAGAATATTGAATCTGGAATTGTTCATATCCAATCAACATTTAACAACACAATCGTTATGATCACAGACGTTCATGGTAACGCCCTTGCTTGGTCATCAGCTGGTGCACTTGGATTTAAAGGTTCTAAAAAATCTACACCTTTCGCCGCTCAAATGGCTTCAGAAGCTGCTGCTAAAGCTGCTCAAGAGCAAGGTTTGAAAACTGTATCTGTTACAGTTAAAGGTCCTGGTTCAGGTCGCGAATCAGCTATCCGCGCACTCGCTGCAGCTGGTCTTAATGTAACATCTATCAGTGATGTGACTCCTGTACCTCACAATGGTGCACGTCCTCCAAAACGTCGTCGTGTATAATTAGTTGCTCTTGTCACTAATCACTTTTCGCTTAGAGGAGAACATACATGATTGAGTTTGAAAAACCAAAAATTACTAAATTTGACGAATCAGAAAATTACGGTAAATTCGTTGTTGAACCACTTGAACGTGGTTATGGTACAACTTTAGGTAACTCTCTGCGTCGCGTCCTTTTGTCATCACTTCCTGGTGCTGCTGTGACTTCAATTCAAATTGAAGGTGTTCAACACGAATTCGCAACAATCCCTGGCGTACGTGAAGATGTCATCCAAATCGTTCTTGCGGTTAAAGGAATTGCCATCAAATCATACGTAGAGTCTGAAAAACAAATCGAACTTGACGTAACTGGTCCTATGGATGTTACTGCTGGTGATATCTTAACTGATAGCGACATTGAAATTGTCAACAAAGACCATTACTTGTTCTCTATTGCTGAAGGTCACTCAATGCGTGCTGTAATGACTGTTAAAAAAGGATACGGCTATGTTCCGGCTGACGAAAATAAAGTCGATGGAGCGCCAATTGGCACAATTGCTGTAGACTCAATTTACACACCAGTAAGTAAAGTAAATTATCAAGTAGAACCTGCCCGTGTTGGTGGAGATTCTAGCTACGATAAATTAACACTTGAAATTACTACAAACGGTACTATCGTTTCTGACGAAGCTTTGTCACTCTCAGCTAAAATCTTGACAGACCACTTGAACTTGTTCGTTGATCTTTCAGAAGTTGCAGCTGAAGCCGAAACACTTGTTGTTAAAGATGAAGTTAAAACAGAACGTGTGCTCGATAAAATTATTGAAGAAATGGACTTCTCAGTTCGTGCTTACAATGGTTTGAAACGCGCAGGTATCAACACTGTTGCTGATATTGTTGAAATGAGCGAAGCTGACATGATTAAAGTCAAAAACCTCGGTCACAAATCAGTAGAAGAAGTCAAAGTTAAATTGACTGAATTGGGACTTTCCCTTAAAAAAAGAAAATAATAATATAGGAGGAAACAAATGAGCAATCGTAAACTCGGACGTACATCTTCACAACGTAAAGCTATGCTTCGTGATTTGACTACAGATTTGATCATCAACGAAACTATCGTTACAACTGAAGCTCGCGCTAAAGAAGTTCGTCGTACAGTAGAAAAAATGATTACGCTTGGTAAAAAAGGTGACCTTTCAGCTCGTCGTGCAGCAGCTGCTTACGTACGTAATGAAATCGCAATTAAAGATTTCAACGAAGAAACTGAAACTTTCCCAACTGCCCTTCAAAAATTATTCAACGACCTTGCTAAACGCTACGAAGGACGTAACGGTGGTTACACTCGTATCCTTAAAGTAGAACCACGTCGTGGTGATGCTGCGCCTATGGCAATCATTGAATTGGTTTAATTGTATTAAATCTTGAAGTAATAATAAAATACTAAATTGAGTGTTATGATGTTGGCGGGGGTTTCTGTGGGTGCATGTGTTGAGTTGTGATTGACTCTCTTTCGCATCAGCCTTGCTTATAGTCTAGCTCTGTCTGATTAGATTAAATTTCTAATCTAGTCAGGCCACTCAATTTATTTATTTTAGCCGTTGTAGCTCAGTCGGTAGAGCAGCACCATGGTAAGGTGAAGGTCGACAGTTCGATTCTGTTCAATGGCATATAAGGTTTAACCCCTGTAAAAAAGCCTCCTATGAGGTTTTTTTATTTATTCATTCTTGTCAAAAATAGCCCATTTATGTCTATTAAAACCACATGCATTGGTGGATTTTTGGTGGATTTTTATATTGGCTTTTCATCACTTATGTTTAAAGAAAAATTAAGTCTATTCAGTTGACTGGTAGTCTGGTTTTGCATTTGGCGAGTAAGGTGAGTATAATGTAAAGTCATATCAGATTTTACGTGTCCCACTTGTGCCATTATTGCTTTTTCTGGAAGTCCAATTTCAGACATGTATGAGATTGCTGAGTGTCTAAGCATGTGTAAGGAGTAATTTTTATTTGTTCCTAAAGCTTTTTGACATAATTTTTTAAAGTTTTGATGTAATGTTTTATAGACTAGTAGTTCTCCATTTTGATTTACAAAGATGAACTCGTTATCTTTACAATTACTTTTAAAGTATCCAATAATTTCTAGTGCTTGATTATTAAGCAAGACATTTCTAAAGGAATGTATGGTTTTAGGAGAAACTAAGACCCTTTCATTTTCTTTGTGATTTCTTCTGTCAATAGAATGAGTAATATGAGCAACGTTGTCTTCAATATCAGAAAATTTTAAAGCTTGAAGTTCTCCTACTCTTAGTCCCGTACAAAATAGAAAAATATATGTAAGGAGATATCGCTTTTGATTTTCAGCAAAAAAGTTATGATTATTGCTTAAGTTCATATTTTTGTGCTTTGCAAAATTAATGATGACTTCAAATTCCTCAAAGTTTAAGAATCTTTCTTTGGATTTTTGGACATCGTCAAGAGTTATCTTTCTCTTTGGGAGCTGAATTTGAGAGACAGGATTTTCAGATATAAATTGAAGTGTTAAAGCGTAGTCAAAAAATTGTATTAGCAAGGCTCTGTAAGCTCTTTTTGTTTTGATTGAACGGTTTCCTTTAAATATTATTTCATGGATATCTTTTACGGTTACTTCTGAAATAGATTTATCAAATAATGTACGGAGTAATGATTCAAAAATTTGATTCTGGACTTTAAAAGTAGTTACTTTTAATTCTAAATATCTTATCTCTCGCCATTCCTCATAGAGTTCTCTAACTGTTAATAATTTGCGAGAAAGGGTTTGGGCTTCTGATTGAGTAAGTTCTGCTTTGAGTCTTTCTATTTTTATTGTTAATAATCGTTTAGCTTCTGCACTAGATTGTCTAGAAGCACTATTCATTGTGATTTCTGTTTGACGCCATTTACTCCTTTTTTCGTCATAAAATTTTTCAATAAAACGGAATTTTCCATTTTTTGTCTTTTTTTTGAACATCTTTTAGTACCTTTCGTTGTTAGGCGATAAAAAATGTGATAGAACTTCAAAAATTATATCACATTTCTTTAAATTTTATATTTATATATTGAGAAGTCGCTCACTTGATTTAAATTTCAAGAAAGCTTCATATCCTATAGGGTCAATCAAAACTCTTTTGTAACTTGGTTTTAATACGTATATTTCAAAATCAGGATTGTATCTCATTTTTTTTAAATCTTTATTTAATGTATCAATAGGAACACTAAACATTTGACAAATTCCCTTTTTGGTTAAATATTTTTCCATTAAGAGTACCTTCCTTTCTTTTTTTATTGTACTTTTAGTATTTTTATTGAAAGTTGATAGGGTTTTTAATCAACTTTTTTAATTTTAGACTTTAGGAAATCAAAGTCGTGTTCAGTTTTTGGATATATCCTTGGGAGAAGATACCGATTTAAAAGTTTTTCTGTAAATTCTTCTTGATTGTCAGTTGAGAAGATTGCTTCTAAATCAAAGTTAATTTCTTCTTTTTCATAAGCGCTAATATTTCTTACCTTTGGAGAGAATAAACGTTTGGTTTGTGAGAGTTGGTAATAAACTCCACCCTCATAACCTTTGCCTTGTTGTTTTTCTGATAGAATTGTACAAAAGTTAATTCGCCTGATATATTGGTCTAGTGCTTCATCTTTAAAAATGTTAAAGAATTGTTCAGGAAGCTGTGTATTGGTAATCAATATCAGCCGAGGCACCACTTGTTTATTAGTAAATCGAGCGGACATTCGAGAAGTATTAATCGGGTCTAAGAGTTTGAGCCAGTCCGCTTTTCTTAAAGAATCAGGGCGAATATCATCTAATAAGATAATATCTTCTCCATAATAGTCATCAAAAGGATTAGAGGAAGAAGCGGAGTAGATACGACTTTTAAACTTATTTTTTTCCGCATATTCTCGAACTTTTTGAGCAATTGTTCTTGCAAGATAAGATTTTCCTAGTGAGCTTTTTCCTTGAAAGTACATGACTGTCAATTTATATTTTCCTGTGGTTAAATCTTTTAAATTTTTAAAAGCTAGTCTTTCAGCGTAAGAATCAAAAGCCTGTTTGAATTGTAGCTTGTGATTACTGTAGAGGAGAAATAAATCATCATCTGCTAAGATATCCTCTAGAAAAAGTTCACCTTTTAAGATTTGTTGATTGATTAAATCTAAACTTTCATCGGTTCGCTTTCTTTTGACCGTGGCACTTTGTTTTTCAAATTTTTTAGCGTTGCTTAGGATGAAATTTGAATAGTCAAATGTTCCAAAAGTTTCAACCTCGTGAGTGGAATATTGGTATTTATCAGGTTGTTGTGCATGAGTAAGATAAGCAAGTTGATTTTCCTCAAAATATCTATTTTTATCTTTAGGAAATTCAATATATTGTGTTTTAATACCTAATGCTTTAACAATCCTCGTAAGCGTTCTTTTGTCAGAATATTTGCCGTAGAGATGAACATGAGGAAAAACTAACTCATTCAAATCATTCTTGTCTAAGTAGTGAACGATAAGCGCAATACATTCTAATTTCACTTTTTCAGATTCTAATGTTTTAAGTCTTCGATAAATTTCTTCAAAGATGAGTGCTTTATTTGCTTGCCAATCGTCAAAGAGTAAGAGTTTTTCGTCTTCCCAATCCCAATATTCTGCTTTTAATTGTTGTTCAAAAACAAATTGTTTAATTCGTTTTTCTTCGATAAGATACACCTCATTTCTAAAAAGTGTCGATGTGACCACCTAGAATTGTCTATGTGATTTCACATAGACAGGTTCATAGACAGTAAAAAATTGAGAGTTTATCTATAATTCTGAAATTGACAAAGTATTGATAAGTGTTGGTGTGTTTGGGGTTACACCATTTTGTTGACAAGCCCTAAAATGGTGCGCACGTAGAAACTGTCTATGTGCGCCTATTATTTTATTTGTAAGGGCATGACTTCCACAGGCTGTTTTTGTTCATTCGCCAGCGTCTCCCATGTGGTCTGACCTACTCGTCTTGTGCTTCGCAGACGTCAGGCATCCCACATGGCTTGTCGCATTCACACATCCTGTGGCATTCATTCGCCTTTAGATAAAGTGATTTTATCGGTCACGAGTTTAACGCCTCGCCAAGAACTCATTCCCATATCCCAAAGTAATCGAACTTGTGGATTTGTACATTCAATGACCGCTTCTTTTTCTTCCTCTTTGTAATCTAGAAGTTCATCCAGTCCACCATAAACCTCAATCGTGATGGGTTTCAACTGAGAAAGGTCAACACCAGCTTGTTCTAATACGAGCGCGGTTCCAGCATCAAGTGCTTGTAAAACAGCTTTATTGCCATCTTTTGAAAAGCGAGCTTTTGCAAAATTGACTTGATATTTTTTAGGAATATCGAAGTTATTTTTATCAAGGTTTACTCCACCGAGTTTTACTGTATTGTCGTTAAGTGTTAATTTATTATTGTTCATTTGAATAGTCCTTTTTTCTTTTTGTTGTTTTCTTGATAAGTTCTAAATTCTTGCGTTAGAGTATCAAGTCTTGTTTTTAGTGATTGATTTTCTTTTTTGAGTGAATCAATCTGTTTGTTTGCTTGTAATCGATATTTGATAAAAGCTTGTGCTAAGTGATTATGTTTGCCTTGGATATGCTCTAAGGTCAAAAGTTGTGCATTTCCCCAGACTTCGAAAATTGTTTGTTCTAAACCTTTAGAATCAATTAATTGTGCCATTTTTTGGAAACATTTCACTTCTTCTGAATCGAAGTCAGGGACTTTTTGAACTTGGTTTTTTCCAATTTGAATGGTTTTTTCTTCAAATTCATATTCCGCTAAGTGCTCAATTTGTTTTTTCCAACGTTTAAGAGTGGAAACAGATTTTCCCAAGTCATGAGCAAGGGTTTGAATATCCATACGAATGTTACTCTCTCATATTTAATTTTCAAAGGTCGGTGTGTTATAATCAAGTTATACAATTTTGTAAGTCGTCTTTTAGCCTGTCAGCGAAGACGATTTTTTGTTTTTGGTGGGTCATTCATACTCAATTTCTCCTTTCTACTGATAAAAATCTTTCAAGTACTAATTAAATGTGATATAATAGATGAAAAATATATAACTAATACTTAAAGGCTTATCTACTGTTTTTATAATATAACACCAAAAATATTATTTGTCAATAAAAAAGTATTTATTTCTTTTTCAAATAGAACTAAAAGGACTACATAAGCGAAATGATTGAAAATCTTGGGAAAAATATTAAAACTTTACGTGTGAAGAATAACCTTTCACAACAAGACCTCGCAGATGAATTAGAAATTAGTATTGGGGCAATCTCCAAAATAGAACGTGGGGTAAGTTTTCCTTCTTTTTCTAATTTAGAAAAACTTAGCCTTGTTTTAAGAACGAATGCGACTGAACTTTTTTCAGATGATACTGAACAGCTAAAACATTCGCAAGGGATTGATTTTGTGACTCATAATGTGATAAATGAAATAAAAGTACTTGATAACATTCGAGGTATTCAAAATAGGACAGATGAACAGGAAGTTCAAAATGTTTTAGTTGGACTTGTTAAACAAATTATGGAGGTCGCTCAAAAAGAAAAGCGCCATATTCTTTATGAATCACTCAATCATTATTTATTTTCATTACTTAATCAACTGAATATTGAAAAAATTTATGAGGATTCGAAGAATAAAGAAGTTGTAGAAAAACAGAGGGTTTATAAAAATTCAAGAGAGGAATAAAATGAGAGAAATAGAAGGATGCTGGGACGAAGAGCAAGGATTGAATATTATTGACAAAAATACAGGGGAAATCTATGCGCAAGATGAAGTGTCTGATTTCGTTGAAGAAATGCTTACGGAAGAATTTGGTCATGAACTAGAAATACCGGAAGAAAATAAACCTCTCTACGAATTATTAAAGTCCGCATTAAAACAAAAAGATTTTCACAAGAGCTCATTTGGTCAACTTTTTGGAATGTCGGAGTTAGAAACAAGAACACTTGCTTACAGAATAAAAAATCAACGTTCACAGAAAAAGCTAGAAATTGCTCAAATTTCTGCGAGAGTGGGAGTCTTGGAGGAAGAGTTTCTTAATTGGGAAATGGGAGAAAGTGAGCCAATTGATGCCCAATTGAAAAAAGTAGCTTGGGAGTTAGGGACTTCATTGGAGTATTTATTGGGAAAGACTGATGATTCTCCAGTATTCGAAAAGTTTGACAAAGAAGGAAAAGAGAAGTTTTATCAAATTTTTCAAAGAAGTTTAGATAAGCTATCAAAACAATTGTCAAATCGTGCCATTACGAAAGAAGAATTTGAAAAGCAAGAAAAAATAATACTAAAAGTTCTTGAAGAAGCTCCCAATGTGGAAGTTCGTAGAGCACGTATTGGTTCATGTGGAATTGCCGAAACGAGTAGTGGAAGAAGTTTTGCTTTTGATTTAGAAGATATGGAACAAAAAGAAACTGATGAATTGTAAGTATTAGGTTGAGGTGAAGAGCACTATATATTAATTTATAGTGCTCTTTATTTCTGGCTATTGTAAGGGTTTGCGAAAATATTTCAGTAATAACGGAATAAGTTTTCCCTTAACATAATGATAGCGCTTTGATATACTTAAAAAGTAATAGAAAAGGAGAGAACATGAAGAAAATTGTAGCTATCACTTCTTGTCCTGTAGGTATTGCACATACTTATATGGCTGCGGAAAACTTAGAAAAAGCTGGTAAGCAACTTGGGATTGAAGTTAAAGTTGAAACGCATGGGTCTATTGGTGTAGAAAATGAATTATCCAAAGCAGATATTGATGAAGCGGTTGGGGTAATTATTGCTGCCGATACTAAGATAGATAAATCTCGATTTGGTGGGAAACAACTGATTGAGGTTGGTGTTCAGGATGGAATTCATCAATCTGAAGAGTTGGTTCAAAAAATATTAAATAATAAAGCCGAAATATATCAAAGTTCTGAGACAGAAGAGAAAAGAATAGATTCAAATAACGAAAGTTTAGGAAAGAAGATATACAAGAGTTTGATGAACGGGGTTTCTTACATGGTGCCGTTTGTCGTTACTGGCGGACTTTTAATTGCTATTTCTTTGTCTCTTGGTGGAAAGGCTACCCCTACAGGTATTCAGATTCCAGCAGGTACAATTTGGGCAACGATGAACACTATTGGTACAATTGCTATGGGGTTGATGGTTCCTATTCTGTCAGCATTTATCGCACAAAGTATTGCTGATAGACCAGGATTGGTTCCAGGATTTATAGGTGGAATGCTTGCAGCCAATGGTTCACTCTATGGAAGTACTGCTAATGCTGGATTTATAGGTGGAATTATTACAGGATTTTTGGCTGGATTTATCGTTTTAGGAATAAAGAAACTTCCTATTCCTAAAGCGTTGCAGTCTATTATGCCCATTATTGTTATTCCAATTATTGCTTCTTTAATTGTTGGCTTCTTATTCATCTATATTATTGGTGGACCTGTTGCATGGCTCTTTACTTCTCTAACGGGATTCCTCGCAAGTATGCAAGGAGGAAGTGAGGTCATTTTGGCCATGATTCTTGGAGCAATGATTGCCTTTGATATGGGTGGACCATTTAATAAAGTTGCTTTCTTATTTGGTTCAGGGCTCATTGCAGAAGGAAATTATTCTATTATGGGACCAATTGCGGTTGCCATTTGTATTCCTCCACTTGCTTTAGGTGTGGCATCTCTAGTGTTAAAAAATAAATTTACTAAGGCTGAAAAGGAAGCTGGTAAAGCTTCACTTGCAATGGGACTTTTTGGGATTACAGAAGGCGCCATTCCATTTGCCTCCACAGATCCATTAAGAACAATTCCAAGTATTGTACTAGGAGCGATGACAGGGAGTGTTATTGCCATGTTATCAGGAGTGACAGACCATGTTGCTCATGGCGGTCCAATTGTTGCTGTTTTAGGTGCTGTAGACCATGTGGCGATGTTCTTTGTTGCTGTTGTATCAGGGATTGCGGTTACTGTTATCGTATTAAGATTTTTAAAACCAAACTTACAGCTTGCAACAGTTAGTGGACCAGTAGAAACAAATAATAAAAATGAGAATCTTTCATTTGAAAGCGCTCAAGTTACAAGCAAACCTAAGAATGATTTTGGAACTATCGCAGACCTTTTATATGATAATACGATTATTCTTGATTTGCCAGAACAAAGTAAAAACGCTGTTATCTCGGAATTAGCTCAAGAGTTAGTTAATACAGGGAATGTGACTGAATTGAAAGGATTTGAAACTGCAATACATGAGCGAGAAAATGAGAGTACAACAGGAATAGGCATGGGGATTGCTATCCCACATGGTAAATCAAGTTACGTTAAAAAGCCAACCCTAGCTTTTGCTCGGAGTGACAAAGGGATTGAGTGGCGTTCTTTAGATGGAAGCCCAGCCCAGCTAATATTTATGATTGCTGTTCCAGAAAATAGTAAAGAAGACATTCATTTGAAAATTCTACAACAACTTTCTAGGAAATTGATGGATAGTGATTTTAGACAACAGTTGCTAAAAGCTTCTGACAAAAATGAAGTGAAAAGTTTATTAAGTAAAATGTAAAAATAGTCGATATGTTAAACTTCTTAGCATATCGATTTTCAAGGTTTAAGGAAAAATAATAAGTGAATAAAAGACAAATGACTCTTATACATGAACTGATTATGGAAGAGGGATATACAATAACTAAAAGCTTGGCAGAGAGACTGAAAGTATCTGAACGAACCCTGTATAATGATTTAGAAATAGTAGAAGATTATCTGATTTCAAACGATTATCCCTTGAAATTAGATAGAAAAAAAGGAACAGGAATTCGATTAAATGGATTACCGCATGAAAAAGAAAAATTAATGGCTTGTATTTCTCAAGGTCAAAGTTATTATTTTAGTAAGCAAGAACTTCAAAAATTAATTATTTTCCATATTTTACAATTACCAAACGGAAAGATAAGTCAGGAGGAACTAGCTGAGCAACTGTACGTGAATCGAAAAACCGTTCAAGAGAATTTAAAAGTGATTAAACCCTACCTTGAGCAATATGGGATAAAAATAGTATCAACGCCAGGCGTAGGAACGCAAGTTGTCGGAAGTGAGCAAGAGAAGAGGAAATTACTTGTGAAAACGCTTAGAGAAATGAAGCGCTCAGATTCGAAAAGTCCTACACTCAAAGAGTTTTTTAAGCAAGATACCTTAGAAATCATAAAGAATATTGTAGGCGAAGTCCTACAGCAGAATGATGGTTCAAGTGCTGTAGACTTATTAAATATTGAAACTCATATTTATTTCATGTTGGAGCGAATGAAAAGCAAAAACGAAGTCATACTAACAGATAGTGAAATAAAGGCGGTAGAAAATTCAAAAGCTCAAGAGTTGAGTAGTCAGGTTTTAGCAAAACTTTCAAGTGTTTATCCAATTGATTTTTCACCCAATGAAATTAATTACTTAGCTTTAAGGATTGCGAGTACTTTTCCTTCTTCTAGGACAGAACTATATTTTGATAAAGAAGCAGAAGGATTGACAGCTTTTTTAATCGAACAAATTGATGATATTCTAGGATATTCCTTGAGTAAAGATAAGGTTCTCAAAGAAAATCTGATGTCCCATTTATCATCTACTTATTTTAGATTGAATTTTAATCTAAATATTTCCAATCCCCTCACTGAGAATGTTTTTAATACTTATCCTCAACTGTTTATGGTCATTCAATTAACGGTTGACGATTATTTCAAACAAAGAGAAGGTTTTATTCCACAAGAAGAAGTAGCTTATTTAGTCATTCATTTTCAAGCCTCTATTGAGCGACAAAAATATCAAAAAAGTCGCATTTTTAAAGTAGGTTTGATAAGCGAATATTCTAAGGCAATGGCGAGTTTTATAGAAGCACGTATTAATCGGGAGCTTCCTGAAATAAAAGTGGTGGAACTATTTGAGTATAAAGAAGGGCTTAATTTTGAAGCTTCTCAAGAACTAGACTTCATACTCTCAACAGTTGTTCTCTCTCATTATAATATTCCTGTTATAACTATTTCACCAATGATTACAGAGAGTGATGTATTAGACGTTGAGAAGTATCTTTTGGAGCATGGAGAAAGAATTCAAAAAAAGAATTTCGACTTGGCAAGTTTTACTCATCCTTTTTTGATTTATCCTCAAATACAATTACAAAAACCAGAAGACATATTAAGTTTCATGGGGAAGATGCTTGTAGCAAACCATTACGTGGAGGAACAGTTTGTATCAGAAGTGTTAAAGAGAGATAGATATTCAAGTACTCGTGTGGCACCCGAAATTACACTTCCTCATGCTAATCCAAATTTTGTTTGTAAATCTACACTTTCAATTGCGACACTAAAAGAAGCAGTGAATTGGAATGGCGAGTTAATTCGATTAGTTATCTTAATTGCGGTAAAAAAAGAAGAATTGAAGAATCCTGAATTCAAGAAATTATTTTCTGTGATTCATTATATAAGCCAATCTCCTGAGTTAATGGAAAAGTTATGTCAAATGCAAAATCCATTAGAAATTTTAAATATGCTATCAATCTACGAATAAAAGAATTTTATCGTAATAGCGTAACTTAGTAAATTGCTTTCAAATATAATTAGCGAAATAGTATGCGTGAACAAGAAAATAAAAAATCTAGGGAAGAAGAAAAGTCAAGGTGAAAATAGCAATATTTACCATTTTTTATCATAACTATCTACAAGAAAAGCCGGAAAGAAAGCGGTAACATTGATTTGTGATTTAAATACTAAATTCGAAAGAAGGAAATACTAATGAAAGTTGTGGAGAACACAGCGAATTTCACCTCAAAAGTAAGTAAAAAATCTGAAAATCAAGTTCCGACAAAAGAACGTTTTGCTTATGCTCTTAGCGATTTTGGTTGTAATACAGTTTTTCAAATCGTTGGGACGTACTTTTTGATTTTTGCAACCAATACTCTTGGGATTGCAGTAGCAGCGACAACAGGACTTTTCGCGCTCTCAGCAATTATTGATTCGTTTGACGGGCTTATCTGGGGACAATTTATTGATAGAACTAACACTCGGTGGGGGAAATCTCGTCCTTATTGGCTTTGGTTTTCAATTCCCTTTGCTATTTTTTGTGTGATGTCATTTTCTGCACCAAGCTTTATCATGGGGAGTGAAATTGCTAAGATTGTTTGGATTTATATTGCGTACATTGGGGCAAAAGTGCTTTATTCAGCAATTAACATTCCAGTGACTTCTATTTTGCCTACACTCACATCTAATCCTCAAGAGAGAGTAACCCTCTCAACAATTCGTCAATTTTTTGGAAATATGGGTTCAGCTATTTTTCTCCCTCTTACTTTGCCAGCTGTTGCTTTTATTGGAAAGATGTTTGGTGATTCAAAATCAGGGACAAATTCTAGTATTGGATGGACACTTTGGGCTACAATTTTGGGAACAATCACTGTGGTCGCTATGATGATAGCATTTAAAGGAACTAAAGAACGAGTTGTCACTCGTGATTCAAAACGTTCAGTTCCAATGCGTGAAAGTATTAAAGCGGTTAATAAGAATTATCCGTGGATGATTATTATTTTCATAAACTTTGTATTTTGGGGAGCGTTTGCAATTCGCTCAAGTGCACTACCTTACTACTTCAAATATAATTTAGGTCAAGAGAGTTTGGGTTCAATGACGCTCCTTGCAACAGTACTACAACTTGCTACAACAGTACTTATCCCATTTCTTGCTAAACGTATTGGTAAGAGAAACACAATGATGATTGGAATGTTAGGGACAATTATTTCTCAAATTGTAATGTATCTCTCTGAACAGATGGGAAGCAATGTTACACTGATTATCTCAGCAACATGTATTTTCTATCTCAGCCAAGGGCTTATTGGTGGTCTAATTGCGGTTATGCTCGCTGACGCTGTAGATTATGGAGAATGGAAAAATGGAATCCGTGCTGAGGGGTTTGTGACTTCATTTTCTTCATTTTCAGCTAAACTTGGAATGGGATTAGGTTCAATGATATTGTCCGCAGTTCTTGCGGCTGGAAGTTACGTTGCTACTACGAGTAATGTAGCTCAATCCAGCTCAGCTTTACAAGCGATATCATTAGGATTTATCTGGATTCCTTTAGGAGGATATATTTTGTCAGCTATCGCTCTTGCATTTAACAATGTAGATAAAATTCAAGACCAAATGACTACGGAACTTGAAGCTAAACATGCTCGTGAATTAATATAAAGAATAGGTGGAATAGTAGAAATGAAATTTACAGATGGCTATTGGCTTAATAAAGAACAGTATAGAATTGAGAACCCAAAAGAAACTTATGAAGCAAAAAAAATATTAGATGAAGAAGGAAATGATGCTTTGCAGACTTTCGCTACGTACTCTAAAATTAGAGAACGAGGAAATATGCTTAACGTTGGGAATACCACGCTTCGTGCTTTCTCACCTGCTAAAGATATTATTGGACTACGATTAACGCACTTTGAAAGAAAAGATAAGACTCCTGATTATGAGATAGTGACACAAGAAGAGGTTAAGCCTACAGTCAGTATAATACCAGGGGTAGTTGATGGTCAAGGAGCAGGGATAGAATCCGGAACTGCAACCTTAACAACTGAAAATCTATCAGTTGAGATATCTCTTAATACTCAATTTCGCATGTCTTTCAAATATAAAAATCAAGAAATCACCGCTTCAGAACTTAATGCTCAAGCCTCAATTGACGATATTTCAACTGGCGCTTTGTACCCGCTAAGTGTAGCGGGAAGTCAAATGAGTATCAATGAAGTGCAACAATCTTCAATAAACTTAGTTCGTCCAAAGCACTATATGCGTGAAATGCTAAATCTTGATGTGGATACAAAAATTTATGGATTTGGAGAACGATTTACTCCTTTTGTAAAGAATGGTCAAACAGTCGATATCATTAATAAAGATGGTGGGACAGGTTCAGAACAATCATATAAAAATATTCCATTCTACTTGGCATGTAAACCAGGAATTGATGAAAATAGCGGAATATATTATGGGGTTTTTGTCAATGAAAGCCAACCTACAAGCTTTGAGGTAGCCTCAGAAAATGTTCAGAGAGTACAGTTTTCAACAGAGGGAGAGAGTCTAGAATACTATATTATTGCAGGAGAAAGTGCAAAAGATGTTCTAGGTAAATTTAACAAGTTGACTGGGGGAAGTTCTTTACCTCCAGCATGGACATTTGGGCTTTGGCTTTCTACTTCGTTTTGTACAGATTATTCAGAAGAAACAGTAATGAAATTCATTGAAGGGATGGAGGAAAGAGACATTCCGCTTGATGTATTCCATTTTGATTGTTTCTGGATGAAAGGTTTTGAATGGTGCAATTTTGAATGGGATAAGAATTCTTTCCCAGATCCAGAAGGACTGCTAGAGCGACTCCATAAAAAGAATTTAAAAGTTTGTGTCTGGATAAATCCCTATATTGCTCAGAAATCTCCTCTTTTTGCGGAAGGATCTGAGAAAGGTTATTTTATTCTCCATGAGGATGGGGAGGTATGGCAATGGGATTTATGGCAAGCAGGGAATGCATATATTGATTTCACAAATCCTAAAGCCGTAGCTTGGTATAAAGAAAAATTACGAAATCTACTAAAAATGGGAGTTGATTGCTTTAAAACAGATTTTGGTGAACGTGTACCAATGTATGATGTCAAGTTTTATGATGGTTCTAATCCAGCAGGAGCGCATAATTATTACACTTATCTATATAATGAAGCTGTTTATGAGGTGCTTAAAGAGGAAAAAGGAAAAGAGGAAGCTGTTGTTTTTGCTCGTAGTGCAACGGTAGGAAGTCAGAAATTTCCAGTGCACTGGGGGGGAGATAATGTTTCAAATTACCAATCCATGGCTGATACTTTACGAGGTGGACTTTCATTTTTGACAAGTGGTTTTACTTTCTGGAGTCATGATATTGGTGGCTTTGAAGAAGAAACCCCACCCGACCTTTACAAACGTTGGACACAGTTTGGGTTATTGTCTTCACATTCACGCTATCATGGGAATGTTCAATATCGTGTTCCGTGGCTATTTGATGAAGAAGCGGTGGAAGTGACTCGTAAATTTACTAAACTAAAGGTACAAATGATGCCTTATCTCTATAATCAGGCAGAGAAGGCTGTTAAACTGGGTATTCCTTTAGTTCGTCCAATGTTTTTAGAATTTGAAAATGACCCGAATACTTATTCTCTTGATTTACAGTATATGCTTGGAGATGGCCTATTGGTTGCGCCAATCTTTAACAAAGAGGGAAATGCACGATTTTATCTCCCTAAAGGAAAATGGACACGACTTGTTAAAGATGAGGGAATGGAAGATGTCTTAGAATCTAAGGGTCAATGGTTCCAAGAAAACCATAGTTTCTTGAGTTTACCACTATTTATTCGTGAAGGATATAAGGTTGAAATGAATAAGGAATTGAAGAAAGCTTCAGATTACAAAAAATAAATATTTTTCCTTCCATTTCAACTAAACTTTGTTAATAAATCAAATAATAAATAATTGAAAAGTGAGTTATGCCTCACTTTTTTATTATAATTTTAGAAAAATGGTTGCAAACTTATGTCAAAAAAGTAAAATAAACTTAATGATAATTAAATAAAAAAACAAGGAGATTTACATCTATGGGAACATCCAGAATTAGTTCCAGTACAACAGTCGCAGAAAATGCAATTTCAAAATTACAAGGTTCGACTTTTTCACATGAAGGCCAACAAGTTGAAACCTCAGGAAGTACATTAAAATGCACGAGTTCCGCAAAACAGTTGAATAACGACTTGCTTAAAGATTTGAATGAGTTGGTTCACTCAATTCAAAGTCAATCTAATGTTTTATAAATATGGGAAAACAGAATTTGATAAAGCTAAAGATGCGGTTGGCAAGCATAAAGTGAGTGATGAAGATGTTATCAAAACTTATACTGTTACTTACGTAGACCCCTCAAGTAAGGTTCAGCATGGTATGAAAATTGTTTATGATGAAACGACAGGACAAGTTCTTTATCAGAAAGGATGGGGTGGAGATGGAGAATATGAAGCTAATTTAAAAAAATATGGAGCCGGTTTTTTAACAAATTATATAAAAACCTATATTCAGAAAAATCCAGATGTGAAACAATTTCAAGATGATGTCAGAGGTCAATCTAATTTTGGGACAGGGGTACAAAAAATTGCTGATGCGATTGTTCGTGCTAAAGGTATTAATAGTTCTAAGAAAAGTACTGTCGATATAAGTTCAGGAAAAGATTATAATCAATCTTTAATTACCGCAGAAGAAAAGAAACGTCAACTTGCGGAAAAAAGGAAAAAAGATGAATTGTTAAAAGATTGGCAAGATATGTCTAGGGGACCTATAAAAAATTGGGATACAAATTAGGAGGTTTAATTATGCTTACAGATAGACAAAATAAATTTCTAACTCGAATGATAGAGCTGAGTAAAGAAAATTCTAGTGCGACTTATAAAGAAAAAGTATACTTAAAGCGAAGTGTTGAAGCTATAAAATTCGATACTAAATTTCAAGATGGGGTAAATGCTTTGAATCTATCTTTGAAAGGATTGACTGATAGAAAAAAGAGTTGTCTCCTGAAGTTTTAAAACTTAATAAAGATTTGATTGAAGTATATGGAGAGCCAGGATATAGAACTGGAGTTAAAGATACACAAGTTTCCTCTGGAGTGAATGCTGCTATTTCAGGTATTATTCCTTAAAACAAATATTTAGATATAATAAAAAGCCCAAAAGGGCTTTTTTCTAAACGCTCGAATATCGTTTCTTCTTATCTTGATATTTATACAAATAAATTATGAGTATTTTTAGTTCTATCACATAATATGCTATTAGGGTGGATTTTTGGGTGGATTATAAATTTCTAAAAATGAAAAATAGATATCAAAGGGGCTGGATAAAGAGTTGAATCATGGTAAGGTGAAGGTCGACAGTTCGATTCTGTTCAATGGCATATTTTTTACAGTAGATATATTTAAATATGAGAAGTCTTATTTTATAAATAAGACTTTTTATTTACTTTTTAATGATATGCAAATTGCTGAGGATATTCATCTTACTTTCAATCACATGATGATGTCAATTTTTCATAGAATAGTTGTGAACAAAAAATGAGAAAAGCAATTTTCGTTGCCTTTGATGGAACAATTAATATTCGTAAGACAAAAAGTACTTTCAAAATTTGAATATTGGTAAAAAGTGGCAGACTTGTTTTACTTTGCAAGCCATTTTCCTTATATTACTGGCTTGTCCAACCATTTCTACAGAATGTTAAGAAGAAATTAAATGCTGATGAAAACTATTTTGGACAAAAATAATAATATTTTCTTGATGTAAATCAATGTTTTATAGTCTTTTTAAACTTATACTAAGACTATAAATATTGATGCGTAATTGCAGGAGGAAAGTATAAATGTCAAAAATAGTAATGAAATTAGATGAATTGAGCTGTCCATCATGTATGGCTAAGATTGAAGGAGCTTTGAATACAACAAATGGAGTAGAAATGGTAAAGGTGCTGTTCAACGCTTCAAAAGTCAAGGCAGAATTTGATGACAATCAGGTAACTGCTACTGACTTAGTTAGTAAAGTTGAGGGACTTGGCTATGTTGTCCAAAAGAGTAAAGTCACGGAAATTTAAAGCTATGATGTGCTAACTATTTTTTATCTAAGATTCGTGTCAGACACTCTGAAATATGATAAAATGGTAAAAGAATAGAATCCTTAATCAAATAAAACAGCGGATTATCCGCTGTTTTGTTACATTTTAATAAATTTTACGTATGAATAAGTGGAGGGAAAATGGCGAAGAAAAAATCATCATTTGTTTGTCAAAATTGTGGCTATAAGTCTGCAAAATACTTAGGACGTTGTCCAAACTGTGGCGAATGGTCTTCTTTTGTTGAAGAAGTTGAAGTCCAAGAAGTTAAAAATCAACGTGTTTCAATGACTGGCGAACGTTCAAAACCATTGAAGCTAGATGAAGTTGAATTATTTGATACTCCTCGGATTGAAACGGACCTAGATGAATTTAATCGTGTATTAGGAGGGGGCGTCGTTCCTGGTTCTTTGGTTCTGATTGGGGGAGATCCTGGGATAGGTAAATCAACTTTACTTTTACAGGTTTCCACTCAATTGGCTTCTAGAGGGCGTGTGCTTTATGTGAGTGGTGAAGAATCAGCCCAACAAATTAAACTAAGAGCTGAGCGTTTAGGAGATATTGACCGTGACTTTTATCTCTATGCTGAAACAAATATGCAGTCGATTCGTGCAGAAGTTGAGCGTTTAAAACCTAACTTCTTAATTATTGATTCCATTCAAACAATCATGACACCAGAAATTCAATCAACTCAAGGCTCTGTAAGTCAAGTTCGTGAAGTGACTGGAGAATTGATGCAAATTGCTAAAACGAATGATATTGCGACTTTTATTGTTGGTCATGTGACTAAAGAAGGACAGCTGGCTGGGCCGAGGATGTTGGAGCACATGGTTGATACGGTGCTGTATTTTGAAGGAGAACGAAATAATACATTTAGAATTCTTCGTGCTGTAAAAAACCGTTTTGGTTCAACTAATGAAATTGGAATTTTTGAGATGCAGGGTCATGGCTTGGTCGAAGTGACTAACCCCTCAGAGGTCTTTTTAGAAGAACGCTTAGAGGGCTCAACTGGATCTGCAATTGTTTGTGCACTTGAAGGAACACGGCCTATACTAGTTGAAATACAAGCACTGACGACACCGACAATGTTTGGAAATGCTAAAAGGACGACCTCAGGCCTAGATTTTAACCGTGTAAGTTTAATTATGGCGGTGCTTGAAAAGAGAACGGGGCTTTTGATGCAAAATCAAGATGCCTACCTCAAATCTGCGGGGGGAGTAAAATTGGATGAGCCAGCCATTGACCTCGCGGTTGCGGTTGCTGTGGCTTCAAGTTATAAAGAACTTCCAACAGATGCGCGTGAATGTTTTATTGGTGAAATTGGTTTAACGGGTGAAATTCGTCGGGTGACCCGAATTGAACAAAGATTAAATGAAGCTGCAAAACTAGGTTTTAAAAAAGTATATGCTCCAAAAAATTCAATTGTAGGGATTGATATTCCTGAACAGATTCAAGTGATTGGAGTGACAACTTTAACTGAATGTTTAAAACTGGTCTTTGGCTAATATAAAAATAAGGCTATTTCGTTAATGAAATAGCCTTTGCTTTTTATGAATGACTTATCTTATAAGAATAATAAGCTAATAGAATTAATAGACTAGAGCCGATTAATGTAAAATCACCTAACCATAAACTTAAAAGAGAAGAAATAAAGGCTCCCACAACAAATGATAAAGCAAGAGATAAGAAGATGAGTGAATTTTTTAAGTCCTTAGTGTTTTTAGAAACTAAATATTGACCTAGATTTGTTCCAAAAGCTTTGATATTACCTGTGGACATGATATTAGCATAAGGAAGTCCTCTGACTCGAGTAAAGGTATCACCTTGAATAACCATAAAAAAGGAGAGAATTCCAACAAAAAGTGAGGCTGATAAATGTAAAAAAGTAGCGAAGGCGAGAGAAATGAGTAAAATACCAATCATTTGTATGAAGAGAAGGGATTCAATTTCACTTTGATTATTTTGGGTTTTATATTTGGTGAATAAGGTCTTGAAAAGTGCACCTAGTGCAAAAAATAAAATTGGAATAATAAATTGAAAAGCTTTCTCCAAATTTCCATGGGCTAAATTAATTCCAGTCTGAATCAAATTCCCAGTTTGGAGACTAGCGAAACGGCCGTCAAAATGAAAAAAGGTAAAGGCATCAACAAAGCCTGTATTCATGGCAAGTAATAGAGCAACAAGTAAACTTTCTTTAGAATGGACTGCGGATTTAAGCATAATTTTTTCCTTCATAATCTGTAAAAGATAAGGTCATTATAGCACAATGATAATCTAATGTACTCTATTTAAAATAAAAAATTAAATGATCGCTAATAAGGGATATAAGTTATAAAATAATAAATATAGCATGAGAAATTAAATAGATTTCTTGTGTTTGGATAAGCAATATTAAAGGAGCGTGTGGTATAATTGACACAGGGCTTTCTTGTAAGCCTATCCATTTTCTAAAAGGAGGAAAAGATATGCGTCGTTGGATTATTCATCTCGTTATGACTGTCATCGGAGCATCGCTAGGTGTTGCTGTTGTACCATCAATTTTAAAGGTATTTGGTTGGGACACAGGGATTTTGCAGAACGAAGCTGTTGACGGTGTGATTGGTGCAATTATTTTTATTATTCTTTCATTTATATTTGCCGGTTCAATGCTTAATGGGTTGAAAAAAATAGATTCTAGAATTTCCAAAATGAATATGTCAAAAATGGTCTTCAATATTATTGGGATTGTTCTTGGTCTTCTCGTTGGGGTTATTGGAAGTATTCCATTAAGATTTTTAAATGTTCCTATTTTAAGTAATATCATTTCATTCATACTTGTTTTGGTGATGATTTATTTGGGATATGTTTTGTTTGATCGACGAGGAGACGAAATTGCTAGAGTGCTTTTTCGTAAGCGCCGTGAAGCAATGGCAACTGAACCAGCAGAAGTTGCTGAGGAAGTTGTCGGTGAATCTAAGAGTGATAATAGTATTTTATTGGATACAAGTTCAATCATTGATGGTCGGATTTTAGATGTAATTAAAACAGGGTTCATTTCAGATAAAATTATTGTTCCTAATTTTGTGATTTTAGAATTACAATTAATTTCTGATAGTTCAGACCCACTGAAAAGGGCTAAAGGACGTCGGGGCTTGGATTTGGTTAATGAATTGACTAAATTTGATCAAGTTGAAATTTCTCAAGTTGATTTTCCAGATGTTCGAGAAGTTGATACTAAACTTCTTAAATATGCAAGTTCTACTGGCTCAAAATTAGTGACGAATGATTTTAATCTTAATAAAGTTGCTGAAATTCAGGGTGTTCAAGTTCTTAACATTAATGACCTTGCTAATGCTGTGAAAACACAACTTGTTGTGGGCGAACATATTAACGTACAAATTATTCGTGCTGGTTCTGAACGTCAACAAGGCGTGGCTTATTTGCCAGATGGAACAATGATTGTCATCGAAGATACTGCAAAATTGATTGATAAAACAGTTACTGTTGAAGTTGCTAAGGTGCTACAAACAAGTGCTGGTCGAATGATTTTTGCTGATTTAGTAAAAAAATAAAGAAGAAAACCGATAAATTATCGGTTTTTATCTTAAATGAATTTTGAGTATTTAGGAGTTTAATATGTATTTAAAACGTTTTATTCAATTGTTTGTAGTTTTTTTAATTTCTTTAGCTGTTTTTGCTTTGATATTAGAAATGAATTTTGGAAATTATTGGTTAAGATTTGTTTTAGGACTTATCATTGCTTATGTTTTTCTTACTTTACCACTTGTTCTCTTAACAATTTTTAAAACTAATAAAAAGGCTAATGTTGTTGGTACGAATGCTGTAGAAAATGAACTTGCTTATCTTTTAAAAGACTTTCCAGGCTACCTTGCTTTAAGTGTGACTGATGAAAATTCAAAGAGTTCAACAACGATTATGAGTTTTATTCAAGCTCAAAAAACGGAAAATATTTTCTACATGGTTGCGGATAAAAAAGCTTCAAAGATTAGTGATATAAAAAGAAATTCACAAGTGAGTTTTACGACTTGGTTTGATAAGTTGGAAAAAGGAGGGCGTTTGACTTCAAATCGGGTTCATGCAGAAATCTTAGAAGAGGCTAAAGCTCAAGAAATTGTGAAAAAAGAAGGATTAATCCTATCTCTTCATGAAAATGCGGAGAATATGTCAATTATTGCTTTAAGGATTGAATCGGCCCTTTATGAAAATTTTAAAGGTCAAACTAAAGTTATTAATTTTGAAAAATAATTTATTAAAACTGCTTTTTAGCAGTTTTTTTATTTTAATAAAAGTGGGAAATATTGATATTTTAGCTATATTGTATTACTATATAGATGTAGTTAGTATTACTAAATAGCGGAGGAAAAAATGAATCAAATTACAGAAATGTTGAAAGGAGTTCTTGAGGGTTGTGTTTTAGAAATCATTGGTCAAGGGGAAACCTATGGTTATGAAATTACTCAAAAACTGCGAGAACTTGGTTTTGAAGACGTTGTAGAAGGAACGGTATATACGATTACGATGCGTCTTGAAAAGAAAGGGTATGTTGAGATTAGAAAAAAGCCTTCAAAACTTGGCCCCGCTCGAAAATGGTATCGTTTAAATGAGGCAGGGCAAATTGAGCGAGGAAATTTTTGGAAAAAATGGGCTTTTATTTCAGAAAAATTGGAGTTTTTACGTCATCAAAATTTATTGAGTGAGCAGAAGGGAGAAAATCATGGCGGAGCATAGAAATATTGTTGATAGAATGATTGGTCTTGAAGAAAAAAGAGAATTTCGCGAATTTGAAAATCGTGCTCAGAAACTTGGAGAGAATTATTATGAAGATTATAAAGAATTAAAAAAATATATATGGCACTCTGGGGTAACGAAATGGGCAGATTTCAAATTTATTTTTGGACAAGTCCTTGATTTACTTGAAGAAGCTAAAATCCAAGACAAAGAATTGACTGATTTAATTGGTCCAGATGTTGCGACGTTTATTGATGAGATGATGGATGATAATAGTTGGGGAAAAAAGCAAAAAAATAAACTTAATAAGGAGCTGAAAAATGGTTTTATATAAAATTAGTGACCTTCTTGCTGAAAAAAAGACTGGCAAGAAATGCAAAATCGAGCTAAAAAATTACCTAAAGATTTTTATCAGGCTTATCGTTCAATTCAAAAATATGTGTTTAAAATGGGGGCAACAGATTGGCATATTTTTAATGATATTATTGAATTATTTGAACTGGCAGTAGTTGATGGGCGAAGCCCAGCAGAGGTTTTGGGCGATGATGTTGCAACTTTTGCTGATGAATTATTAAGTGATAATAAAGAGGATTGGCGAAATAAATATCGTCAAGCTTTGAATGATTATTTTGCTCAAAAGTAATAAATAGATTTTACTGATAAGTCTGTCAGTAAAATTGAAAATTTATCAATAAAAAAAGTTACTGACAGGTTTGTTAGTAACTTTTGTTTTTTTAAAATTCCATGACCATATTGTACCAAGTTTCTCCACCGAATTTTGACTCGGAAAGTCCTTCGTCAGTAAAGCCGTGTTTTTCATAATAGGGAACTAAATAATCATGGCAAGTAAGACTAATTCCCAAACGTTTTTTCGATTTGGCTTCTTTTTCAAGTAAAAGGAGTAAGTTTGTCGCAATTCCTAAGCCTTGATAATCAGGGTCAACGGTTAAACTGATGATTTTTTGGAAACCACCTGTTTTGGGATTGGCTTCGGTACGTTCAAAAGATTCATCATCCAAGTAACGACCTTCTGTAACAGGACCAGAAACGTAACCTACGACAGTTCCTTCACTATTTCTTGCTGCGATAAAGCTATCAGGAATTAAGTGAATTCTTTCGATCATTGACTCTACAGAGAGGGCTTCATTTTCTGAGAAAGTAGCTCTTTCAATACGGATGACATCATCTATATCATTTGGCATAATTTGAGTATAAGTAATTTCATTCATACAATTAATTCTAACATAGACTGTTCAGAAAGGAAATCAATAATCATCCTTAGTAATTAAAAGAATAAATAGTTTGTCATTTAAAGGATATGAAGTGGTTTAAAAATCTAAAATCTTTAATAAAATAAAGTTTAACTAAATGTTTACTTAAGATTTACAAAAAATTTACATTGAGTTTTGGAGAATGGGATAAAATGAAAGGGTAGTAATCAAACCAATGGAGGTTTTATGAACACAAGCGGAAAAAAATTCCTAGGAATTTTAATTGGAATTTCAGCTCTTTTATTAATTATTGCGTCTTTGGGGGATTTGCAAATTTCTAAAATGGTTATGGATCAAAATTCAATTTTTGGTAATCTTTTTCAGATATTTGGAATGTTTCCGTCAGCGCTTATCCCTTTTATTTCAGCGGAAATTATCTTCATTTATGGTCTAAGACAAGATAATCAACTGACAAAATGGATTTTAGCGATTTCTGGACTTGGCTTTGCTTATTGGTCAGCATGGGGCTGGGTTGATGGTTGGATGTTTTACGGTGTGACCACACTTAATAACATCAAAAATCATCAGCCACTGGGTGCGGCAAATAACAGTATTGGAGCCACAGCGACTTATTCTTTCGGACTTGAAGCACTTTTTACATTTATTATCCTGGTCATCGGGACATTTTTGATTTATAGATGGCTGAGCAAGAAAACTTACGAAGAATTAAGTCAATTGATTATTGTGGCGATTGCTGGGATTGCCGTCGTTTATGTCAGCAACTCAATTGTCAATACGATGAAAGTTAACTGGGGGCGTTTTCGCCCTTATGAGGTTAAGGAAATTGTTTCCTCTACCAAAGGAACGTTCACTAATTGGTGGCATTTGAACGGTCAAACAGGTCATCAATCATTCCCGTCAGGTCATACAATCGCAGCGGCTGCAGCACTCTTTTTACCATTTTTTGCTGACAGAAAAAATCTTAAAGGCCAAAAGATTTTGGCTTACAGCGGATTTGTTTTCACACTTTTAATGATGGCTGCTCGGGTCCGAATTGGTGCACATTTCTTATCGGATACCACGATGTCATTAATTATCGCGTCTTTAGTTACTTTTGTTGCCACCAAGGCAATTGGTTATTCATTTATTGAGGAAGAGTCTCTCAACTAGAAAATTATAAAAGATTACTACAAAAATAACATTCTTTGGGGTGTTATTTTGATTTTGGTTGTAAATTCTTTGTTTTCTGGAGAGATTGTCTTATACTAATGCTAAGAAAATCAATTTTTGAAAGGAATAAAAAGATGAAAACAAGTGATGCTTTGATTGTAATTGATATGCAAAATGAGGTATGTGCGGGGATTTATCGGCGAGAAGAATTAATTGAGCAAATTAATCAACGAATTCTTACTTATCGAAAGGCTAAAAAACCGATTATTTTTATCCAGCATAATGATGATGAACTGATAAAAGAAAGTTTTGGTTGGCAAATGATTCCAGAATTGCTGACAGAATCTACTGACAAGTATGTTGAAAAAACGCATGCCAATGGTTTCTATCAAACGGAACTGCAAAAATTACTGACAGACTTGTCAGTAAAATCGATTGAATTTTGCGGTGCTCAAACTGAATTTTGTGTTAACACGACGCTTGTTTTTGCTCATGGTCTGGGCTATCAAAATTGGATGCAAAGAGGGGCAAGTTCAACTTTTGATAGTAAATGGCTGTCAGCAAAAGAAATCATTGATTTTTATGAAAAACATCTTTGGGATGAACGATTTCTTCAATTCTTAGATTAGATTTGTCAATGATAGATTACAAATAAATTTTAGGTCGGCATGCTTTCTTAATTTGTGGTAAAATAGAGGTGATTGTTAGAGTAGCTTAGGCTATTTAAAACCAAGAACGATTCATTTCTTACAGAAAAGAAGTGAACGAATTAATGAGGAGAATTGGATTAATATGAATAAAAAAATCCGCGTCCGTTACGCACCATCACCAACAGGACTTTTGCATATCGGGAATGCTCGTACAGCCCTTTTTAACTATCTTTTTGCCCGTCATCACGGGGGAGATTTTATCATCCGTATTGAAGATACAGACCGTGAACGTCACGTAGAAGATGGTGAGCGTTCACAACTTGAAAACCTTCGTTGGTTGGGAATGGATTGGGATGAAAGTCCTGAAACACATGAAAACTACCGTCAATCAGAACGTTTGCCTTTATATCAAAAATATATTGACCAATTGTTGACTGAAGGAAAAGCTTATTATTCTTATAAAACGCCAGAAGAACTTGAAGCTGACCATGCGAAACAAGAAGCAGCAGGAATTGCTCCACATTATATTAACGAATATGCTGGCATGAGCGATGATGAAAAAGCAACTTATATCGCGGAGCGTAAAGCGCAAAATATTGAACCGGTTGTTCGTATTTCTGTTGATGAAAAAGCAATTTATAAATGGAATGATATTGTTAAAGGTGACATTGAATTTGAAGGTAAAAACATCGGTGGAGATTGGGTAATCCAAAAACGTGATGGTTACCCAACTTACAATTTTGCTGTTGTTGTTGATGACCATGATATGCAAATCTCACATGTTATCCGTGGCGATGACCATATTGCCAATACGCCAAAACAATTAGTTGTTTACGATGCTTTGGGTTGGGAAGCACCACAATTTGGTCACATGACTTTGATTATTAATTCTGAAACTGGGAAAAAATTATCAAAACGTGACACAAATACACTTCAGTTTATTGAAGACTACCGTAAAAAAGGTTACATGTCTGATGCCATTTTCAACTTTATTGCACTTTTGGGCTGGAATCCTGGTGGAGAAAAAGAAATTTTCTCTCGTGAAGAATTAATTGAACTTTTTGATGAACATCGTTTGTCTAAATCACCAGCAGCCTTTGATCAAAAGAAATTGGACTGGTTGGATAACGAATACATCAAAAATGCTGATTTTGCTAAAGTATTTGAATTGACAAAACCATTCCTTGTTGCTGCTAATCGCTTTGATGAACGTGCTGAGGAACTGGTTAAACTTTATCAACCACAAATGAAATCAGCAGATGAAATTGTTGAATTAACAGACCTTTTCTATGGAGATTTCCCAGAATTGACTGATGAAGCTCGTGAAATGTTGGCTGCTGAAACAACACCATTAGCTTTGAGTACTTTCCGTGCAAAATTGGCTGAGCTTCCTGAAAATGATTTTACAGTGGAAAATATTTTCCCACTCTTTAAAGCGACTCAAAAAGAAACTGGCGTAAAAGGTAAAATGCTTTGGATGCCAATTCGTATTGCAGCTTCAGGTTCAATGCATGGTCCAGAATTACCAGAAACAATTGCACTTCTTGGAAAAGAAAAAGTATTGGCTCATTTGGACGCTGCTTTAAATAAATAATATAATAAAAAGACGCCGTGTGGCGTCTTTTTATTAAACCAAAATAGAACACTCAGACATTCAAATGGTATAAAATAAGGAGATAAACTAACGAAAAGAGAGACTTATGGAAACAAGACATTTCAAAAATATTATTATTGGATTCGGTAAGGCTGGTCGAGCTTTGGCAAAAACATTGTCGCAGCACGGAGAAGAAGCTCTGATTATTGAACGTGACCAGGCGATGTACGGCGGAACTTGTCCCAATGTTGGCTGTGCACCTTCTAAAACTCTAATTGTTGCCGGACAAAAAAATATGAACTTTTCAGAATCAATGGCTACTAAATACAAGGTTCGTGAAATTTTACACAATGGAGCCTATCACGGGGCAGCTGACGAACCATTGGTTTATGTCATGGATGGAATTGCGCGTTTTATTAATCAAGAAACCCTTGAGGTCGTTAATGGTGACAAGATAAGCAAAGTGATTGGAGAACGCATTTTCATCAATACGGGAGCAACTCCAGTGATTCCCGAAATTTCAGGAATTCAAGAATCCAAAAATGTAATTACATCTGAAGGAGCGATGGAACTTTCTGAACTTCCAAAGAAATTAGTTATCATCGGCGCGGGCTATATTGGTTTAGAATTTGCCGGAATGTTTAATAAATTTGGGTCTAAGGTCACAATTTTAGAACCTCATTCAACATTTTTACCCAAAGAAGACGACGATATTTCAAGGGAAATTTTTAAAGATTTAAAGGCTTCAGGAGTTGAAATTCATCTTGGGGTTAAAGTTGAAAAAATTACTGACAGCGAAGTTTTGGCAGGAGGTCAGACCTATTCAGCTGACAAGATATTAGTGGCAACAGGTCGCAGGCCTAATATTACTGACTTAAATTTGGAAAAAGCTGGTGTTGAACTTTCAGAAAGTGGTTATATTAAAGTTGATGATGATTTAAAAACAAGTACAGGAAATATCTGGGCACTTGGTGACGTTCGGGGAGGTGGACAATTCTACTATCTGTCAACAGATGATTTTCGGATTGTCAATAATCAATTGTTTGGTGATCACTCGCGTAAATTAAGTGACAGAACACTCGTGCCCTATTCTGTTTTTATTAGTCCAACATTATCTCGAATTGGCTTGGATGAAAAACAAGCGAAAAAAGCTGGGGTTAATTATCGTTTATTTAAGATGGCTGCGGCACCAATTGTTAAGTCTAAAGTTGTTCAAGATACTCGCGGAATTCTTAAAGCTCTTGTTGACCCAAAAACAGATGAAATTCTCGGTGCAACTTTATATCATGAAGATTCTCATGAGGTCATCAATCTTGTAAGTTTGGCTATGAAAATGCATACGCCTTATCAAATTTTACGCGACCAAATTTTCACTCATCCAACAATGGGCGAAGGTCTGAATGATTTATTTCAAAATGAAGTGAAATAAAAGTTACTGACAGCTTTCTTTTATGAGTGAGTATCGCACAAAAAATTTCTGTCAGTAAAAAAACTCGTCATTGACGAGTTTTTTAATTATTTGAATTGATCAGCAGCTGGAATATGGCTGTCATGGAAATATTGTTCTGACAGTTTTTTAAGTGTGCCGTTATCATAAAGTTTTTTGAGTTCAACATTCAAATCTTTTTGCAACTTGCTTTGGCTGTTATCAAGAATAAAGTAATCATAAGTCTTAAATTCTGGTTGTTTATCCAAGTCTGTTGGAACAGTATCCACTAAACCTGTGATTGCATGTTCTTTAATCAAATTTTCTGCGGGTGCTTTAGAAGCAAATAAGAAATCAATTTGTCCACTAGAAATAGCAGATAAACGGTCGGCTAAAGGACGTTGGCTGTATTTTACATTGATTTTTTTGTCTGGATGATTTTTGTTCCAGCTTTCAAACATATCACCATAGTTGGTTCCAGCAGGAATTTCTGTCGTTTTACCAGCAAGTTGAGAGATTTTTGTAATATTTTCTTTAGATGTTGAGAAAATCGCATCAATTCCTTGGCGAACAGGATAGCTAAAGAGATATTTTTCAGAACGTGCTTTTGTCTTACCAAAATTATTTGCCGCAATTTGTGCACGACCACCGTCTAAAGCAGCTAAAATCGCACTATCTTCATAGACTTTAAAGTTGAATTTATAATCCTTCATGTCTTTGTCAGCAGCTTTTAAAATATCATATTCAAAACCAGTCATTTTGCCATTTTCGCTGTATTCATAAGGGACAGAAGCGGCAGAAGTTGCAACAGTTACGGTTGTTACTTTATCTGTTGATTTAGAAGATGAATTATCTTTTGACGAGCAAGCAGCAAGTAAGCCAATTGAGGCAATTCCAACTGTTGCAAGAGTCAACAATTTTATTTTTTTCATATCAATTTCTCCTCAGAAATTTTGTCAGCTCAGTTTTTATTTTAAATTTGGAAGTTGGTTACGAGTGAGCTGACTTTTAATATAGACATAATATTAACATAATCTTAAAAAAACCACCATAAAAAAGATTTATGACGGTTTTTTAACTTTTATATGGTTCCGTTAGCGAAAATTTCAAAAATTTTCTTATCAAAATGCTCAGTTTCCCAAGTACATTCTGGGTGCCATTGGACAGCAAGCACATGTTTTTCTTTATTTTCAATCGCTTCAACTAAGCCATCGTTTCCATGAGCAATGGCCGTCAAGCCTTGGCCCAAATCTTTAATGACTTGATGATGGAAAGAATTAACCATATAATTTTCAGGCAAGAAGCCCAAGGCACTTTCTTGTTCAACACTAATATGATGAGTTGGAATTTCTTGTGGTGTTGGACTTTGGAGATGTTTTATCTGACTTGAAGTTTGACTCAAGTCTTGATAAAGGCTTCCGCCAAAATAAACATTGAGTAACTGTAGGCCACGACAAATGCCCAAAATAGGTTTATTTGCTTCTAGAGCAGCTTTGATTGTGGCAAGCTCAAAACGGTCACGAATCGGATCAGTTGTTCCTAATTTAGCATTAGGCTCCTCACCATATAGATAAGGACTGACATCTGCCCCACCAGTCAGTACAATTTTATCTACCAGTGTCAGGTAATTTTTTATATTTTCGGTTTTGTCAACAGGAAGAATAATCACAGTATGACCTAAATCCTGAAAAACATCAATAAATGATTGACGAGTATAGCTTACTTTGTTCCACCAAAAGGGGGATTGTTCAACTGTATTGTAAGGAGTTCCAAGAATTCCAATAATTGCCATCTTATTTTTTCACACTTTCAATAGGAATAATGAGTTTGGATTGAGATAAATCAATCTCGTAAGTCACTTTACGATTATCACGAACCGTATGTTCAAAGTCAGTACTATAGAGTATGACCCGAAGTTTATCCGCTTTTTCTAAATGATAAATCGTTGGTTGTAGTTCAAATTTGAGCGTAAACCATTCGTCAGCTTTTAAATCACTGACCGTCAGTAAATCTTTGTTTTGGAGATTGGTAAATCCTTTAGTGACCAACTGATAAGGACTTTCGACAAGAGGAAGTTCAACCAAATCATCTAACATGAAGTTTCGGCCACGGTCAAGAACTTTAAAATCTTTTACTCTTGCTTTATCTTCCAGACGTTTTTTGGGACCAAAATCAAGAATTTGAGCAGATAAGAGCCCTTTACTATCATTTAATTTTAGTCTGATTTCTAGTTCAATTGGACCATTAATTGTTAACTCAGAAGGAAGTTCTAAATCAATGACAGCTTCGTTAGCTTTATTTTCAAATAAATCTTTTTTAAAGACATTGAAATCTTTAGAATACTTTTTGAAGCTTTCATCATCATAGTGGTTATCAAATTGAGCAAAAGAAACCGCCGTTTTCCCAAGAGGGAGTTTGAGCTGGTCATCGCCCCCAAATTTACTGACAGCTGACCAAACTTGTTCTTTAGAATTTTCCTGTAAAATAACGGGTGGAAGATTTAAATTTAAATCTCTATCTAATAATTTGGCAGAGAAATAAGCATTGATTGTCTCAGAAAAATCAATGGATTGCCAAGAATTCATATAAATATGAGCCCCACGATGTAAAAAGGCATGCTTGGCATGACCTTCTGGCAGAGCCTGCCAAAAATTATAAGCTTGTTCGGGTGTAACATTCCAGTCTTGTAAGCCGTGAACAATTAGGACGTCAGCTTTAACTTGGTCAGAATTGATTAAATAATTTCGGTCATGCCAAAATTGATTGTAATCACCAGACTTACGGTCTAAAGCAGTGGTCATTTCTGCTAAACGTTTTTCGTATTCAGCATTTCCTTTTAAATAATCAGCACCATCAAGATTTCGTGAGTAAGTCAGTGCAGCAAGCACATCTAAATCTTCACCAGGAAAGCCACCAGGAGAACGGACAAGACCATTTTCACGATAGTAATTATACCAAGAAGAAATTCCAGCTTCAGCTAAAATGACTTCAAGTCCATCGACTCCAGTAGTAGCAGCGCCATAAGCCATCGTTCCTAAATATGACTTTCCAGTCATGGCTACTTTTCCGTTTGCCCAAGTGGCCTTAATTTCATGCGTCTTTTTACGAGAAGTATAGGCACGAGTTCGGCCATTTAACCAATCAATGACAGCAGTCATACTATAAATTTGCTGATAATCGCCTGAAGTTTGGAAGCCATTTGAGCCACGCGTTCCAACACCAGCCACATAAATAGAAGCAAAACCACGCGTCAAAAAGTAGTCATTTAAAGAATAAGTCCAACCATGAGTAAAGCGATAAGGTGCTTTATCTACAATAGGAAGTTCTTTGGTTTCAGACGGACGTTTTTGTGGAAGCTTTCCTTGGACATGAATTTTGTGACTGTCCTTTTTTTCCAAATCAACATTCATTTCATGAAGCGCTAAATCATTTGCTTTCTCATTGATTCCCAAATGATAAGGACTTGCGGTCATCACAACCGGAAGCTTTTCTGTACTTTTTGGACGGATAATTTGAATTTTAATTAAGTCATTTTTTCCTTTTTGCTCAGTATCAACTGGACTTTCAACCCAAATGACCTCACGTTCAAGGAGCGAAGAATCAAAAGTTGCCAATGATTTGTCATTGAAAAAGTGATAGTGATTATCCAAAGGAAGAAGACCTTCTGAAACCCAATGTTCAACAAGAATCATCCCGCTTTTACGACGGCTACAAAGTAAATAGTAAAAAGCAGAGATGATAGTTTCAGTTGTCATTTCAACATCCCTTTGTGGAAGATTAAGTTTTTTAGCAAATTCAGTTGCTTTTCCTATTTCAAAATCAAAATTTGGAACAAAGTCAAGAAGTTGCAAAGCAATATTCCAGAAAATTTCCCAATCTAATTCAATAGAGGATTTTAAGAATTCAATGACATCTAGCTCAGTATTTGCTTGTAAAACAGTCATATCAGTAGGACTTTGAATGAGAAAATCTTTTAAAATTTTCTTTTCATCCCAAAAAACAGACCAACGAAACCCAAGCTGATCAAGTTCTGCTAGTTGTTCATCAAAGTTTTTATCAACAATTGAAAAATGATTAAAGCGCATCTTAAGTCCTCCATAAAAAGCATGATAATTCTTTTAATTATAGCAAATTTTCAGTAAATAATCAGACTAAAAGGGTCTAATTTCCAATGAATATTTGAAGCAAGCGCGCTTTTCTGATATAATAGCTGAGGTTATTATATTAAAATCAAATTTTGGAGGGTTCCATAAAAAATGGATGTTACATGGACAGTGAAATATATCACTGAATTTGTCGGAACTGCGCTACTCATCATCATGGGTAATGGTGCGGTTGCCAACGTTGAACTTAAAGGTACAAAAGCTCACGCACAATCTTGGATGATTATTGGTTGGGGTTATGGACTTGGTGTAATGCTACCAGCAGTTGCTTTCGGTAATATTACTTCACAAATTAATCCAGCTTTCACACTTGGACTTGCAGCCTCAGGACTTTTCCCTTGGGCACATGTTGCTCAATATATTATTGCGCAAGTTTTAGGTGCGATGTTTGGACAATTATTGATTGTTATGGTTTATCGCCCATACTATCTTAAAACACAAAATCCAAATGCTATTCTTGGAACTTTCTCAACAATCGATAATGTTGATGACAATGATGAAAAAACTCGTTTGGGAGCCACAATTAATGGTTTCTTGAATGAATTTGTTGGATCATTCGTCTTGTTCTTCGGAGCAGTTGCTGCGACAAATATCTTCTTTGGTAGTCAATCAATTACTTGGATGACAAACTACTTGAAAGGTCAAGGAGCAGATGTTTCTTCATCAGACATTATGAATCAGATTTGGGTTCAAGCCTCAGGAGCTTCAGCTTCTAAAATGGTTGCTCACTTATTCTTAGGATTCCTTGTTATGGGACTTGTAGTCGCTCTTGGCGGTCCTACAGGACCTGGTTTGAATCCAGCGCGTGACTTTGGTCCACGTTTGGTTCACAGTCTCTTACCAAAATCAGTTTTGGGTGAAGCAAAAGGTTCTTCTAAATGGTGGTATGCATGGGTTCCAGTTTTGGCACCAATTCTTGCATCACTTGCAGCCGTAGCTCTATTTAAAATGATTTATCTTTAAAAAATAAAAAAAAATACTGACAGAATTTCTGTCAGTATTTTTTTTATTTAAGCACAAGCGCAATTACTAACCCAAAGAGATTCCAAAGAAGATGGACGCTCATATTAAGATAAAAATTGCGATATTTAGCATAAAGGCTGGTAAGCACGAGACTCATTAAACCGTAAGTTAACCAGCTGTAGAGGTCAGTAGGACCATGCATGTAAGCAAAAAGGAGCAATGCCGTTAAAAAAGCAAAATATTTTTGATTTTTGAAAATGACTTCAAAAATTCCTACCCGATAAACAAGTTCCTCTAAAAAACCAGCAGCAAGTGTTTGGGTCGCAAAGACAGCAATTGGAATCACTTTTTGTAATTCGTTTAGTGAATCTTGATTACTGGTTGTTGGACTTTGATTGATAATTTGAGCAAAAATTCCTGTCAGAATAGAGACCAGAAAAAGCAAAGCAAAACCAATTATTATTTTTAAAGGAGGAAAATATTTCCAACTTATTTTAGGGATGAGTTCAGCTTTACGAGCAATCAGATAAGAAGAAATAATCGTAAGTAAAAAGATAATGAAAAAGATGACGGTATCTAAGGTTGTGAAATGGTGCTGATAAGCAAAAATGGTTGTCGCAAGCATTGGTAAGTTAGATAAAATAAAGAGCACCAACCAAACTGATTTGTGATAAGCAAAAATTAATCCAACAATCGATAATACGAGAGCTGTCATTAAAAATGGCAAATGAAAAATACTGACAGATAGGGCTGAAAAAAGTAGTGCCAAAATAATTACAATTACCCAACGATATTTGGCTAATGATTGAAGTTTTTCTATATTAAACATGTCAATATTATAGCATAGTAATAGCTGTCAGCAGAAGAAAATATTTCATTTTTGTTGATAACTTTTGTTAATCTGAACTTGAATAAATTGTAGTAAAATAGAGCTGCCTCAAAAATGTGCATATCTGGCAACCACACTAAAAGGTCAGTCTAACTTTGTTCGTACCTAGATATGTACTTAAAACTATCCTTAAAAATGCCCATGGTTAACGACTATGAGTTTTTTTATTGAGATTTTAAAATTACACATTTAATGTAGAAAGAAAAACTAAAAGATATAAATCGTTGATAATTTCCTTGAAATTTGCGAAAATAAGAGATAGTTATTTGTAAATGTAATCAATGGAGGCTAAAATGAGCGAGATTATAAATCATATTACCGCTTTTCAACCAGTCTATCGTGTGCTTAACCGTGAAGAAAATTTAGATTTCTACCGTGAAGTGCTTGGCTTTAAGGTCTTGGTAGAAGAAGGCGCAATGGTATGGCTTGGTGGGCATGAAGCGAAAAAAGATCGGTTTCAATTAGAAGAATCACCAGGTTTTCGTCCTGTCGAAGGATTGAAAAAACACGGGCAAACGGTGATCAAAGCTAATTCATCTGAGATTGAGCAATTAATTGTTCGTAACTTGGACAAGATTTCTAAGGTCTATAAAGGAAAAAACGGCTTTGCTTTTTCAGCACTTTCGCCTGAAGCAGAACTTTTTTTGGTAACATCAGATTTACTGACAGATTTATCATCACTGACAGAAATTGATAAATCAGAAATTGAGCTTGAGGAAGATAAAACTTTTAAAGGTTTGTCAGATTTTGAAATTATAGCAATGGATTTGAATGTTGCTGACCAATCAATTATTGAATTTTATGAATCAGTTTTTGGTCTTAAAGCAATCAATAACCAAATTGAATTTCCTTTTGTAACTTTGACTTTTAGTGTTGAAGAAAGCGAAGATTTAGCTGCAGGAACCGATGAAGTACTTGACCTTGAGTTTTTAGTGTTCATGATTGATAAAGATTTTGATTTGAAGAATTTTGCTCATCAATTTTCTGATGTAGACGGAACATATTTGGATGGCTCAGCTAAAACTTTTTCATTAGAAGTTCCTGACCATGTAGAACTTTGGTTTGTAAAATAATAATTTTAAAAAAACTTGTTAATTTTTGACAAGTTTTTTTACTCAAAGTAAATCAGAAACGAAGGTTGAAAAATGAAAAATCAACAAGAATTTTTAAAAATAATCGAAGATTATATTGAGCGTGACGTTTTTCCAGGTGTCAATTTCGCAATTATTGAAGGAGAAAAAGTTAATGAGTATCTTTTAGGAAATTCAGCAATTTATCCTGAAACAATCAAGCTCACTCAGGGAAAAAAATGGGATTTAGCTTCTTTGACAAAAGTAGTGGGCACCGGAACAGCCGTCATTAATCTTGTCCTAGCAGGAAAGTTAGAAATTGATGCCCCTCTTCAAAAATATTATTCTAAATTTACTGACAGAAGCGTCAGCTTGCGGCAATTACTGACACACACTTCTGGTATTGATCCTTTCATAAAAAATAGAGATAAGCTAAACGCAAAAGAACTGACAGAAGCAATTAATCAGATTAAAGTTACTGACAATAAGACCTTCAAATATACAGATATTAATTTTATTTTACTAGGTTTTTTATTAGAAGAATATTATGGAGAAAGTCTGGATAAAATCTTTTACAAACAAGTATTTGAAGACTGGAAAATGACTGACACAAGTTTTGGACCAGTAGAAAATGCAGTCCCAACAAGTCAAAATATCCCAGTAGGAACAGTTCATGACCCTAAAGCTCAAGTTTTAAAAAATCATTGTGGCTCAGCCGGCTTATTTTCAACGATGTCTGATTTAATTTTATTCAGTCAAGCTTATTTTCAAGAAGAAAAATATTTAATGCTGACAAAAAATTATGCTGACGGAGATAAAAAAAGAAGTTTGGCTTGGGACTTACTCGGGCCAAATGATGATTGGTTGCTTCATACTGGTTATACCGGAACTTTTCTGTTAATTAACCCTCACATCAAAAAAGCAGTCGTTTTCTTATCAAATCGTGTCCATTTAAAAGATAATCGAGAAAAATGGATTGAAGAACGTGACTTCTTGATAAAATTTTTAATCAGCCATTTGACCTTAGATTAAGACTTAAATAAAAAGAACTGTACTGTTTAGTTTACAGTTCTTTTTTAGTTATTGCTGACAGACTAAAAAAATAAATGGCTGGACTCAAATAGTTTACATTTAGATTTTTTTGACCTATAATTTACTTGAAAAGTAATTTATTTACTTACGGCGAAAGGAGAAATTAGTATATAAAGTAGTTTCAAAGTAGTTAGTAGTTGATAGATTTAAGGTCAAGGAGAATATCATGACAAAAATAAATGCATCAGATGCAATGTTAAAAGTTATTGAAGATTGGGGTGTCAAAAATATTTACGGTTTACCCGGTGGGTCAATTGATTCGACAATGAACGCATTATATAACCGAAGAGACACATTAAATTACATTCAAGTTCGTCACGAAGAAGTGGGTGCTTTAGCAGCCGTTGGGGAAGCAAAAGTAACCGGAGAAATCGGAGTAACCTTTGGTTCAGCAGGACCAGGAGCCGTTCACTTGTTAAATGGATTATATGATGCTCAATATGACCATGTTCCAGTACTTGCCTTGGTTGGTCAAGTTCCAACGAGTGCAATGAACACTAATTATTTCCAAGAATTAAATGAAAATCCAATGTTTGCTGACGTTAGTGTCTATAACAGAACAGTAATGACCGCAGAACAAATGCCAGCAGTAGTTGATGAAGCGATTCGTCAAGCCTATGCCAAACGTGGTGTTGCTGTCATTACCATTCCCAAAGATTTAGGTTGGCAAGAAATTGAAGATAATTATGTTTCTAGCGCTAATCTATATCAAAAGCCTTTGCCACTAGAACCTGCGGCTGAAAAAATCCAAGAAGCTTGGAAAATATTAAAAGAAGCAAAACGCCCTTTGATTTATATTGGTCAAGGAACAAGAGGAGCCCGCAAGGAAATCTTAGAACTTTCTAAAATGCTTCATGCTCCAATTTTGAGTTCTGCCTTAGGAAAAGGAATTATTCCTGACAATGCCCCTGCTTACATGGGATCAGCTGGTCGAGTGGCCTCTAAACCTGGGGTAGAAATTGCGTCTAACACAGATGCTGTTTTGTTCTTAGGTTCAGATATGCCATTTCAAAGTTTCTTTATTCCTAAAGATGCTAAATACATACAAGTTGATATTGACGGAACTAAATTTGGCCGTCGTCATCAAGTAGATTTAGCTATTTTGGCAGATGCCAAACTGACAATTAAGAAATTAATGGAAGTGGGAGAACAACTTCCAGAAACAAATTGGTATCGCGCAGCACTAGCAGACAAAGAAAATTGGGTAGAGTGGCTTGAAAAACGTTCAGTCATTGACAGCTCACCTTTGGAAGTAGAACCTGTCTTTAAAGCCATTAATGACATGGCCACTGATGACGCCATTTTCCAAGTTGATGTAGGAAATGTCACAATTGATGGAATGAGACTTCTCGATACAAGTAAGGATCAAAAATTCACAACAAGTGGCTGGTATGCGACAATGGGTTATGCTCTACCTGCAGCAATTGGTGCGAAAGCGCAATATCCAGACCGTCAAGTTTGGTCAATTTCTGGTGACGGAGCTTGGGCAATGGTGATGCCTGATATTCTTACTCAGGTCAAATATAACTTACCAATTATCAATGTTGTTTTGACCAATAAGAGCCTTGGATTTATCGAAGCAGAACAAGATGATGCCAAACAACCACACTCAGGAATTGATTTGATAGGTGCTAATTTTGGCGCTTCTGCAGCGGCTTTGGGAGCTTTAGGTTTTGATGTTAATAATTTGTCAGAATTAAAAGAAGCTTTTGCAAAAGCTAAAGAAGCGAATCGTCCAACGGTCATCAATGTCAACATCTTTGACCATCGTCCATTACCTGTTGAACAATTGCAACTTGATTCTGCTGAATTTGAAAAAGAATATCAAACTCAAGGATTGATTCCATTTAGCAAATTGATTCAAGAATAAAAATAAATAATATTAGAATAAAAAGACATTAGAAGAGAGCTCTAATGTCTTTTTTAGATAGATTAAAATAAAAGAATAAATTAGAATAAAATTAGTTTTTGTTAGATAGGGATTATAAAAAAATAAAGTCAAATCATAGTATTATTAGTCACTATATATGAATTTGTAGGCGTTATTGATTGTCTTAGCGAATGTATTTTTATAAATACTAAAGCAAAACAATGTATTTCAATTTGGGAAATAAGAACAATATGAGATAATAATTATGTAAAATGAGTTTATGGTTGTGAAAATAATAAAATTATAAATCAAAAAGATTTAATCTAAAACTCAAATATGAAGCATGGATAAAAAATAGAAAGGAGTAGAATTCTACCAAAATAATTTCGATAAATATGAAATTCGCAAGAAAGGAATGATAGATGATAAAAAAATGGACGGTTTGTTTAAGTATAATAATCTTAGTTCTAAACTTTGTTCCAAACTTACTGCAAGGTCATCAAGTATTTGCAGAAAATCAAAAAAATTATAAAGATAAAGTTGAGCTTATTAATGATGAATCATTCAATATCTCATATAGTATGCGAGCTTTAGAAAATCAATACGAATGGGAAATTGATTATAGAATAAATAAAACAGAAAATGATAAAGAATTAAAGTTAAAGTTTTCTTTTGAAGGGAATCAGCCTATTGAAATAGAGGAAAATGAAAGCTGGACACTTAAAGAAAGAAATACAATAATTTCAGATTTTGAAAAAGAGAATGAAGGAAAGATTGTACTTAGAGCTAACAACTCTATTTCATTGTTAAACTTAGAAATTCAGGCAGATGCTAAACTTATTGAAAACGATCAAGAAGTCATCAGTGAAGATATTTTAGAGAAGAATGAATCAACAATTTTTAGCTTATATGTTCCAGAAAATAATAAAGCAGATTCAAAAGAGAAGGATAATAAAAATACAGAAGAAGTATTAAATAACGAGTCAAGTCAAGAAGAAACTGTTAGTCAATTAAAAAAAGATTCACAATTAGCATTTTCTTACCCTTCAAACTTTGGGATAAAGGCTAGTTTTAATGATTTAGCGCAAAATTATGAAAATATTTCTCCTGAATATAGACAAGATGAGACAGGAATTTCTCCAAATCATTCTTGGATACCTACGGGAAATACAACAGTGGTCAATCATCAAGGCTGGAATTCTTTTTCTTCACAGTGGGATGGAGTCAATAATTGGAATGGAGAAGCAACAAATTTAGAAAATTCGTATATTGAATACGCTGGAGTTAATAATCCGGTCGATTTTGCCTTAAGAAAATATGCAAAAGAAACAGAAACACCAGGCTTATACGATGTTTATTTAAATGTTCGAGGAAATGTTCAAAACCCAATAAAACCAGTTGATATTGTTTTGGTAATTGATATGTCAGGATCGATGCAAGGGGCAAAAGAAACTGCTGTTCGGCAAGGAGTGAGCGATTTTTTATCAACGATTCAAAACACTGCTTATGCAGACTATGTCAATGTTGGAATTGTTGGATATTCTAGTCCCGGGAATTATGTAACGGGAGCTAGTGGATATATCACTGTACCGATAGATAAAGTATCATCAGAAAGCCATGTTAAATCAATTAATCAAGCATTAGCACCACAATTTTCAGGTGGAACTTTTACTCAATTGGGACTTCGTAAGGGAACTGAGATGCTTGAACAGGACTCCAGTGATAATCAAAAAATGATGATTTTGATGACTGATGGTGTTCCGACGTTTAGTTACAAAGTAAATTCTGCCTCAAAAGTTGATAATGTCATTTATGGTCAAAGCTTTGCTGAAAGCCGAGATGAACCAGGAAACACTTCTAAGATTCAAAGCCCATATTCTGTTAAAGATATAAATGGTGGAAGTAATATCGAAATTCGGGACACTTGGGCCGCAACATTAGGAGAGGCAGAAATTTCTAAACAAAAGATTTCAGAAATTCATACACTTGGAATTCAACTTGGGAATGATGGAAGCTATCTGAGTCAAGAAGAAGTCAAAAGTCGGACCAGTCTAATAGCTACGACAGGATTATACCAAGATGCAAATAGTGCAAATGATATCACTGATTATTTAAAAAATCAAGCAAATGTCGTTCTAAGTCGATTTAACACAATTACAAATGGATTGATTCTCGACCCACTAGGTGCTCAGTTTGAATATAAGGATACAAAGTTTGAAATTACTAGTGTCGGAGAAGACTCCATTGATAATTTACCAACAGGTAAGATAAACGAAAAAGGATTAGAAATTTCAAATCTTAATATTGGGAAAAATCAAGAAGTTCAAATTCATTATCAGGTTCGATTAAATACTGAAACCGATGATTTTAAAACTAATTATTGGTATCAAATGAATGGAGAAACGACGTTGACTCCAAACGGTAGTAACCCAGATAATAAAGTAAATTTTGGAGTACCATCATCAAAATCATCAGGAATAAATCTTACCCTTGAAAAGCAATGGTTAGCTAATTCAGAAAATATACCTGAGAAAGTTGAGCTGCTTATAGGCCGAAGAAGTGCTCAAATATCATCTGATTGGACCAAGACTGTTACGCTTAAAGAGGATGATGAATGGCGGAGTCAGTTAGAAAATTTACCTAAGTATTCTATTTTGGGCGAAGAATTCATTTATGAAATAAAAGATGAGATTGTTCTTAATAGCGAAATATATGATTGGATAACAATTGGGGAAGACAAAACTACAATTGCTAACATAGAGAAGTTTAGATTACAGCTAATCAAAACATCTAACCATGATAATGAACCATTGTCAGAGGTGGAATTTGTACTTAAAAATAGTCAAGGAGAAGAAATTGACAAGGCAGTAACGAACGAAAAAGGTGAAATTTTATTTGATAAGACCCGTTTAAATTACGGAGAAGAATATCAACTCCACGAAATAAAATCGCCCGGTCACTCACTGGAAGGACCATGGAAAATAAAAACTGAGCTTGAAAATGGGCAGCCTATAATAAAAGTTGATGGAGAGCAAATCGCTTTAGATGAACACTATAATAAATTCATGATTAGTCTCAATATCACTAATGATATAAATGTAGAGGAATTTAGAAACTCTGTTACAATTGATAAAAGAGCGGTTGATTCAGAAGAAAAACTTGATGGAGCAGTTTTTAATTTATATCAAATAGAATCAGTAGATGATGAATTGACCCAACTTAAGCCCCTTGAAATCACAAATAATCTATTACCCGGTCTTTACGCCTTGCAAGAAAGTGTTAGCCCAAATGGATATTACAGAGATGATGAAGTTCACTTTTTCCGAGTCAAATTTAATGGAAGCATTGTTGCTATTGGTAGTGAGGGTATAGATATTCCATTTTTAGATGAAAATGAAAGTGGAAAAAATGGATTAGTATTGAATGAAGAAGAAAATGGTGATTTGCATCTCACACTAATTTTTTATAATCAGGCCGTTCCGCCCTTGCAGTTAGAAGTTGATAAGATAGATGATGACTTTACCTCCCCTTTAGCTGGAGTAAGTTTTGAATTGACCCGCTTAGGTAGGAAGTCTACTGATTCGGATTCCGTAAAAAGAATCAATAGTTTTGATAGAATACTAAAAACATTTAATAATGAATTTACAGGAGAAACAATAGCCTTAAAATCTAATTTAGATGGCAAGCTAACTGTTATTGACAATGAAAATAATGGTCAAGAAAGTACATCTCCAATTAGTTTAGAGTATGATACTCAATATAAATTGGTTAAAAAAAGTTCGATTGGATTATTTCCAAATTTTGGAGAAACCTCCCAATGGATAATCACAACACCAAATATGGATGAACTTAAAGAACATGAAGAAGATAATAACATTGAAATTGATGGTGGAGATTTACTTGAAACCCCAGATGAATCAATACTAGAAAGTATAAATCAAACGCCAAGTACACTCGGTGTCGTTTCGCTTATTAAAACAAAGAATCCAGAATTCAAAGCATTAGAGAGTACTGATTCTCAGGTCGAAAAAGTAAAAAGTGACTCATCTTTCCAAGAAAAAATCTCAGAATATTTAATTTCTTTTGAGATTCATTCTAATATTACTCATAGTTTTACAATAAAAAAAGTTGATGGAGAAAGTAATAGACCAATGGACACCCAATTTGCTTTAAGGTGGGTTGAGAAGTTTGAACCGACTCAAGATTTTGACAGCCTTGAGCGTTTAAATCTTGACACTTTGGACTTGTCAGGGAATGATATTTCAACGAGTAGTAAGACTTCTATTGATGCCAAAGCAGGAGCCACTCTTTCTACTGAAAAGGGTTCTAGAACCTTAGAACATATGGCTAGAGGTAATCTTTATATCATAAGTGAAGAGGAGGTGCCTACAGGTTATCAAAAGACTAACACTGTTATTGTGGCATACATGGATAAGGCACAAGGATATGCAGATAAAGCTACCATTCATATTAGATTAGCCAAACGTTCGGCAACTCATCCAGAAATCCTAGAGTTTGGAAGTTTAGAAGACTTTAAAGAATATAAAGGTGATTTGGAAGATGAAATAGGGATAGTATTTGCAAATTACAAAATAGCTGAAGGAGGAAGTGAAGAAAAAGAGAAAGAAAAAGAAGAAAATAATGAGATGCAGAATAAGCAAAAAACAAATAAACCGAACATAGAACTCCCTGCTCTTGGAGCAATCGGTGTAGGAGGAGTCGGGTTACTACTTATCATCTCAGCTTACTTATTGAAAAAGTATCGTGGAAAGTAGAAAATATATTTGTAAATAATGATGATTAAAAAATACTGACAGCTAGTCGGTATTTTTAATATTTGTTATAATAAGATTATTAGTCAAAACCATGACACCGAATAAGTAGTAAAAAGAGGAGGATATTCTTTACTAAAACAGCTCTTATTGAAAAAAATGATAAGAAAGAGGAAAACTCTAGCAAAAAAATGGTAATTATGGTATAATATACGCAAAATTTTGAAATAATTGATTCGAGGAAAAATATAAAAATATGAGTAGAATGATGCCGGCACGAGTGCGAAGTGAGGGAATCGCCCTCTATGCGAAAGGCTTCTTAAATGACCCAATTGAAACTGATTTTAAACTAACAGCAGAAATTGATGGTGAAGAGGTAAGTTATGACCTAGATGGCGCGCAAGATAGTTGTACTTGTGCAGTCTTTCAACAAAACCACCGCTATTGCAAACACATTGCAGCGATAGAAGAGTATCTAAAAAATCAAGATAAAGGAAGTCAGGAAACAAAAGATAAAGAAATCAAAGGAGCTGAACGAGCGCTTTTTGGTGAAAATGTTGCTTTTTTAGATGCTGTAAATGGTGAGACACAATTAAATTTCAATACAGACCAATATTCTATCGAAGTTCAAATTGAGGATAATAGTCAGCTTTATGATTATTTTTCAATGGATTATTTTTTGTATTTTGATTTAAAATTAAGAAGTAAAAATTTGGGCCGCTCATACGTTATTAAAGATATTCCTTATTTTCTACGTGCTTTAAAAAATTATAGTCAGTATTCTTTGGGTTCTCTACACTATATTGACCTCTTTTTTGATAATTTTGATGAAGCAAGTCAAGAATTTTTAACTTTTCTTTTAAAAATTGATAGTAAATCCGATGAGGCACTTACCAAATCCTTATATATAAAAAATGGACGTTATCTTAATATTCCATTTTTATTCCTTGAAGAAGCAATGGACTTAGTTTCAGCTTTAGAGAATTATCAACTTCAGATTACAGGTAGAACGGTCAATTATTTTACATTTATAGCCCTTGATAATGATTCGGAGATTTTTAAATTTAAGGTTGAAAGTCAGCAAGATTATATCGAGTTGAAACTCTACAGTGAGGATTATCATAATTTTTATGATTATTCACTTCTTTATGCCAATAATGTATTTTATAAACTCAATCAAGAACAACGGCGTCTGCTCCTTGTTTTAGATAAGCAATTTGCTAAAAAATCACAAATTAAATTTTCATATGCTGATAAGGATAAATTAGCTCAGGCCCTTCAACAATTATCAACTTTGGGAGAGATTGAAGCGCCAGACCATTTTGTTGTCAGACCTTTTGATGCTAAATTTACTTTTGATTTGTTGGAAGATCAGACCATTAGTTTGGCAATGACTTTTGATTATGGAAGTTTCTCAATAGATAGTTTCCACGATTTAGAAACCCTAGAATTTTCAAGAGATTTGCGTAAAGAGCAAAAGATTTTTGCACTGATGGAACGTTTGCAGTTTGCTAAGGCTTTTAATTCGTCATTAAATATTCCAGAAAATTTATCAGAGAATTTCTTTTTGAAAATCTTACCTGCTTTTCAAAAACTTGGTCAGATTGAACTATCGCCAACTTTAAGAAATATGAGAATGGATGAAGTTCCTGAAATTCATATTGATAGTCAGGGAGGACTCTTAGATATTTCCTTTGATATTCCTCAGGTTGAAGATGGTGAATTTGCAAATGTTATTGCAAAATTACAAGAAAATGCTGAATTTTATATCAGTGAAAGTGGGAAATTTTATCATTTTAATGAAAAATTTGACCGCTTGAAAGCTGCATTAAACGAACTTGACGACCAATTTGTTATTCAAGGAAGCAGTTTACATGTTAATATTAATCGAAGTTTCCAAATTTCTAAAATATTTGAAAATATTGGTGGAGCTTCCTTCTCTGAAAAATTTAAATCACTCTATCAACACTTGACGCATCCTGAAGAATTTCCTTACGAGAAACCAGAACATATTAAGGCTTCCTTGCGTTCTTATCAGGAAACGGGTGTTCGCTGGATGAGTATGCTCTCTCATTATAATTTGGGAGGAATTCTTGCTGATGACATGGGATTAGGTAAAACGGTCCAAGCGATTACTTTTATTCTTTCTAATCTGAAAAAAGATGAGAGTGTTCTAATTACCGCACCAGCTAGTCTTACTTATAACTGGGCAAGTGAATTTGAAAAATTTACTGATGAGATTGATTTTGCTGTTATTGACGGGACAAAAGCCGAGCGAAGTAAAGAAATTCAAGAAAAACATCAAATATATATCACAAGTTATGGTAGCTTCTTGAAAGATTTTGAAGACTATCAGGATAAAAAATTGAATTACTTACTTTTGGATGAAGCTCAAGTTGTCAAAAATTATAGTAGTAAAACCAATAAATCACTATCTGCTCTGAATGTTGAACATACCTTTGCCCTTTCAGGAACACCACTAGAAAATCGAATTGAAGAAATTTGGGCCATTTTCCAAGTGGTGATGCCAGGCTTTTTACCAAAACGTGAAAAATTCAATAAGATGGAACCATCTGTTATCTCAAGATTGATTCAACCTTTCATTATGCGTCGTAAAAAAGAAGATGTGCTTGAAGAACTTCCAGAAAAAATGGAAATTACGGTCTATAACCAATTAGCTGATGATCAAAAAGTAATCTATTTAGCACAACTCGAATTGATGCAAAAACAAGTTTTAGAAATGGATAGTGCGGCTTTATCACGTTCAAGAATTGAAATTCTGGCAGGAATTACACGACTTAGACAAATTTGTAATACACCAGCATTATTTATGGATGACTATAAAGGAAGTTCTGGGAAACTTGAACGTTTACGAGAATTATTGGCGCAAATTAAAGATTCAGGCCATCGTCCTTTGATTTTCTCTCAATTTACAAAAGTTTTTCCACATATTGAAAAATTGATGGAAGAACAAGAAATGACCGCTTATAAACTGACTGGTTCTACTCCAATTAAAGATCGACTTTCAATGGTTCAAGCCTTCAATGCTGGTAGTCGTGATGCTTTCTTAGTTTCACTAAAAGCTGGTGGGGTTGGGCTTAATTTAACCAGTGCTGATGTCGTCATTTTGGTTGATTTGTGGTGGAACCCAGCTGTTGAAGAACAGGCTATTGCGCGTGCCCATCGGATGGGACAAAAAAATACGGTAGAAGTCATTCGCTTGATTACCAAAGGTACAATTGAAGAAAAAATTATGGAAATCCAAGAGCGTAAAAAGGATTTAATTGCTAATGTTTTAGAAGGCGATACAGTGGATAAAGTCCTTAGTGAAGCAGAAATTCGTGAAATTCTTGGAGTATAGCTTTAAAAAACTTAGAAATTAAGCTATAATGGATATTGAAACGGTTATCTTAGAATCTAAATCTTGTTTTGATATTTTATCTAGTAGAAGAAAAATTCTATAAAAGCTAGGAAAGACAAGAGTTTTCAATGTTCTTTGATAAACTTTCATCATCTTCATAAAGAATTAAAGTGTAATTAATAGATTAAACAAACTATAAAAAAGTAGGGTAAAACATGGTAGAAAGAAGAGTGGTATTTCCAGTTATTGGTGATGACGAAGCACTTCAAAAAGATACTCGGGTAATTTTTACTAACCAGCAGTTGCTGACAAGAAATCCCAGCCTTCAGGATGAAGCTTCAATTGAAAATAATAAGCCAAAAACTGATGCCAAGAGACCTGAGAGTTTCAAACCTTATAAAGCTAAAACAAGCTTTAGCACACAGCATCGTCCGCTAAACTCTAATCATGACGGCGTAAGTTCCTATGATAAAATGCCTAAGAAAACTAGCGTTGACGAGTCAAAAGAACGGGCAAAACGGGTAGCAGCAACACTTCCAAAGCCTCCTAAACAATATGTTTCACCATTGGAGCGGGACAAGGAGGATATCACAGTTCGTCGTTCAACATCCGCAATTTTGAATAAGCGACCTTCAGCTAATGATAACCCAATTCGGGATATGAAAAATCAAGGAATGAAAGTTTCTGATGCAGTCGCTAAAGGCGGAATGAAGAAGGCAGTTCCACATGGAGCCGCTGCTAATGACACACAAAAAGGAAGTTATTTTGAAAATAAGCGGAAAAATATCTTTGACCGTGGAATCGTTTAATTTTCAAATTTAAATGAAAAACTGACAGAGAAGTTAAATTTTATTATGGTAAAATTTACTTTGGAGATATCACTTGTCAGTTATTTTGTGTGTCTTTGAGCTCATAAAAATTTAAGTAAATAAAAAAATAATTGTAAGAAAAGAAGGGAAATTTCTGTCAGTGATTGATAAAGAAATAGAATTACTGACAGAAAATTTTATCATGGAAAAAACATATCATTTTACCGGTATTAAAGGTTCAGGCATGAGTGCACTTGCGCTAATGTTACATCAAATGGGAAAGAAAGTTCAAGGTTCGGACTCAACAGATTACTTTTTCACACAACGTGGTCTTGAACAAGCTAACGTACCACTTTTGCCTTTTGACGAAAAAAATATTAAGCCCGAATTTGAATTGATTGCTGGAAATGCTTTTCGAGATGATAACAATGTTGAAATTGCATTTGCCCATAAAAATGGATTTCCATTCAAACGTTATCATGAATTTTTGGGACATTTCATGGAAGATTTTACTAGCATCGGGGTTGCAGGTGCACATGGTAAAACTTCAACAACTGGAATGTTAGCTCACGTGATGTCTAATATCGTGGACACTTCTTACTTGATTGGTGACGGAACTGGTCGTGGGATTGAGGGAAGTGAATATTTTGTCTTTGAATCTGATGAATATGAACGTCATTTCATGCCTTATCATCCTGAATATACAATTATGACAAATATTGACTTTGACCATCCTGACTACTTTGAAGGAATTGAAGATGTCACCTCAGCTTTCCAAGATTATGCAAATAATATTAAAAAAGGTATTTTTGCTTACGGGGAAGATGTTAACTTACGTAAATTGACTGCCAAAGCACCTATTTATTATTATGGTTTTGAGGCTAATGACGATTATCGTGCCGAAAATTTGGTCAGAAGTACACGTGGCTCATCTTTTGATGCTTATTTCCGCGGTGAAAAAATTGGTCATTTTGTCGTTCCAGCTTATGGTAAACACAATGTATTGAATGCCTTGTCAGTTGTAGCCGTTTGTCATAATCTTGGGTTGGATATGACGGAAGTTGCAGACCACTTATTGACTTTCCGTGGAGTGAAACGTCGTTTCACTGAGAAAAAAGTAGGTGAGACAGTCATTATTGATGATTTTGCTCATCATCCAACTGAAATCGAAGCAACATTGGATGCTGCTCGTCAAAAATATCCTGATCGTGAAATCGTTGCTGTTTTCCAACCTCATACTTTTACTAGAACAATTGCATTTGCTGACGAATTTGCAGAGGTGCTTGACCATGCGGATACCGTTTACCTTGCTCAAATTTACGGTTCAGCACGTGAAGTAGACCACCATGAAATTACAGCACAAGATTTAGCTGACAAAGTTCGTAAACCAGCTAAAGTAATTGATCTTGACAATGTTTCGCCATTGTTGGATCATGACCGTGGGGTTTACGTCTTTATGGGAGCAGGAAATATTCAAAAATATGAACTTGCTTTTGAAAAGTTACTTAGCCAAGTCTCAACTAACTTACAATAAAATAAAAAAGTACTGACAGCTTTTTGGTCAGTACTTTTTTTGTTTTATTCAATTTTTGTTAGTAAAAAAAATTCAAGTCACGGGAGTGCGACTTGAATCAAAGGGGTTTATGAAGAAATTATTTAGGGAGTAATATGAGTATAAATGTAAACGCTTAAACGAACCTTAATTTGTTTAAAAATTATCCTAATAAAATATACTTTATTTCCGCAGTAAGAATATTTGCCGCTTTTTCGGACGCACAAATAACGAGCAGAGTATCTGCTCCGGCAATTGTACCTAAAATATCTGTCCGACTATCACGTTCGTCATCTAAAGCATTCGCCAACACATCGGCCTCACCCAATTTTGTCCGAATAACCACTAAAGCTCCGACAGATTTTGCTGAAATAACAAAATTATAAAAATACAACTGCAAATCAGAATTAATTTTGGAATTGCCAGAAGTCAAAAATGAGTAAAAACTCTCTCCTTTATCCCGTTTTTTTATAATATTTAATTTTCTGATATCTCTTGATAAAGTAGCTTGTGTTACCTCTACACCGCGTTCTAATAATAGAGATTGAAGCTCTTCTTGAGTCGATATTTTATTATTTGTCACAATTTCTTTAATAATTTCTAATCTTTTATCTCTTTTCATAGCATAATTATACCATATAATGGACTATATATTGACAAAATTAGTGTTTTTTCTGTATAATTAATGAATGGATGAAAAACAATTAGTAAGCCAAGCACTGTCTGCTGCAATCGATGGTGTTCTTGGAGTAGAACAAATCGCGGCTATTATCGAAAAACCTAAATCATCAGATTTAGGAGATTTAGCATTCCCAGCTTTTCAATTGGCCAAAACTCTCCGAAAATCTCCACAAATCATTGCTGGAGAGATTGCTGAGAAGATAGATACAAAAGGCTTTGAGAAAGTTATCGCAGTAGGACCATATGTTAACTTTTTCCTTGATAAAAATGCAACTGCCTCAGAAGTAATTCGAGAAGTCTTGACTGAAGGTGAACATTACGGTGATGCAAATATTGGTCAAGGAGGAAATGTTCCGATTGACATGTCTGCGCCAAATATTGCTAAACCTTTTTCAATTGGGCATTTACGTTCAACTGTTATTGGGGATTCAATCGCCAAAATTTATGAAAAATTGGGTTATCAGCCAATCAAAATCAATCACTTGGGCGACTGGGGTAAACAATTTGGTCTTTTGATTACAGCTTACAAGAAATATGGTGATGAAGCTACAATTACAGCTAATCCGATTGATGAACTCTTGAAACTTTATGTCAAAATCAATGCTGAAGCTAAAGAAGATCCAGAAGTCGATGAAGAAGGACGTCAATGGTTCCTTAAAATGGAACAAGGCGATGAGGAAGCACTTCGCATTTGGAAATGGTTCTCAGATGTTTCTTTGATTGAATTTAACCGTATTTACGGAAAACTTGGTGTAAGTTTTGACCACTTCATGGGTGAAAGTTTCTATAGTGATAAAATGGACGCCATTGTTGAAGATTTAGAAAGTAAAAATCTTTTACACGAATCAAAAGGTGCTTTGATTGTTGACCTTGAAAAATATAACCTCAATCCAGCTTTGATTAAGAAAACAGATGGTGCAACACTCTATATTACACGTGACCTTGCAACAGCAGCTTACCGTAAAAAAACTTTCAATTTCGTGAAATCTCTTTATGTTGTTGGTGGCGAACAAACCAATCACTTTAAACAATTAAAAGCAGTTTTGAAAGAAGCTGGTTATGATTGGTCTGACGATATGGTGCACGTTCCATTTGGTATGGTAACTCAAGGTGGGAAAAAATTCTCAACTCGTAAAGGGCATGTCGTGAAATTGGAAATGGCACTTGACGAAGCAGTTGATCGTGCTGAAAAACAAATTGAAGCCAAAAATCCTAATTTGGAAAATAAAGAAGAAGTTGCCAAACAAGTTGGGGTTGGTGCTGTTAAATTTTATGACTTAAAAACTGATAGAAATAACGGTTATGACTTTGACTTGGACGAAATGGTTTCATTTGAAGGGGAAACAGGCCCTTATGTTCAATATGCACATGCTCGTATTCAATCAATTTTACGTAAAGCAAACCGTAAGGTAGATATTAATAATATTTCTCTCGCAGTTTCTGACGCTGAAGCTTGGGAAATTGTTAAAGCATTAAAAGAATTCCCAAATGTTGTTAAACGTGCTGCAGATAATTATGAACCATCTGTTATTGCTAAATATGCAATTTCGCTTGCGCAAGCTTTTAACAAATATTATGCTCATGTTCGCATTTTAGAAGATGATGCTCAATTGGATGGCCGTTTGGCTTTGATTAGCGCTACTTCAATCGTCTTGAAAGAAGCATTGCGTCTTCTTGGGGTTGCTGCACCTGAAAATATGTAAAAAATAAATTTTTCACTTAATCTCTTATCAAAAAGATTTAATTCTTTAGGATAAGAGATTTTTTTGTTGCCTTTTTAAAATACTTTTGTAAAATAAGCTTTTTTAATAAAAGCCTAAGAATCGCATGATAACAAAAGAAATGAATAAACGTGAAATTATCAGAATATAAAAAAACATGTATAAATGAATAAACCTTTGTAAAGTGTAGCATAAGTGCTTGACAAAAAATATGCATAGATGTATAATTTCCTTGTAAACGATTCCAATAATACCGAATCGAAATCAGAAAGGATACTCCAAAATGAACAATGGAATTAATGTTAACTCAGAAATTGGGAAATTAAAATCAGTCCTCCTCCACCGCCCAGGTGCGGAAGTTGAAAATATTACCCCAGACACAATGAAACAACTTTTATTTGATGATATTCCATATCTCAAAATTGCTCAAAAAGAGCATGATTTCTTTGCTCAAACTTTGCGTGATAATGGTGCAGAAACTGTTTATATCGAAAATCTTGCAACAGAAGTTTTTGAAAAATCATCTGAAACAAAAGAAGAATTCTTAAGTCACTTATTACACGAAGCGGGTTACCGTCCAGGACGCACATATGATGGTTTGACTGAATATTTGACTTCAATGTCAACAAAAGATATGGTCGAAAAAATCTATGCTGGCGTTCGTAAAAATGAATTGGATATCAAACGTACAGCACTTAGCGATATGGCAGGATCTGATGCAGAAAATTATTTCTACCTCAACCCATTACCAAATGCCTACTTCACACGTGACCCACAAGCTTCAATGGGTGTCGGAATGACCATTAATAAAATGACCTTCCCAGCTCGTCAACCTGAAAGCTTGATTACAGAGTATGTTATGGCTAATCACCCACGTTTCAAAGATACTCCAATCTGGCGTGATCGTAACCATACCACTCGTATCGAAGGGGGTGATGAATTAATTCTTAACAAGACAACAGTAGCTATCGGGGTTTCAGAACGTACTTCATCTAAAACAATTCAAAATCTTGCTAAAGAGTTGTTTGCAAACCCTCTTTCAACATTTGACACTGTACTTGCGGTTGAAATTCCTCATAACCATGCAATGATGCATTTGGATACAGTATTTACAATGATTAACCATGATCAATTTACTGTCTTCCCAGGAATTATGGATGGTGCTGGTAATATCAATGTCTTCATTCTTCGCCCTGGTAAAGATGACGAAGTTGAAATTGAACATTTGACTGACCTTAAAGCAGCACTCAAGAAAGTCTTGAATCTTTCAGAACTTGACTTAATTGAATGTGGTGCAGGTGATCCAATTGCAGCTCCTCGCGAACAATGGAATGATGGTTCAAATACACTTGCTATCGCACCCGGTGAAATCGTTACTTACGACCGTAACTATGTAACTGTTGAGTTATTGAAAGAACATGGAATCAAAGTTCATGAAATTCTTTCAAGCGAACTTGGTCGTGGCCGTGGTGGTGCACGTTGTATGTCACAACCACTTTGGCGTGAAGATTTGTAATCTTAAAGATTTAAAAATATCTTCGTAAGTTCATTGATAGCTTAGCTTAGGAAGAGATACTTTAAACTTATAATTTCATAGATTCACTTGATAATTAAATTATTTAGGAAAGAGTGAATCACTAGCTTATTAATGTAATTTAAAAAATTCATTAAATATAATAAAAATAGAAAAAGGAAGAAAAAATAATGACATCACCACTTATTACAAAAGCAGAAGTAAACTCAGTATTCCAAGGTCGCAGCTTACTTGCTGAAAAAGATTTCACACCAGCTGAAATTAACTACCTTGTTGATTTTGGTCTTCATTTGAAAGCATTGAAACAACAAAATATTCCTCACCACTACCTTGAAGGTAAAAATATTGCCTTGCTCTTTGCAAAAACTTCAACTCGTACACGTGCTGCCTTTACAACTGCTGCAATTGACCTTGGGGCTCATCCAGAATACCTTGGAGCTAACGATATTCAATTGGGAATTAAAGAATCAACAGAAGATACAGCTCGCGTGCTTGGTTCAATGTTTGATGCTATCGAACGTCGTGGATTTTCTCAAAAAGAAGTTGAAGATTTGGCAAAATACTCTGGTGTTCCAGTTTGGAATGGTTTGACAGATGATTGGCATCCAACACAAATGATTGCAGACTTTATGACTGTTAAAGAAAACTTTGGACATCTTAAAGGTTTGACATTAGTCTACGTAGGCGATGGTCGTAACAACATGGCAAACTCACTTATCGTAACTGGTTCTATGCTTGGTGTGAATGTTCATATTGTTGCTCCAGATTCACTTCATCCTACTAAAGAAGTTATGGATATTGCAAATAAATTTGCTGAAAAATCAGGTGCTAAACCCCTTGCAACTTCAAATATTGAAGAAGGTGTTAAAGGCGCAAACATTATTTACTCAGACGTTTGGGTATCAATGGGAGAATCTAACTGGGAAGAACGTGTTAAACTTTTGACTCCATATCGTATCACAATGGATATGCTTAAAATGACTGGAAATGCTGACAATGGTCAATTGATCTTTATGCACTGCTTACCAGCATTCCATGATACTGAAACTGAATATGGTAAAGAAATCAAAGAAAAATATGGTTTGACAGAAATGGAAGTGACTGACGAAGTATTCCGTTCTAAATATGCTCGACAATTTGAAGAAGCAGAAAATCGTATGCACTCTATCAAAGCAATCATGGCTGCAACTTTGGGTAATTTATTTATCCCAGCAGTTCCTGAAGATTTTAAATAATTAAAATAGATAATTTGTCAGTTTACTGACAGAGCTGTCAGTAAACTGATAGATTTTGATTTAAGTCGTTGAAAGCAGTCTAAGATAAAATTAGACTGTTTTGACGGTTGAAATCACTGAAAGGATTGATATGGACGCAGAAAATAAAAAAGGAATTGGCCTTGCTGCTTTAGTTGCGATTATTGTTTCTGGAGCAATTGGTGGTGGGGTATTCAATCTCTCTAACGATTTAGCAACAAATGCATCACCTGGTGGTGTTATCATTTCATGGATCGTTATTGGTTTTGGTATTTTAATGTTGGTTTTATCACTAAATCATTTGGTGGTAAATAAACCTGAACTTTCAGGTGTATCAGATTATGCACGTGCTGGTTTTGGTAATATGGTTGGTTTCATCTCAGGCTGGGGTTATTGGTTATCTGCCTGGGCAGGTAACATTGCCTTTGCTGTTTTGATGATGACTTCCGTTGACTATTTCTTCCCCGGCGTATTTCAAGCTAAGAATGGTTCTTTGACCATTCTGTCAGTAATTGTTGTTTCAATTGTTTCGTGGGGATTGACCTTACTCGTTATGCGAGGTGTTGAAGGGGCTGCTGCTATTAATGCAATTGTCCTCGTTGCAAAATTGATTCCCTTGTTTGTTTTTGTAATTGCTGGAATAGTAACATTTAAAGCTGGAGTATTCAGCGCTCACTTCTGGCAAAATTTCGTTGCGAATACAAATGCTGACGGTGTCATCAACAGTTTAACTTGGTCAAATATGACTGGCGGAGATTTATTCAATCAAGTCAAAGGTTCACTTATGGTTATGATTTGGGTCTTTGTCGGTATTGAAGGTGCTGCTATGATGGGTGACCGTGCAAAACGTAAATCAGATGCCGGTAAAGCTTCAATTCTTGGTTTGATTGCCTTGTTAGTAATTTATATCTTGCTCTCATTATTACCATTTGGTTTTATGAGTCAACAAGAGTTAGCAAACACAGGACAACCTGGTTTAGTTCATATTTTGAACGCCATGGTTGGTGGTTGGGGTGGCTCACTAATGGCTATTGGTCTGGTGATTTCACTTCTTGGTGCTTGGTTATCATGGACAATGCTTCCAGTTGAGGCAACACAACAATTGTCAGAACAAAAATTACTTCCTAGTTGGTTTGGTAAACTTAATGACAAAGGTGCACCTAAAAACTCACTTTTGTTGACACAATTAATAGTTCAAATCTTCTTGATTGTTACTTATTTTGTAGCTGATGCTTACAATGTTTTTGTTTACCTTTGTACTGCTGTTATCATGATTTGTTACGCCTTAGTTGGTTTATACCTCTTTAAATTAGGGATTCAAGAAAAGAAAACAAGTAACATTATTATTGGTTTCATCGCAGCTGCTTTCCAAATTTTAGCATTGTACTATTCAGGTTGGCAATTTGTTTGGCTTTCATTAATTCTCTATGCTGTTGGTTTCATTCTTTATGCTTTGGGCAAAAAAGAATATGGCACTAAAATGTCCACAGCAGAATTAATTGCAACTTTTGTTTTAACAGTTTTAGGAATCCTTGCTGTTTTTGGAGTATATGGAAACTGGCTTGGCTTGCAAGATGCACTTGGAATTGATGGTAATACATTACTTGTTGCTGTTGTTCCACTGATTGTAGTGACATTTATTGTTTACTTTGTCGTTCGTAGCGATATTAACAAAAAAGAAATAAAAAATTAAGCGAAGGGGTACAGAAATGGTAAAACGTATTGTTGTAGCCCTTGGTGGGAATGCTATTCTGTCGAAAGACCCATCAGCGAAGGCTCAAAAAGAAGCACTTGAAGTTACAGCTGAACAATTGATGCCATTAATTAAAGATAATGACCGGCAAATGGTTGTGACTCATGGAAATGGACCACAGGTTGGAAACTTACTTTTACAACAACTAGGTTCAGATAGTGAAAAAAATCCAGCTATGCCATTGGATACAGTTGGAGCAATGACCCAAGGTGAGATTGGTTTTTGGACCGTTCAAGCATTTACAAGAGCAATGGCAAATAATGGCTTGGAGCGTTATCCAGTTATTTCAGCAGTGACTCAAACATTGGTTGATGAAAATGATCCAGCTTTTAAAAATGCTAGTAAACCAATTGGTCCTTTTTACACAGAAGAACAATTGCCAGAAATTAAGAAGCAATTTCCTGATTGGGAATTAATGGAAGACGCTGGTCGCGGATATCGCCGAGTTGTTCCAAGTCCTAAACCACTTGAAATTATTGAAGCCAAAGCTTTTGGACCAATCTTAGAATCTGGTAGTCTATTGATTGCTTCTGGCGGTGGTGGAATTCCCGTCATTAAAGATGGTAATGGTTATCAAGGTGTTGAAGCCGTAATTGATAAAGATTTCTCTGCAGCTAAACTGGCTGAGATGGTTGGAGCTGACGAGCTTTTGATTTTAACAAGCGGTGGTGACGTATATTTGAACTATGGGAAAGAAAACCAAGTTCATTTGGAAACAGTCAAAGTTTCTGAAATGCGCAAATATGTTGACGAAGAACGCTTTGCAAAAGGTTCAATGGGACCAAAAGTCGAAGCAGCTGTCAGTTTTGTTGAACGAACAGGTAAGACTGCTACAATTACTAGCCTTGACAATGTTGAAAATTTTGTCAAATCTGGTAGTGGAACAAGAATTGTTCCTTAAATAAGAAAAAAGATAGAGGAGAAATAATTTCATGGTAAGACGTATGGTCGTAGCCCTAGGTGGTAACGCTATTTTAACAGATGACCCAACAGCAAAAGCGCAAGAAAAAGCACTTGAAACAACAGCAGAACAATTGATTCCTCTTATTAGAAATAATGATGTGGAAATGGTTGTCACTCATGGTAACGGACCACAAGTCGGAAATCTTTTATTGCAACAATTAGCAGCAGATAGTCCTAAAAATCCAGCTATGCCAATTGATACAGCTGTTGCAATGACTCAAGGACAAATTGGTTTCTGGATGGGGCAAGCTTTTACAAGAGCTTTGATAAAAAATAATATGGAACGTGTTCCAGTCATCTCTGTAGTGACTCGTACAGTTGTTGATAAGGATGACCAAGCTTTTGAAAAACCTACTAAACCAATTGGTCCATTCTACGATGAAAAAGGATTGGCAGAAATGAAAGCTCAATACCCCGACTGGGTATTTGTTGAAGATTCTGGCCGCGGCTATCGAAGAGTAGTTCCAAGTCCTAAACCAACACGTATCGTTGAAGCCGAAGCGATTAAGCCACTAATCTCATCAAGTGTTTTGGTGACTGTATCTGGTGGTGGTGGAATTCCTGTCATTGAAACTGAGGATGGTTATGAAGGGGTTGAAGCTGTTATTGATAAAGACTTTTCAGCAGCGAAAGTAGCTGAACTTGTTGAAGCAGATAACCTTTTGATTTTGACTGCGGTAGATAATGTTTTTGTTAATTTCAATAAACCTAATCAGAAAAAACTAGAAACAGTAACAATGGCAGAAATGAAAGCTTATATTGAAGAAGGTCAATTTGCTGCAGGTTCAATGCTTCCGAAAGTCGAAGCAGCAATGGAATTTGTTGCTCGTACCGGTCGTCCTGCAACAATTACTTCTTTGGAAAATCTTGAAGACTTCCTCAATAATGATTCAGGAACAAAGATTATTCCTTAAAGATAAAAATGCTACATTTTTGATGTAGCATTTTTTTATAAATGTAGTCTAAAAATCGATAAACTTTCCGATATTTTATCAATAATTATTGTACAATTAACATGTAAACGATTTATATTGATAAAGTTACTGACAAGATGTAAGTATCGGCGATAAATATTAAGGTAAAATGATTACTAAATCTGTCAGTAAAAAAATAAAGAGAGGAAGACAAATTTAAATGATTTTTTTTAAAAAAATATTTAAATTTGCAAATAAAACTTATGGAACTTGTACAATTTGGTTGTGAAGACTGGCTCAATGTTTGGGAAAAATCTGCAACGATTGATATTGCTCAGTCAACCATTGATTCGTTATCTTTGGAAGAAGTTTTGGCCTTTGAAGAAGATAATGGCGAAGCTTTTATGTCACAGATGATGAAAGAAAAATTCAGTTATGGTTGGATTGAGGGTTCACCAGCCTTTAAATCAGAAGTGGCAAAACTTTATAAAAGAGTGCCAGAGGATAATATTTTATCTACAAATGGAGCTACCGGAGCAAATTTCCTTACAATTTTAGGATTAATTGGTCAAGGCGATCATGTGATTGCTCAATATCCTTCTTATCAACAACTGTATGATTGGCCTAAAACATTAGGTGCCCAAGTTGATTATTGGCATATTAAAGAAGAAAATAATTGGTTGCCACAAATTGAAGAATTACGTCGTTTAGTTAAAAGTAATACAAAACTCATTTGTTTAAACAATGCGGCCCAACCCACTGGAGCAATCATGAGTCCTAAATTTTTGTCAGAAGTGGTTGAAATTGCACGCAGTGTTGATGCTTATATTCTTTGTGATGAAGTTTATCTTCCACTAGATGAAGAAACGCCTTATTCACCTATTGCTGATTTATATGAAAAAGGAATATCAACTAACTCTATTTCTAAAACTTATTCTGTACCAGGAATTCGTGTGGGTTGGGTAGCCACTCAAGACCGTGACCTTTGTAATGAATTTAGAAAAATCCGGGATTATACCTTGATTTGTACCGGGGTATTTGATGACGCCGTAGCGGCTTTAGTATTGAAACATAAAGATAAAGTACTTGAACGCGCTCGTAAAATTGTCAAAGGTAATTTATCCATTTTGAAAGAATGGCTGGAAAATGAACCTTTAGTCTCAATGGTTTATCCCAATGCAGTCTCTGTAAGTTTTGTTAAATTTGAAGAACTTGATCCGACAAAAACTGAAGATTTTGCAATCCAACTTCTTCGTGAAAAAGGTGTCCTAATTATTCCTGGAAATCGTTTTGATTTACCAGGCTATGCTAGGATTGGATATTGTACAGATGAAACAACCTTACGTCAAGGCCTTAAACTCTTATCTGAATTTTTGAGAGAATATCAGGTTTGATATATTCTTTATAAAATACATTTCTGTTTTACTAAAGTGTATAAAAAGTGTATAATAAAGAACTGATAGTATAATTATAATTGAAGAATATAAAATAGTCTCTATATTCAAGAGACTCTTTTATATTTATAAATGATATTATACAAATTTAATTATAGGAAATTTATGATTAAATAGTAGAAAGTGAGTAAATGGAAAACAAGAAAACAAAAGGGATTAGCCTTTTTGCACTATTAGCAATTATTATTTCTGGAGCAATTGGAGGTGGAGTCTTCAATCTTGCTAATGACCTCGCCAATGGTTCAACACCCGGTGGAGTCATGATTTCATGGCTCTTTATTGGTTTTGGGATTTTCATGCTTGTCTTGAGTTTTAATCGACTGATTACAATTAGACCCAAACTTTCGGGAGTCTCTGATTATGCTCGAGAAGGGTTTGGAGACTTTATCGGTTTTCTATCAGGATGGGGTTACTGGATTTCAGCTTGGACTGGAACAATTGGTTTTGCAGTTTTAATGATGACATCTGCTGACTATTTCTTCCCTGGCAAGTTTGCTAATTCTAATGGTTCGTTGACTGTTTTATCAGTAATTATTGTTTCAATAATCTCATGGATTTTAATGTTTCTAGTTGACCGAGGAGTAGAAACTGCCGCCCTTGTAAATGCGGTTGTTATGATTGCAAAGCTCATTCCTTTAGTTGTATTTTCAATCACAGGGATTATCCTATTTAAAGCTGATGTATTCACTCAACATTTTTGGCAAACTTTCACAAGCAACCTAGCTGCGGATGGGTCAGTCAAAAGCCTAGTTTGGCATGCGATGACTGCTGGTGGACTCCTTGATCAAATTAAAGGCTCGCTGATGGTCATGGTCTGGGTATTTGTCGGGATTGAAGGCGCAGCGATGATGGGAAATCGGGCAAAGAAAAAATCGGATACGGCTAAAGCGACAATTATTGGTCTAGCAGTTTTGCTTGTCATTTATGTCCTTTTATCATTACTTCCTTATGGTTATATGGACCAGGCAAGTTTGGCAAATGTTAAAGCACCAGGCTTAGTTTATATTCTTAACGAGATGGTCGGTGGCTGGGGCGGAAGTCTGATGGCAATTGGACTAATGATTTCCTTATTAGGAGCTTGGCTTTCGTGGACAATGTTACCAGTTGAGGCGACACAACAATTGGCAGAGCAAAAACTATTGCCAAGTTGGTTTGGTAAGCTGAATAAATATCATGCGCCAAGTAATTCTTTGCTTATTACTCAGCTGATGATTCAAATCTTTATTATCATTACATATTTTGTAGCCAATGCTTATAATGTCTTTATTTATATGGCAACAGCTGTAATTATGATTTGTTATGCTTTGGTTGGAGCTTATCTTCTTAAAATTGGAATTAAAGAAGGTTCAATTAAAAATATATTAATAGGATTTTTCACCTTTGCTTTTCAAGCTCTGGCCCTTTATCTTTCAGGTTGGCAATATGTTTGGTTGGCGATGATTCTTTATACGATTGGTTTCATTTTATTTATTAAAGCGAAAAAAGAAAGTCGACAAGCAATATCAGTCAAGGAATGGGCAGGAATGTTCATTGTGGCCTTACTAGGAGTTTTAGCAATTCTGGTCTTGATTTGTGGCGCAAAATCAGGAACAGCTTTAGATCTTCGGGGATTACTAGGCTACTAAACAAAATATAAAAATAAGTTGTCTTATATAAATTAATTTTATCGGTATTTTTCTAAAAGTGAATAAAGGAGAGAATTGATGAGAACTTTTTCAGAAGTTAAGGAATTATTAGCTGAGCTTGAAATTCCTTATAATATAGTAGAACATCCAGCAAGTCATTCAACTGAGGAGTCGGATAACTACATTAAAGATTATGAAGGTTGTCGTTCCAAAACTTTAATCTTAGCCAATAAAAAGTCTACCCAGTTCTATATGATAATTATGGATGATGCTAAACAGGTTGATATGAATCGCTTGGGAGAAATTATTGGAGTGAAAAGACTTCACTTTGTCTCGGAAGAACGACTAGAAGATATGCTTGGATTAAACTCCGGAATTGTTTCTCTTTTTGGACTTGTTGGTAAACATTATGATAATATACATATTTATTTTGACCAACAAATGCTAGATGACTATCAAATTCAAACTTTTCATCCTAATGATAATACCAAAACTATTTTCTTTGCGATGGATGCTTGTTTTACAATTTTGAAGTCGCAGGGTTATGATTATCAAATTATTGATTTATAAATTAAAACTCTTACTTGTTAAGAGTTTTTTTGTAATCAATCTATTGAGTCTGAAAACTAATTCTTGTATAATAGCAATATGTTAACTTTCCCACTCATCAATGACACTTCGCGAAAAATCATTCATATTGATATGGATGCCTTTTTTGCTTCTGTTGAAGTGCGTGATAATCCGAGTTTAAAAGGTAAGCCGGTTGTTATTGCCAGAAACCCACTACAAACAGGTGGACGTGGCGTAGTTTCAACTTGTTCTTATGAAGCGCGTGCTTTTGGAATACATTCGGCAATGAGTGCTAAAGAAGCTTATGATCTTTGCCCACAAGCTATTTTTATTTCAGGAAACTATGAAAAATACACAAAAGTTAGTAAACAAGTTCGTGAAATCTTTAAACGTTATACCGATGATATTGAAGCAGCTTCAATTGATGAGGCCTATTTAGATGTAACAGAAAATAAAATCGGTGCTCAATCAGCAATTAAAATTGCTAAGTTGATTCAGCATGATATATTTGTTGAGTTAGGTTTAACCTGTTCTGCAGGAGTTTCTTATAATAAATTTTTAGCGAAAATTGCATCTGATTATGAAAAGCCCCATGGCTTAACCTTAATTATGCCAGAAGAAGCATTAGAATTTTTAGCAAAATTACCGGTGGAAAAATTCCAAGGTGTTGGAAAAGCGACAGTTCCTAAATTGCACGCACTAGGTTTCTTTAATGGGGGAGATTTACAAAAAGCAGACCCAGTTGATTTAGCTGAAAGATTCGGAGTTTATGGTTGGGAGCTTTATCAAAAGGCCAATGGAATACATAACTCGAAAGTCAAAAATTACCGTGAGCGAAAGTCAGTTGGAAAAGAACGAACTTATGGTAAATTATTATATCTTCCGGATGATATTAAAGCAGAGTTGAGTAAAATTTCTGGCAAAGTTTCCGACTCATTAAAGAGTCATCAATTAAAAGGAAGTATTGTCATTTTAAAATTGAGATATTCTGATTTTACAACATTGACAAAAAGAAAATCTTTGGTAGAAAAGTTAGAAAGTCCAGAAGAAATTGCAGAAGTAGCACAAGAGATATTTGAAGAACTTGAATATGATGAAAGTTTAGGAGTAAGGCTCTTAGGGGTTACGGTGACAGAATTTGGTGTCCAAAAAGCAACATTAGATATGCAATAGTTAGAAACGGGATGAATGCAATTTCAGCTCGTTTTTTTGTGATTAGATAATAAATGATACCAAGTGAACAAGCGATTTGAAGGAGCAGCATTTCGTTTAAGAAAGTTAGAGAAAATGAAGCGGTAAAAAACCATAAAAAATCACCGCTGCCAACTCTTAAATTGAATTTTTCAGCTAAGACGGCTAAAATAAGCCAAAAATAGAAAAGGGGAGAAAGAGGAAATATTAAAATAAAACTGAGTGCAAAAATAAACCAGATAACAAAAGGAAAACTGTGCTGACGATAATCAAAAGCAGATAAAATTAGTGAAAGAATAATCAGTAAAAATTGACTAGGTTTAAGATAATTTACCCAAGCTAAAACAAAAATTAAAGATGATGAGAACTCCAAAAAAACATATAAATATGGAATTTTACTTTTACAATAACGGCAATGTGAGCCAGAGCTTATTTGAGAAAAAATAGGAATTAGATCACGATAGGCTAAAAGTTGCTGACAAGAATCACAATGTGAGCGTCCAAAAATAATTGATTTTCTTAGTGGAATACGGTCAACTATTAAGCCAAAAAAGGAGCCAAAAATACTTCCAATTACAAATATAAATAAAATGTCCATACTAATCTATACGAAATAAATGAAGAATTGTAACTTTAAATATAGCGAAAAAAGAAAATAAGTAAATCATTTGAGAAAAAAATCTCATTGGTTTATAATATATTTATAGAAAAGTTAATATTAAGTTTCTTTATGACATTTAATATTTAAAAAATGGAGGTTAGTTATGTCAAATGAACACACACAAGAAGTTTTAAATCAAACAGTTGCTGATTTATCAAAAGCATCAGCACTTGTTCATCAAATCCACTGGTATTTGCGTGGTCCGGGTTTTCTTTACCTACACCCAAAAATGGATGAATTGAAAGATCAATTGGATGAACATTTGGACGAATTTGCAGAACGTCTAATCACTATTGGTGGTTCTCCAGTTTCAACTTTAGCAGAATTTGATAAAAATTCTAAAATTGAAATGACTCCCGCCATTTGGGGAAAATCTAATTCAGAACGTGTGAAAGAATTGATTGTTGCTTACAAATATTTGACTCAACTCTTCAAAGATGGCATTAAAATTGCTGGTGATGATGGTGATGATGTGACAGTTGACTTATATACGACTGCTCTTGGAGATATTGAAAAAACACTTTGGATGATTGAAGCCGAAGTAGGTTAATTACTTTATAAATAAAAAACTCTCTGTCAGTTAATGATAGAGAGTTTTTTTATTTGAAATTTACTAATAAGACGATTAGTAATTAGATACCAGATTTAGTTTTACCATTCCAAGAATTCAAACCACTTTTAAGGATATAAACTTCAGGAATGCCAGCTTTTTTTAGTTTTTTAGCAACTTTTGCTCCGCCAACAGGACGACCATTTTCATAAATGAGTACAGGTTTATGTTTACTTAAGGCATTTAAACTTTGGTCAATTTGTCCAGCAGGAAGATTACGTGCACCAAGAATATGTTTAATACGAAAATCTTTTGCTTCACGAATATCAATTAATTGAGAAGTAGGCATTAAACGAGCAAACTCAGCTTCTTCAACAAGTTTAGCATTACTACGAAGATTCCAACGAGGATAGACAAACATTCCGATAATTACTAAAACAAGAATGATATCAATGATAATAATAACCAAAATTATTCTCCTTTAAATTTAAGAGCAAGACTTGCGGCACCGATAATTCCAGCGTCATTTCCAAGGACAGCAAGTTTGATTTTACTTGAGTTACGAACAGTTGAAAAGGCATATTTAGTGAAATATTTTTCAACTTTTTCACGTAAGAATTCTCCAGCAGCAGAAACACCACCACCGATGACGATTGAAGCAGGGTTCAAAGTAGAACCAAGGTTTGCACAAGCAAAACCGAGATAATAAGCAAATTTATCAACAACGGATAAGCTGAAGTGATCTCCTTCTTGAGCTGCAAAGAAGATGTCTTTAGAAGTCACTTCATCACCATTGTCAATAGCTGCTTTAATAGTAGAATCACCTTCGTATTCTTCAGCGAATTTACGAGCTAAACGAACGATACCTGTTGCAGAAGTTACTGTTTCCAAGCAACCGCGATTTCCACAAGTACATTCAAAACCATCAGGGTCAACACAAATGTGGCCAATTTCGCCACCAGCTCCGGCAACACCATGAACGAGCTCACCTGAAGCGATAATTCCGCCACCAACACCAGTTCCAAGAGTAATGAAAACAACATCAGGATTGTTTTCACCTGCCCCTACCCAACGTTCACCAAGAGCAGCAACATTAGCATCGTTATCCAAAATGAAAGGAAGACCAACACCTTCAGAGATTGGTTTACCTACTTCTTGAGTATCTGACCAGTTCAAGTTAAAAGCAGCTTTGACAGTACTTTCAGAAATATTTACTGAACCCGGTGTTCCCATTCCAATTCCAAGAAATTCAGATTTGTCCAAGTTATACAGGCTTAAACGGTGGTTGATTGATTCAATAATATCAGGAACGATATGTTTTCCATCTTCTAAAATATTTGTCGGGATAGACCATTTATCTTGAACCTCACCATCGAGTGTCAAAATTCCAAATTTAATTGAAGTTCCACCAAGGTCGATACCGATAATTTTACTTGCAGTCATGTTTTTTTCTCCAATCTGACAATAAAAAAAAGAATCATTTTTTATTGGTCGTAGATTTTTTCTTTTCAATTCTCTCTTCACGTGCCAAAATCAAGCGAGCAGTCAAATAGTCATGGTCGCTTTTTTGAAATATTCCTGATTCAAGCATTTTTCCTAATTCAATTTGCATAAAAGCAATCGCATCCAAACGATCTGGAAAAAGATTGATGTATCCATATTTTTTCAGCATTTCTTGCACGTCATAGAGAGTTTTCATTACTACATTTTACCGTATTTGATAAAGGCTTTCAAGTCCAAGCTATATGTAAAAGAGAGTGAATAGCGCAGAATTTGCTTATAAAATGGTATAATACAATATAATTTGAAAACGTAACTAAAAAGATATTTAATGGTAATGATGCTTTTGGAATAAGATTATAGTTAAAATTTACTTGTTGAGGGTAAAAAATGAATAGAATTTTGATTGATGCGGACTTTTATGCAGTAAATCGCTTGGAGCGATTTGTTCTTGAAAATGAAAAAGAACTTGGGATAAAAGACGAGATCGATGCAACAATGGTATTCTATAATCATCAGCATGTCTATAAATTTCTTCAAATTTACCTTAATGAAGTTAAGACTTGTTTTATAAAAATTGCACAAAAAGAAGAGTTCGAAATACTGAAAAAAATACAGAAGTTAGAAAGTAAGGCATTTTTTCTTATCTATACTGATAATCCTGACTTAAAAGATGAATTATTGAACTTTACTACCTCTCCGTTATGGACTCAAATGACTGTGGCCAGTGACTCTGATACTGAAGTTAGAGAAATGATTAAGGAAGTGTTGCTCTACTGTTTTACAAATGAGCTAAATATTGTCGAAATCAGTGGTTATCCAATTTCGATAGATTCTCTTTTATATATTGAAGCGGACAAAACACATCGAAATTATCTTAGAGCCATCACAAAAGATAATGAATGTTTAGTTCGTGGTACGATTTCTGATGTAAAAAAGAAAATTCCCAATTTACTTGCACTTGGGCGCGGTTTACTTGTTGATACAAATAAAATTCGTCGAATTGAAGAAGACGGGTTGACGCTATGTTTCGAACAAAGCTTGAAAAAAGTCAAAGCACCGGCGGTTTGCAAAAAAGACTTAAAGGAACTCAAAAAACAATCAAAACGAATAAAATAATCACCCTTTTTTAGGGTGATTTTTGTATTTGCCTGATAAAAACGCAATTTCATCACAGAAAACTCAATTTCGTCACAAAAATAATGAAATTATGCAAAAAAAGATTGTATACAAAAATGAAAAGGTTTACAATCGGAATATAAGATTTAATATTGATTTAAAACTATTAAACAAATGCAATCAACTAAAAGCTCATACATAATCAAAGTGAGGAAAGGAGGGACAAAAAATTTTGTTGCAGTAGAATTTTAAAAAAGTTCTACAAAAGATTAGAAATCTTTAGAAAGGAAGTAGAAAAATGAAAACTAAAAAATTACTTGTTTCAACACTTATCCTTGCGACTCTCGGCGGAACATTCCTTCAAGTCAGTACTGTATTCGCTGTTAATCGTTCAACTTATTCTCAAGGCTCAACAAATGACAAAAAGTATGGGAGCTTATGCGGCCTACTGGAACAACTATGGAAATCATTGGGCTGAAGTAACTTACGGGGATAAATATGGAGGTAGAGTTGTCAGTGTTCATGCGAATCAACAGGCCTATGCATGGTTAAATACGCGTTGGGCAGAACCTGCAACTTTCTATCACAGCAATGGCTGGGTAGGCACTAGAAGTTGGTAATAAATGCAGATGAAAAAACTAAAGTATGCTTTTCTGACTGTGGCTACTGTGTTAGTCACAGCCTTTTATGCTATAAGTATTGAGAATAAAAGTCAAGATATTATTGCAGACCGCCTTCCGCAAGGGGCTCTTGTCATGAATAACATCAATCAAAAGTCAACGCAGATTCCGAAGAATGAGCAAGTTGTTGCGACGTTAGATAACTATGCAATGAGTCATCAGTCATTCATTGTTTCTACAGTTGTTAGACCTGAGGGAAACGGGAGTTTTAAGCCGAGCTATATGACTTTTGGAGATGGGAAGCTTGCAAGTAATATGCGTTTATTTCCTAAAGCTAATCGAGCCGAAAATGATTTACTGGGAATGGGAGCGACCTACCATATCATGACAGGTCATACGAGTTCTGAGGAACTGAGCAATTACTTGAGCAATAAATTTCACGTGATAGCTGTACCTGTTCAGCGATTGACAATCTTAGGAGAGTACTATAATATCTATGGTAATCCACAGGCTGTAACCTTATTGATAAGTATCTTTCTGGCTTTTGTCGGTTTAGCTATTTTTGTAAGAATCTCAGAGTTACGAAAATCAGGAATAGAGCTTTTGTCTGGAAAGACCTTGTTGAATACTGTATTTTCAGATAGTATTCGTGATATAAAGTTTATCTCAATTTTGACGATTATTGCTATGATAGGGACTTCTAGTTACTTGCTCATAACTGGTCTAAGCAACCTGTCGCTTCACATTTTTGCTTTATTTTCTATCCTCTTTTCTTCTCTGATATTTGTGCTACTGTCATGCTTAGTAAGTGCAATAATCATGCTTATCCTCTCTCGGAGTCAACTCATTTCACTTATTAAAGGAAAATTGCCGACAACAGTTTTGATGGTTCTTGTGGTTTTGATGCAATTTGCTGTGAGTATTGTCCTTGTCACAAGCCTATCAGGAATTCACTATAATCAAATCGAATTAAAAAAACAGGACGCTGATTTAGACAAATGGAAGCAACAAAAAGATTATGACACGATTTCTGGTGCACCAAATCTTAAGGTTAGCTCTCAGGAAGTAGAAGCATGGTGGAACTTTTATAATATTGAAGTAACGAAAGATGATGCGATATTCGTTAGACATAATTTGTTTGATGGACCAGAAGAAAGTAGCGACGAACAACTCATTGTCACGCCAAGTTATCTGAAAGCACAACATATCAAGACTAAAGAAGACTTTTCTAATCTCAAACTTGGAGAATATGGACTCCTGATACCAAAAAATCAAATGAAAAACCGTCAAAAACTTATCACTAAATATAATAAATCATTGACGGAAACCACACAAAACGGTAAAAAAGAGACTAAGATGAAGGCAAAATACGTTGAAGAAGTACCAAATGGTGAAAAACGTTTTATTTACAATGTGGCCTATGAGAAAATGACAACGCAGCAAGAAATCTCTGACCCAATTATTATTGTGATAACACCGAAATCATCAGGAGAAGAAACTGGTCTATCGTGGGCAGGGGATAATGATTATTTCTTTGTGAAAGGTAAAGAACAAACGATTAATAGGCTGAAAAAGTTGGGATTATACGATAAGGTTCATTATTTAGTTAATGCCTATGGACAGTATGAAGCACAGACAAATCTTGTAAAAGAAAGTTTAAATATGGCAATCATGTCAGCCATTATAACGATTATTGTCATTAGTTTTTTCTATATTTTACTGCATGTCCTTTACTTTACTCATTTCAGAAGAACAATTGTAATAAAATTTATTTCTGGAATGCCCAACTTGAGAATTCATCGTCGGTTCATTTTTCTAGAGTTAGGATTACTTTTGATTTTATTACCAACATTGACAATAATCAGCAATGAGTTTTTATATTCTCTTTTTGTTGTAAGTGCTTTGTGGTTTATTTCGCTTATTATCTTACTTGTTCAAATGAAAAATTTTGAAAATGGACAAATAGATAGTTTGAAGGGAGAGTAAATGTTTGAATTAACTAATATTACTAAAGAATTTTTACATAGAAAGGTTTTTGATAACTTTAAATTAACCTTTGAAGCTGGGAAAGTTTATGCCATTATCGGTCAATCAGGTTCTGGTAAAACGACCTTACTGAATATGATTGCTAAACTTGAATCCTATGAGGGAAGTATTCGTTATGAGGGAAAAGAATTATCAAAAATCAAAAAACATTCCTATTTTTTAAATGATTTGTCTTATCTTTTTCAAAATTTTGGATTGATTGAAAATGAAACGATTGATAAAAATTTGGATTTGGGATTGCTTAATCAAAAATTATCCAAGAAAACTAAACAAGAAAAAAAGCTTGAAACTTTGGCACAAGTTAATGTAGCCTATTTAAAACTCAATCAAAAAATTTATGAATTGTCAGGTGGTGAGGCACAGCGTGTGGCACTTGCTAAAGCGATTTTGAAGGACTCACCGGTTATTTTGGCAGATGAGCCAACAGCAGCACTAGATTCTGAGAATAGTGAAGAAGTGATGAAATTACTTTTGAGTCTGAAAAATAAAAATCGGATTATTATTATTGCTACGCATAATCCTGTTATTTGGGAAATGGCGGATGAGGTTGTTGAATTGTCTAGATGAGAGAGTGATAGATATGAAAAAATATATAGTATTTACATTTATTTTAGGGTTGCTCAGCTTCTTTCTTCCATTTCTTCTTGATTTTTAATATTTTGATTTATGTAGATGTTTATAAAATGCGAGTGTAGATATAGTAATGAATATGGAGGGCAGAAAATGTGGGTAAGAAAAATAAAAATCTGGCAAGTATCTCTTGCACTTGTCATTTGGATAGGAACCATGTTTCTTCCTGCAACAGTAAATCAGGCTAAATTGAATACGAATTTTGACTATAAAAAAAGTCGAGAAAATTTCTTTTATTTTCTTTTTCATCAAGTCCCTTTTTATAGTTTCATTTTGGGATTGGTGTTGCTTATATCACTTTTTCTCATTTATAGGAAAATAAATTTTAGTGTCTATTTTTCTTTTGCTAGTCTTATTTTTACATTAGTTTCTTAGTTATAGCTTTTCCGTCTATGATTATTTTTAATCATAGTTTATCTGGGAATACTTTTGGGGCTGAACTTTCTATCTTTCTAACCTTTTATGGAGCTGGATATATTATTGCTGTTCTATTTGGTTTAGTTGCTTTTCTTTTACTCTTTCTCTACAGTTTAAGAATAAAAGAATATTAACAACATAATCATTTTTACTGATTTTATTAATTATAAAAAAATAAAGAACTCCTTAGAAATTTTTCTTTGGGGTTTTCATTTTGGAAGTAAAAAAATCTTTGTTAGGCTTGTAAACGTGTGCATTTACAGCTTTTAGAAAAGTGTGCTATAATGGGTTAGATATATACGAAAGTAAGGTATGATAAAATTGACTAAATTACGCGAAGATATTAGAAACGTCGCTATTATTGCCCACGTTGACCATGGTAAAACTACATTGGTTGACGAACTCTTAAAACAATCTCAAACGTTGGATGCTCGTAAAGAATTAGCTGAACGTGCGATGGACTCAAATGCACTTGAGCAAGAACGTGGGATTACTATCCTTGCCAAAAATACAGCAGTTGAATATAACGGAACTCGTATCAACATCTTGGACACACCAGGTCACGCGGACTTCGGTGGAGAAGTTGAACGTATTATGAAAATGGTTGATGGGGTTGTCCTCGTTGTCGATGCTTATGAAGGAACAATGCCTCAAACACGTTTTGTTTTGAAAAAAGCTTTGGAACAAAACTTGACTCCAATCGTTGTTGTTAATAAGATTGACAAACCATCTGCTCGTCCAGCTGAAGTTGTTGATGAAGTTCTTGAACTTTTCATCGAACTTGGTGCTGATGACGAACAATTGGATTTCCCAGTTGTTTATGCTTCAGCAATCAATGGTTCTTCATCAATGTCTGATAATCCAGCTGATCAAGAACACACAATGGCAAATATTTTTGATACAATCATCGACCATATCCCTGGCCCAGTTGATAACTCTGATGAACCTTTGCAATTCCAAGTTTCACTTTTGGACTACAATGACTATGTTGGACGTATTGGTATTGGACGTGTTTTCCGTGGAACAATCAAAGTTGGGGACAGCGTTACTTTGTCTAAACTTGATGGTTCAACTAAAAACTTCCGCGTTACTAAACTTTTTGGTTTCTTCGGTCTTGACCGTCAAGAAATCCAAGAAGCAAAAGCTGGTGATTTGATTGCTTTGTCTGGTATGGAAGATATCTTCGTTGGGGAAACTGTTACACCTTCAGACCACGTTGAACCATTGCCAATCTTGCACATTGATGAACCTACTTTGCAAATGACTTTCCTTGCTAACAACTCACCTTTCGCTGGTCGCGAAGGAAAATGGGTAACATCACGTAAAGTTGAAGAACGTTTGGTTTCTGAATTGCAAACTGACGTTTCACTTCGTGTTGAAAACACTGAATCTCCTGATAAATGGGTTGTTTCTGGTCGTGGTGAATTGCACTTGTCAATTCTTATTGAAACAATGCGTCGTGAAGGATATGAACTTCAAGTCTCACGTCCTGAAGTTATCATCAAAGAAATTGATGGTGTTGCTTGCGAACCATTTGAACGTGTTCAAATCGACACTCCTGAAGAATACCAAGGTTCAATTATCCAAGCGCTCTCTGAACGTAAAGGTGATATGCTTGATATGCAAATCACTGGTAACGGTCAAGCACGTTTGATTTTCCTTGTTCCTGCACGTGGTTTGATTGGATTCACAACAGAATTCATGTCAATGACTCGTGGATACGGAATCATGAACCATACTTTCGACCAATATCTTCCAGCTGTTAAGGGAGAAATCGGTGGACGTCACCGTGGTTCTTTGATTTCTATGGATTCAGGTCAAGTTACTTCTTACGCAATGGGTTACGTTCAAGAACGTGGACAACTTTTTGTTGATGCAGGTACTGAAGTTTATGGTGGGATGATTGTTGGTGAACACAGTCGTGATAATGATTTGACTGTAAATATCACTAAAATGAAACAACAAACAAACGTTCGTTCTTCAAATAAAGACTCTACATCTGTTTTGAACACACCAAAAATTCTTTCACTTGAAGAATCTTTGGAATTCCTTGGAGATGATGATTACTTGGAAGTAACTCCAGAATCAATCCGCTTGCGTAAACAAATTTTGGATAAAGCAATGCGTGAAAAATCAACTAAGAAGAAAAAATAAGTTTAATCAAATAGAGAAACTTGATTTTCAATTATTGAAAGTTTGATGATGAATAAATTAATTTTTCGTTAGTTCTTGTCATAACTTGGAAAGGAGAAAAATGTTCTATATTATCTTGTTGATTTTAGTTGCCTTTGCGTATATTTTCATGATGCCCAAAGACGTTCGGCGGAGTATGGACATTTTCTTCTTTGCTGGTGTTGGAGTTCTAGTTCTTGCTTTTGCTGTGGCACAGGCGGTAAGCCATCGGTCATTACTTTTAGAAATTATCGGTATTGTGGCGATGCTTGTCGTAACGGTCAGAGCTTGGATGGAATTGGAAAAGTTGGACAGTCGAAAAAGAAAAAAATAAATGATTGATTGATTAATAATCAAGCAATGAATAAAACTGTCAAAGTTTGGCAGTTTTATTTTGATTTTGTAGAAATGGAGAAAAAACATGGATATGGAAAAAGTGGCTCAAGGTTTTGAGCTAGTTGTTGCAAATATTATGTTACTATCTGAGAAATTGGATACAGATTTTTATGATGCTTTTGTAGAACAAAATGCTGCTTTTTTAGATGATACTGACCAAGGAATTGTTGAATTGTCAGTAAATAATGACAAACTTCGTCAGTTAAATTTATCAAATAAGGAGTGGCAAAAACTTTTTCAATTTGTTTTGTTGAAAGGGTCACAAGTCGCACCACTTCAGCCCAATCATGCAATGACTCCAGATGCAATTGGTTTAATTTTTAATTTCATTATTGAACATCTTAATAAAAATTCTGAACTTCGTTTAATTGAATTTGGGTCTGGCATGGGTAATCTTGCTGAAACGCTTTTAGTTAATCTTAATAAAAAGGTTGATTATGTAGGCTTTGAAGTTGATGATTTACTTTTAGATTTGTCTGCTTCAATGGCTGAAATTATGGGGAGTCAGGCTGAGTTCATGCAAATTGATGCAGTACAAAAGCGTTTGATGGAACCTGCAGACGTTGTTGTCAGTGATTTACCAATTGGTTTTTATCCAGATGATGAAGTTGCAAAGAATTTTGAAGTTGCGACTACTGACGGACATACTTTTGCTCATCATCTTTTGATTGAGCAATCATTTAATTATTTAAAAGAGGGTTCTTTTGCCATTTTCCTAGCTCCAGAAGATTTACTGACAAGTCCTCAAGGACCACTATTAAAGGAGTGGATTAGTAAACATGGAAGTGTGATGGCTGTCATCACTTTACCAAAATCACTTTTTAATGCTGATGCTAAGGCGATTTATGTTTTGAAAAAGGGGCCGGCTGCACATGCAACTTTTGCTCACCCTTTGTCTTCACTGACAGACAGAGAAAGTTTAGAAGTCTTTATGGAAGAATTTACAAAAATTGTAAAATTATAAGATTGAAATTACTGACAGGTTCTGTCAGTAATTTTTTTGGTTAAAGTGTATGAAAATAATTGAATTTGAAAAGGTTTTTATTTTAAAAACTACATCTTGAATTAAGCTCGTGAATCATGACCGAAAAACACAAAAGGAATTGTAATTGTGTTATAATTTAACCGTATTTCAAATTCAAGGAAGGTTTATTAAAAATGACCAAAACATTAGCAGTTAACGCTGGTTCATCATCTATGAAATGGCAAATGTATGAAATGCCAGAAGAAAAAGTTCTTGCCAAGGGATTAATCGAACGAATTGGTTTGAAAGATTCGATTGTGACCGTCAAATTTGGTGAGCAAAAAGAAGAACGCGTTTTTGACATTCCAAATCATACAGAAGCAGTAGAAGTTTTACTTGAAGATTTAAAACGATTGAAAATAGTAGAGGAATTTGCTGAAATTACAGGTGTAGGACATCGTGTGGTTGCTGGAGGTGAAATTTTCCAAAAATCAACAGTTGTTACACCAGAAGTGTTGCAACAAGTTAAAGATTTGTCAGCTCTTGCTCCTTTGCATAATCCAGCAAATGCTGCAGGAATTGAAGCTTTTTTGAACTTACTGCCTGATGCAACTTCAGTAGTAGTTTTTGATACAGCTTTCCATACAACGATGCCTGAAAAAGCATTCCGTTATCCATTGCCTAAAAAATATTATACAGATTATGCTGTCCGTAAATATGGGGCTCATGGAACTTCACACATGTATGTTTCACAAGAAGCTGCAAAATTACTTGGAAAACCAATTGAAGAAACTAAAATTATCACTGCTCATATCGGGAATGGCGCATCACTGACAGCAGTAAAAGGTGGGAAATCAATTGATACTTCGATGGGATTCACACCACTTGCTGGAGTAATGATGGGAACACGTACAGGTGAAATGGACCCTTCTGTTTTTCCATACCTTATTGAAAATGACTCTGAGTTAAAAGATGCTCAAGGTGTTGTTGATATGATGAACAAAGAATCTGGTCTCTATGGTGTATCTGGTATTTCATCAGATATGCGTGATATCATTGCTGCTAAAGATACAGATACTGATGCAAAACTTGCATTTGAGATGTATGTTGACCGAATTCAAAAATTTATTGGTCAATATTTGGCCGTTTTGAATGGGGCTGATGCTCTTGTCTTCACCGCTGGTATTGGTGAAAATTCGGTTCCTGTTCGTGAAGCAATTCTTTCTGGATTGACTTGGTTTGGAATTGAAGTTGACCCTGAGAAAAATGTCTTTGGCGTCGAGGGAGAAATTTCAACACCTCATTCACGCGTAAAAGTTTTTGTGATTCCAACTGACGAAGAGCTTGTAATTGCTCGTGATGTTGAAGCACTTAAAAAATAATTAATTAAAAGATTTTGTTCTAAAACAAAATCTTTTTTATTTTTAAAATGACATAAAATGATAAGTTCTAGGAATCCTTGAGGGAGGAGAAATGAAATCAGACATAAAATATGATATAATTTTAAGAATAAAACGCATACATTAAGGAGAGTAAGTATGGAAAAAACGCTCGCTGTCAATGCAGGCTCCTCGTCATTAAAATGGCAACTTTACGAAATGCCGGAAGAAACCGTGATTGCTAAAGGAATTTTTGAACGTATTGGTTTGTCTGGCTCAATCTCAACAACTAAATTTAACAATGAAGAACACGTTAGAAAACAAGAAATTGTTGACCATCGTCAAGCTGTTTTGTTATTAATGGATGAATTAATTCACTTTAAATTAATTCATGAATTCCGCGAAATCACAGGAATTGGCCATCGTGTTGTTGCAGGTGGGGAATTTTTCAAAACTTCTACGGTTATTAGTCCTGAGGTTTTGGCTGAGATTAAAAATCTTTCAACTTTGGCTCCTTTGCATAATCCTGCTAATGTTTTAGGGATTGAAGCTTTTCAACGTTTATTACCAGATGCACTTGCAGTTGCTGTTTTCGACACTGCTTTTCACAGTACTTTGCCAGAAAAGGCTTATCGTTATCCTATTCCAACAAAATATTATGAAGATTATTCAATCAGAAAATATGGAGCACATGGAACGTCACACATGTATGTCGCCCAAGAAGCGGCAAAAGTTTTAGGAAAACCATTGGAAGATTTGAAGCTAATTACGGCTCATATCGGAAATGGAGCTTCAATTACAGCAGTTGAAGCTGGAAAATCTGTTGATACTTCAATGGGATTTACACCACTTGCTGGTGTAATGATGGGAACACGTGCAGGTGAAATGGACGCCTCAGTCATTCCTTATATGTTAGAGAGCGACCCAAGCCTTAGAAATGCTCAAGATGTGATTGACATTCTCAATAAAGAATCTGGAGTCCTTGGGGTGTCAGAACTCTCAAGTGATATGCGTGATCTTTCAGAAGCTGTGGCTAAAGGAAATCCTAAAGCGATTCTTGCTTATGAAATGTATGTTGACCGTCTCAAGAAATTTATTGCCCAATATTTTGGAGTATTAAATGGGGCTGATGCTCTTATTTTCACGGCTGGTGTTGGTGAAAATGATACAGCTGTTCGGACTGATGTAGTTAATGGACTTTCTTGGTTTGGCATGGAAATTGATGAAAGTAAAAATGTTCGTGGAGCATTTGGTATCATTTCTAAACCAGAGTCTAAAGTGAAAGTACTTGTTGTGCCAACAAACGAAGAATTGGTTATTGCTCGTGATGTTGAAGCTGCTAAATAATTAGATAAAATTTACTGACAAATTTCTGTCAGTAAATTTTTTTACTTATGAAAAAGCTGTCAGTAAAGTTTTGACAAATGGTTTGTCTTCTGTAAAAGAAAGCGCTATAATTAGGGTGAATGGAGGGAAGGTTATGGAGGATTTACCAAAAGTTACAAAAGCTGAAATGTTGCCAGGAGTGCGTTTACGTTTAGAATTTGATAATGGACAAGTTCGATATTATCCTGTTCATGAGCAAATTGATTTGCTGATGAATCCTTTTGATGTGAGTAAGTTAAAAAAGACATATGGCGCAAATTTGTTTCTTGGGGGAATGGTTTCATGGATTGGAAATGAGATCAAGATTGAACCTAATGGAGATTTGATACTTAATAAATCGGTGATTCCTGCTGAAATTCTTTGGAAACACAGTCTTAAACATGTTGACAGTCTGGACCCGGAAAAATTGAAAGAGTTAGAAGAAATCAAGCACCCAATTTGGCAAGGTTTTAAAAGTCTTAATTTAATCTTTTGGATTGCGGGGATTCTTTTTGTGATTTATTTACTTATTCAGTTGTTGGGACATCTGGGTTTATTGACATCATGATAGTTTCTAAAAAGGCTTTGATTAGTCTTTTTTTCGTGAGCATTTTATGGTAAAATAGAGAAAATATAATAGAATAGGTGCAATATGGCTGAAATTAAATATAAACGCGTACTGTTAAAACTTTCGGGAGAGGCCCTCTCAGGCGAAAAAGGTTTCGGATTTGACCCTGAAACAGCAAAAGCTGTCGCTGAAGAACTCAAAGAAGTCCATGATTTGGGCGCAGAACTTGCGATTGTTTGCGGTGGTGGTAATGTTTGGCGTGGAATTACTGGTGAGAAAGCCGGAATGGAACGTGCTCAGGCAGATTACATGGGAATGCTTGCAACAATTCAAAATGGGTTGTTCATTCAAAGTGCTCTTGAAAATATTGGGGTTGACACACGAGTGATGACAGCCATTGAGATGAAAGCTGTTGCTGAACCTTATATTCGTCGTCGTGCTGAACGCCATTTAGAAAAGGGACGTGTTGTCATTTTTGCTGGGGGAACTGGTTCGCCTTACTTCTCAACTGATACAACTTCTGCATTACGTGCTGCGGAAATTAATGCTGATGTCATTTTAATGGCTAAAAATGGTGTTGATGGTGTTTATAATGCTGACCCTAAATTAGTTGCTGATGCTATTAAATTTGAACATTTGACACATATGGATGTTATTACCAAAGGCTTGCAAGTAATGGACAGTACGGCTTCAACAATGTCAATGGATAATCATATTCCACTTGTTGTTTTCAACATGAATGAAGCTGGAAATATTACACGTGTCGTTCGTGGTGAAGAAATCGGAACAACGGTTGAATAAGATTTACTTACAAAAAAGTTGTCAGTAAATTTATTCATTAAAAAATTACTGATGGAAATACTAGCATATTCGTAAATGCTGAAGCGTCAACGACTATCCTATGATGGAAATATTAGCATAACTGTAATCATTAAAATACTAACACTTATCTCTGACAAAATTTCTGTCAGTAAAATAAATAGAAGAATTAAAAGTAGAAAAAGGAAATAAAATGGCAAACGAAATTGTTACAACAGCTCAAGACCGGATGAAACAATCATTAGGAAGTTTACAACGTGATTTAGGACATATCCGAGCTGGTCGTGCCAACGCAAGTCTTCTTGACCGTGTTCAAGTTGTTTACTACGGCGCACCAACACCACTCAATCAATTAGCGTCCATCACAATTCCAGAAGCGCGCGTATTGATGGTTACTCCTTTTGATAAATCAATCTTGAAAGATATTGAAAAAGCATTGTATGAATCAGATCTTGGGATTACACCAGCAAATGATGGTTCTGTGATTCGTTTAGTTATCCCAATGTTGACAGAAGAACGCCGTCGCGAACTTGTCAAAGAAATGGGTAAATATATTGAATCAGCAAAAGTAGCAATCCGTAATATCCGTCGTGATGCAATGGACACTGCTAAGAAATCAGAAAAAGCAAAAGAAATCACTGAAGATGATCTTAAAGATCTTGAAAACAACATTCAAAAAGTGACTGATGACGCGGTTAAAGAAGCAGACCGTCTTGCATCAATTAAAGAAAAAGAATTGTTGGATATCTAAGTAGAACAATCTAACAAATAAAGTAATCTGTAAAAGCATTAACGGCTCCATTGAGCCGTTTTTACATCAAAAATCTGTCAGGATGGATAAATTTGAGAGAACTAATCAAACTTAGAGAGCAACCGTCTTATCTCAAAGAAGCAATTCGATTTTTTCAGGAAAAATGGGGAAATACGGACAGTAACCCTGTATATGATGACTGTTTGAAGCATAGTTTAGAGAGTAACAAAAAGATTCCTCAGTGGTATCTGATTGTTGATGAAGGAAAAATTATTGCGGGGTGTGGACTGATTAGCAATGATTTTATTAGTCGAATGGACTTATATCCTTGGCTTTGTGCACTTTATGTTGAAGAAAAATTTCGAAAGCAAGGTCTTGCTGGTCTGTTGATTGAAGCAGTAAAAGAAGATTGCAGAACTTTTGATATTGATAAACTTTATCTTGCAACGGATTTTGCTGATTTCTATGAGCACTTTGATTTTCATTATCTAGCTGACGGCTATCATCCTTGGGGTGAAAAATCACGGATTTACGAAGGGGATATCAATTAAACAGAGACAAATAGTCTCTCAATCACATTTTATAAAGAGGTACAAATGAGTATTATTGGACAAACAATCTCCGCGATAATCGTGGAAGAAAGTGAACGTTTCTATTTTCTCCAAAAGGGAGAAGATTTATTACGTTTAGATAAAACAGAAGGTGAACATACAGTTGGCGATGTGATAACTGGTTTTGTTTATGTGGATAAAGATGACCATCGTCGTTTGACGACATTGGAACAAAAAGCAACAAATGAGCATTATGGTTGGGGAACGGTAACAGCTGTACGTAAGGACCTTGGTGCCTTTGTTGACACAGGTTTACCAGGAAAAGATGTGGTCGTCTCTCTTGATGATTTGCCACTCGAAAAAGACCAATGGCCAAAAGTTGGTGACCAACTTTATGTGAAATTAATTATTGACAGAAAAGAGCGAATTTGGGGTCATTTAGCATGGCATGAAGATTTCTGGAATCTTGCAGGTCCTGGTTATGACAACATGCAAAACCAAGATTTACGAGCAATTGTTTATCGAAATAAAGAATCAGGAACATTTGTTTATTTGCCTGACAACAATATGCTAGGATTTATTCATCCAAATGAACGTTTCTCAGTTCCACGTGTCGGTCAAGAACTTCAAGTTCGTGTTATTGGTTTTAGAAAAGAAGACCGTAGTCTAAATCTGTCAGCAAAACCACGTGCTTATGAAATGCTTGATGCTGATAGCCAAATGATTTTAGCTTATCTTCAATCAATGGGCGGGAAAATGGCATTTAATGACAAATCAAATCCAGATGAAATAAAAGCAACTTTTGGAATCTCAAAAGGACAATTCAAAAAAGCGCTTGGTGGTTTGATGAAAGCTAAAAAAATCAAACAAAGTCCAGAGGGAACAGAATTAATCGGAGAATAATTTACTGACAGCTTCTTTAGAAATACTAAGCTTAATTTAAAAGCATTTGTCAGTAAATTCTGTCAGTCTTATGACTTATAAAAATTTCTGTCAGTAAAAAAGTAGCTTAATTGGCTACTTTTTTTTGAGCTATGCTATAATATTTCACAAGACAAACAAAGTGAAGGAGAAATAATGGCAACAGAAAGAGCAATATTTGCAGGTGGATGTTTTTGGTGTATGGTTCAACCTTTTGAAGAACGAGAAGGGATTTTATCTGTGATAAGTGGATATACAGGTGGAAATGTTGAAAATCCAACTTACGAACAAGTAAAAAAACACCTGACTGGTCATACAGAAGCAGTAGAAATTATTTTTGATAATAGTAAAATTACCTATCAAAGTCTTGTTGAACTTTATTGGACACTCACGGACCCAACAGATGCTTTTGGTCAATTTGAAGACCGTGGGGATAACTATCGTCCAGTCATTTTTGTTGAAAACGAAGAACAAGAAAAAATTGCCAAAGAAAGCAAAGCGCAATTGCAAGCCAGCGGAAATTTTGATTCACCTATTGTGACAAGTATTGAAGCCGTTCAAAAATTCTGGCCAGCAGAAGACTACCATCAAGGATTTTACAAAAAAAATCCAGAAGATTATGCCCAATCAAGTAAAATTCGTCATGATTTTTTGGAAAAACAATGGGAAAAATAATTAATTTTTCGACTTAATGATAATAGAAAGAGAAAATGACTTTTTATAATTACCTTATGCGCCATCGCGCACCAGTAGAAAAAGATGATGCAACTCGTCTTGCAAATTTAGTTTTTCAAGACCCGCTTTTTCCAAAACAGTCTAAAGATTTCGATGAAATTTCGACTTATTTAGAAACCCAAGCCCCGTTTTATTTTAATCTTACCCTGTTTGATAATATTTGGGAAAGTTATTTAGAAGCTTAGCGATTATCATAATTTTTTCTTAACAAAAATAATAAAATAATAAAATAATAAAATGATATAATGGACCCAAAGGAGAGATTTATGCAAATTACAGTAGAAAAACTTAAATTCTCATATCAGTCTAGACAAATTTTGTCTATTAATGAAGGGGCGTTTGAATCGGGCCATATTTATGGAATTGTTGGCAATAATGGTGTTGGTAAAACAACCTTTTTCAAGACGTTGACCAATATTATTACAAACTATGAGGGGCGTATTCAACTTGATGGTCAAGAAATCAAAGAAAATCCAGGATTGCTTACAAAAGTTGGTATCATGCTAGATGATATGGAGCTTTATAAAAGTTACACAGGTTTATTTAATCTCCACTACTTTGGTGGTTTACGAGGAGAGTTTGATGTGGATAAAGCGCTCGATTTAGCTGAAAAATTAGATTTAACTCCTGAAATGTTATCAAAAAAAGTCGCCACTTATTCACTTGGAATGAAGAAAAAGTTAATTCTACTCATCTCGGTTATGAATGATGCGGAAATTTTGATTTTCGATGAGCCTTTTCGAGGAATTGATGCAAAATCTGTTGAGTGGTTTAGAGATTATTTGCTTACACTCAAAGAAAGAGGACGTTTGATTCTCATTTCAAGCCATGTTCAAGAAGATATTGAAACAATCTGCGATAAAGTTTATCTTCTGTCTAATGGAGATTTCACAGCTACTTTTGATTTGAAAAATCAACAAGAAGTCTTGACTTATACGGTTTCTGTGACTGATGTTCAAGTCTTAGAAAACTTTTTGACGAGGGCTGGTGTTCAAGTGGAAATTAAAGAAAATATAATAAAATTTGACAGCAGTCCCGAAGATTTCCAAATTGCATTTCGTCATGCTGTTGAAGAAGGTGTATACTTTGATAGCATTAAAAAAGAATCAAAATTTGCTGAATTTATCAAAAAAGGGAGTAACTGATGAACGCAAAAAACATTTTCAAAATGGAATTTTACCGAAATTTTCGAGATAAAAGCTGGCTGATTGTCATTGGAGTTATGGCTGTTTTAGCATTAATTGATTCAATTCTAATCATCAATCTCATTGGAAAAACAGTCTCTGGATACGGTCAGAATAGTGCCGGGGCAGCAGTCCTAGCGGCTTTAACTATTTTCGTTACTTTGGCTTTAGGGCTTGGAATTTGGGCCTTTCAAATCATTTATCCTTTCCATCTACTATCAGTTGATTATAGTAATAAAGCCTTAGGACTAATGATTGCTTCTGGGGTAAATCGAATGACTTACTATTTTATTAAATTAATTTCAACAATTCTTTCGACTTTACTAGCCTTATTTACAATTTTGATTATTCCTTTTTTCCTAATTTTAGGTGTCTATGCCCGGCAATTAAGTGAATTTTTGAGTATGGTCTCTCGCTCTCTTTCACTTAGTAGTGTTTGGATGGTTTTGCTTAATTCATTTGCTGGTGCCTTGGCTTCTATTGTTATCTTATTTTTCGTTGTGATTATGACAAGAGGCAAATTCTGGGGAATTTTTGTTTATTTAGGGATTGCAATGGGAATTGGGATTGTCGCCACCATCTTTACCAGTTCAATAAACGTAGTATCAACTCATGGTCAAAATATGATGTCAAATACCAGTTTAATTGGGATTATTTTTTCAATAGTTGAAATAGTTGCTTTTGGATTACTCGGACTGTCTCTCATCAGAAAACAAGATTTATAAAGCAAAGAGCGCTTGACAGAGCGCTTTTTTTTTGATAGAATACTCAGGTATGTGAATTTTCACATGCAAGGCGTGGAAGCTGTAAAATACAGCATCATACCACATCACGAAAACAAAATATAAGGAGAATTTATCGTGGCTAAACAAGTAGAAAAACTCGTTAAATTACAAATCCCTGCCGGTAAAGCAACACCAGCTCCACCAGTTGGACCAGCTTTGGGTCAAGCAGGTGTTAACATCATGGGATTCACAAAAGAATTCAACGCTCGTACAGCTGACCAAGCTGGTATGATCATCCCAGTTGTTATCTCAGTTTATGATGACAAATCATTTACATTCATCACAAAAACTCCTCCAGCAGCAGTTCTTTTGAAAAAAGCAGCAGGCGTTCAAAAAGGTTCTGGTGAACCTAACAAAACAAAAGTTGCTTCAGTTACAAAAGCACAAATCAAAGAAATTGCAGAACTTAAAATGCCTGACCTTAACGCGTCATCAGTTGAAACTGCAATGTCAATGATTGAAGGTACTGCAAAATCTATGGGATTCACTGTTACTGACTAAAAATTTAGACGAATTACTTCGTTGACAGAACCCTCACCTACTTAGGTAGGCTTCGGAACCTGTCGCCTCGTACTTCGACTAAATTTTCGAGATTTACATTTTGTAAATTCAGAAAAAGTCACACATGCAATCCACACATTTAGTGGAAGGCTGTTACTCTTGTTGTTATAAAGCACTATTAGTTCATCTGAGCGGCGCGGAGCGAGAAAATATCTTCCTTTGAGCGCAATAGAGCGGACTTTTAAATGCAACAAGGAAGACAGACAACCGATATTACCACAAGGAGAAAATAGAAATGGCTAAAAAAAGTAAAGCATTGCGCGCAGCGATTGAAAAAATCGACGCAACTAAATTATACAGCGTAGAAGAAGCTGTAGCACTTGCAAAAGAAACTTCATTTGCAAAATTTGATGCAACTGTAGAAGTTGCTTACAACCTTAACATCGACGTTAAAAAATCTGACCAACAAATCCGTGGAGCAATGGTATTGCCAAACGGTACTGGTAAAACTGCTCGTGTTCTCGTTTTCGCTAAAGGTGCGAAAGCTGAAGAAGCTACAGCAGCTGGTGCAGACTTCGTTGGTTCTGATGAACTCGTTGCTAAAATCAACGGTGGATGGTTGGACTTCGACGTTGTTATCGCAACACCTGATATGATGGCTGTTGTTGGACGTCTTGGACGTGTCCTCGGACCACGTAACTTGATGCCAAACCCTAAAACTGGTACAGTTACTATGGATGTAACTAAAGCAGTTGAAGAATCAAAAGCTGGTAAAGTTAACTACCGTGCTGACAAAGCTGGTAACGTTCATGTTCCAATCGGTAAAGTTTCATTTGATACAGAAAAACTTGTTGAAAACTTTAAAGCTTTGAACTCTGTAATTGCAGCTGCTAAACCTGCTGCATCTAAAGGAGCTTACATCACAAACCTTTCTGTTACAACTACAATGGGTCCTGGTGTTAAAGTTGATTCTGCATCATTCTAATAACAATAAAAAAAGAGAAAAATATTTTTCTCTTTTTTATTTATTGTAGAATATAAAAAAACATGCTAGAATGAGGTATGTTATTATTTCTATGGGCTTATACAACAATTATCTTTGCAATTGCCTATCTTTTTCAAGTTCTAAACCTGACGCTGATTGGATTAGAGGTCGTTACCATTCTCATTCTTTTTATCAGTTTTTGGGAAAGTACCAAAGGAAGACATTGGCGAATTATTGGAATGAATATTATTAATATTATATTCATAAGTATTCTATATTTTTCACAACATACCTTTACTTACATTCAACATCATGATGTCGAAAAAATGCTGGTCATAGTTGTTAGTTTTGTCTTGTCCCAATTATTGGGGATTTTCTGGGGGAGACAGTTTTATAAACATCAAGAAAAATCAAAAAAATAAAAGGGTTGAAATTATTCAACTCTTTTATTTATTTGATTAACAAGTTCATTAATTTTTTCAATTCTAGGTTGGATGGAAATTTGAAATTCATCTACTTTTTTTTGAATATCTTTTCCAACTTTTTCTGCTTTGATACCTTCTTCTTGAACACGTTCCACATTTACTTTCATCGTGTTGACTTCTTCTGACAACTCGCCAATGATATTTTTTAAGTCTTTAAATAATTCAATCATAGTAATGTCCTTTTATTGGCCATTGATTTCTTTAGCAATTTCAGCTAAATCATAATCATGAGCAGTGAATTTTCCAACGAAACCATCATTTTCATCAAAACGAGGAATAAGGTGAATATGAGTATGGAAAACAGTTTGACCAGCGATTTCTTCATTATTTTGTAAAATGTTCATCCCTTTAGCATGAAGATTATTAACAATTTTGTTGGCAATAAAAGGGACTTTGCTGAAAAGTTCAGCTGATTGTTCGCCTGTCATTGAAAGAATGTTGCGATAATGTTTTTTGGGAACCACTAATGTATGCCCTTTAGTTGTTTGAGTGATATCAAGGAAGGCAAGAACATCATCATCTTCATAAATTTTGGTGCTAGGAATTTCACCAGCGATAATTTTGCAAAAAATACAATCTTCCATTTGATAGGTCCTCCAGTAGTAATAATGACTCTTTACTCAAAGTCAAAACTTATAATATACTTAGATTATATTATAAATAAGCTAAAAATCCCAGTAATAATGCTGAAACTTACTAAATCGTAAGGGAATTGCCGAAAAAGGGAAATTCAAATATGTTATAATAAATAAAACTTTTATTTATTATAACTTAAATTTAAGCATTTTTTATTTTATAAATTTGATATAATGTAATGAAAATTATTCTTCTGTTTAGAGAAAGTGTGGGGAGTTTAGGAGTATGGTGAGAAAAAAAGCTAAGAAGAAAAAGAATGCTAATCGACCACTTGGTTTGATTTTTAAATATTTGCGAGAGTTTTCTAAGTTTTGGTTTGAATATCTTTCGATTTTTGTTGGGGCAACTATAGTCATCACACTTGTTATTATTCCACTTTTAGAATCCATTTCTGAGCTTATTATGCGAGTTAGTGGAATTCCTTATATTTCTTATAATAATCTTGGAAACTTGCTTCAGCAGCATTTCTTAGGAGTTTTGGGGCTCGTAGTTGTCTTATTTGTGCTCATCTTTTTGGTTTATCTGCAATTCATCGTTCAGTTTCAAGGAATTCGTTTGATTCAGGCGAGAACTTTTAGTTTAAAAAGTTTATTTAGGCAAGTTATTTCGGATCTTAAAAATGTCAGAATTCAACAATTAGTCTTTTTCGTATTTTATTTTCTATTAATTATTCCTTTTGGACGTTATGTCTTTAGTACGCCACTTTTGTCGAAAATTAAAATTCCTGTTTTTACATTTGAATTTTTCTTTAAAAGTTGGCAAAATATGCTAATTTTGTTCCTATTTTATGCTATAACATTTTGGATTAGTACCCGTTTAATTTTGACTCTTCCACTGATGATTTTAAAAGGTCAATCATTGAAAGTAGCAATAAAAGAAAGTTTAAAACGAACGAAAGGAGTTAGAAATTTTTTCAGACTATCTGTTTATTTTGGACTTATCGGTTTATTTAGTATAATAATGCAGGGGCTTCTTTTTATGGGCGGCTACTTTGCCCAAGATTATCTGGATAAAACTTCTTTTGCTCTTGTGGGAGCAGTGTCAATACTGGATTTGATTTGGTTGGGAAGCTCTATTATATCTACCTTGAGTTTGGTCATGCTTTTTAGTTACTTGATGAGAGAAGCTGACTTGGAAGCCTTTGAAATTTCAGAAGTAGTAAAAAAATCTCCGAAAGTTAGAAGAAAATATAAAATAATTTTTTCTACTTTAGCTGTTTTAATTTTTGCTTTAGTGAGCTGGACTTATGTTGAAGGATTTATGGATACTGTCCCTTTAACCATTTCACATCGGGGAGTTGATGAAGAAAATGGGGTGCAAAATACAATTCCAGCCATGGAAGCTACGGCTAAATCAAAACCAGATTATGTTGAAATGGATATTCAGGAAACAAAAGACCATCAATTTGTTGTTTTCCATGATCCAACTTTAAAAGATTTAGCTGGAATTGATATTCCGCCACAAAAACTTACCTTAGCAGAATTGACGAATACAGTTGTTTCGGAAAATGGGAAAAAGGCTTTAATCCCAAGTTTTGATGATTATTTAGCGGCTGCTGAAAAAGTTAACCAAAAATTACTGGTTGAGATTAAAGTTTCTCCATTTGATTCTCCAAAGATGGTTGAAAATTTTAGTAAAAAATATGGTGCACGTCTTTTAAAAGATAAGGCTATGATTCATTCTTTAGATTATAATGCTCTTTTAATTGAACAAAAGATTAATCCTAAGATTAAAGTGAGTTTCATCCTTCCCTTCAACTTACTTTTCCCACAAACTAAGATGTCGGCCTATACCATGGAGGCCACAACACTCAATAGTAGTTTTGTGGATAAAGCTCAGGCAAGAGAGCAGATGGTTTTTGCTTGGACGGTCAATGACGAAACGGATATGAGAGAACAGATGTTCAATGGAGTAGATGGAATTATTACAGATAATCTTGATGACTTAAAAGAAGTTATCGCCGAGGATGATGATAATCCGAGCTATGCGCAACGTATTTTAAGAATGACTTCAATAATAAATATAGAATAAGATTGAAAAGAGGAATGTATGTTAAAAGTAACAAATCTAACAGGTGGCTATTTGGGGCATCCTGTCTTAAAAGACCTTAATTTTGAAATTAAAGAAGGAGAGTTAGTTGGACTCATTGGTTTAAATGGTGCAGGAAAATCGACGACAATTCAAGAAATTATTGGACTTTTGACTCCTTATTCTGGACAAATTGAATTAGACGGCTTAACTTTACAACAAGATTTAGAAGGCTATCGTAGAAAAATTGGTTTCATTCCAGAAACACCAAGTTTGTATGAAGAATTGACTTTGCGTGAACATATTGAAGTGACAGCTTTAGCTTACGGGATTTCTGTTGACTTGGCTTTTGAACGTGCTGAAAAATTATTAGAAACTTTCCGCTTGAGTGATAAATTAGATTGGTTCCCTGTGAATTTTTCAAAAGGGATGAAACAAAAAGTGATGATTATCTGCGCATTCTTAGTGGAACCTTCGCTCTATATTGTTGATGAACCTTTTATGGGACTTGATCCGCTTGCGATTCAGGATTTGATTGACTTGATGATTGACATGAAAAAATCAGGAAGTTCGATTTTAATGAGTACACATATCTTGTCCACAGCTGAAAAATTCTGTGATAAATTTATTGTTTTGCATGAAGGTCAAGTTGTTGCTTTTGGAACAGTAGAAGAATTACGGACTCAATTTAATCAGCCTAAGGCAAGTTTAGATGAAATTTATCTTGCCTTAACAAAAGGAAATATTCCAAACTCTAAAGAAGTTGTAGAGGCAGGAAAGTCAAATGAATGAAATTTTTAAAAAACGACGTAACCTTTGGTATAAGCAAAATATAAAATATCTTCGTTATGTTTTTAATGACCATTTTGTTTTGTTCCTGATGATTTTATTAGGAGCTTTGGTAGTCCAGTACATTAACTTTCTACAAATTCATCAGCTGAATTTATGGGGCAAAATTATTTTAGTTATTTTGATCAGTTTGGCTAGTCAAATTGTGGGACGTTTGGCAACATTTATTGAGAGTCCAGATAAAGTTTTTTTACTGACAAAAGAAATGGAAGTTCGGGCATATTTAGTAAAATGTTTAATCCGATCTTTGATTATTCCAGCAGTTGTGTCAGCACTTTTGGTTTTGATTGCTGCTCCATTATTAAGATTTAATCCTATTTTCTTAGTCCTTTGGTTCGTCTTACTTGTCGCAATCAAAGCGGCTTGGTTGGCTTACAAAATTTGGTCTTCTCAAAAAAGTGGACTTTTGGATTGGGCTTTCTTGATTGATTTAGAAGAAGGACGAAAAACAGGAACTTTAAGATTATTTTCACTGTTTACGAATGTTAAGGGACTTAAATCACACAGTCATCGTCGGAAATATCTTGATTTTCTACTGACGAAAACAAAAAGAACTTATGAGTATCTATTTACAAGAAGTTTTTTACGCTCAGGAGATTATCTTGGTTTAACGATTCGTTTACTTATTTTGTCAATTTTAGCGATGATTTTTATTAATAATGGAATTGTTGCCATTATTATGGTGGTTGTATTTAACTATTTGCTTATTTTTCAACTTTTATCATTACAAACGGCTTTTGATTATCAACTTTTAACAAGAATTTATCCACTGAAAAAAGCGGCTAAAACAGCTGGCTTACGGGTGCTTATTTTTAGAGTGATGATGTTTGTGACAATTGTTGAATTGATTCTGTCATTAATTTTTGTTCGACCATTTTTCTTGAGTTTGATTATATTACTTACGAACTTTTTACTGACAAAATTTTATGTTAGATTCCGACTTAAAAATAAATAAAAAAGTTACTGATAGAATGTCTGTCAGTAACTTTTTATTTATAATTTGATAATTTTTGTGCCATGAACATAATTTGTTCCGGTTAATTGAGCGAGGTTTTCAAAGTTTTCAGCATTGACACCCCCACCAATAATAATGTTAATTTTTCCCTTAGCATAGTCAATGAGACTTTTAAGTTTGTCAGTATTTAAGGGTTGGTCAAGTGGCCCACCGTGCGTCAAAATTTTATCTACGCCAAATTCGACAAGTTGGTCAATTGCTTTTTCTTGATCAGTGACTTCATCAAAAGCCATGTGGAAAGTGATTGGGAGCCCTTGTGCGGCAATACTCACTGTTTCAAGTGCGTCAGTATCTATTTCATTGCCAGGAGTAAGGGCACCAAATACAATGTTTTGGGCACCAGCTTCAACAGCTTTAAGGGTGTCAGTTTCAATAATTTTAAGTTCATGAGAATTATAAACAAAATTACCACCGCGAGGACGAATCATGACAGCAAGAGTTGTCTTACTTTCGGCAACATATTTGGCAGCTTCTTCAATGACACCATAAGAAGGAGTGGTTCCTCCAACGGCGAGGTTGTCACAAAGTTCAATTCTCTCAACGCCGGCTTGAAGCGCTTGAGGAATTTTGGTAAAATTTTCAAGGCAAAGTTCTCGGATAATCATAATTTCTTCCTTTCATCTACTAAAAATATTATAACATGATTATCTTGTTTAACTTAAAAAAATTACAAGAATTATTTTGAATAAAAAGAATGAAAGTGATTATGCTAGAATAGAACTATGTTAAAAAAAATTGAAAAAGCTTATTTACTTTTAGAAGAAAATGTGGAAATGTTGAGATGTCCAATTTGTCATGGTAAATTTCAATTGGCAGCCTATGCCTTAAAATGTGAAAATAATCATACTTATAATTTAAACAAGAAAGGTTATGTTAATTTTTTACAAACAAAAGCTGACACAGAGCATTATACGCGTAAAATGTTTGAACCACGTAGACGCCTAATTCAAGCAGGGATGTATCAAAATTTACTGACAGAAATTCAAAAATCATTTGTCAGTGGAAATTTACTTGATGTTGGAACAGGTGAAGGTTCATTTTTAGAACTCCTAGAGGGTGCGGGGGCGAAGTTTGCTTTTGATATTGCTAAAGATGGAATTCAAATGGCAACCGAATTAGATACGAAAAGTTTTCTGTCCTTAGCTGATTTAACTAATCTCCCTTTTGCTGACGAAAGTCTGTCAGTAATTTTGAATATTTTTACGCCTTCAAATTATGCAGAATTTCATCGAGTTCTGACAGAAAATGGCCGGGTCATTAAAATTATTCCTGACAGAAATTATTTACGTGAGTTGCGAGAAGTTTATCAACTTCCAGTTGATTATGATAATCAAGCAGTTATTGAGCGTTTTAAAGAAGAGTTTCCTAAGAATACTCAACAAACAATTGATTATACTTTTGAAATTCCAGAAAATTTGCGTCAAGATTTCTTATTGATGAGTCCATTAGAATGGTCAGTTTCTGAGGAAAGAAAAAAATTTGCAAAGGAAAATCCGCCAAAAACAGCGAGAATTCATGTGCAAATTTTAATTGGAATAAAATAAAAAACTGTCTATTAGGCAGTTTTTATTTCATCATAAATTTAATCGCTTTAGCAATTCCTTTTTTCACGGAAATATAAAGAGCAAGCGAGAGAACAATAGAAACTGGAATAGCAATCCAGCTTGCCAATAAACTCACCAAAATGTAAGTAGTAAAAACAAGAAAAATTGAGAAAACAGCAATATTCGTGAAGAAGCTTAATTCTTCAATTCTTTTGTTGACTTGTCTTTGCTCAAAATTTTTACTTTCGTTATAATCGACATATTCTTGCTTCTCATAAAAATCTTTTAAATTCTTTAATTCCATAATTTTCTAGCACTTTCCTATATTATGTAATCAATTATAGTATAAAAAGCAAAGGTTTACGTTACTCGAAATTTAAATGCATTACTATTTAGTTTCGTTTGGGTTAAAATAAAATTAACCTATACTTTTTTATGAATAAATATCATTTTGAGTAGTAAATTTTAGTAAGAGGATGAATTAGAAAAAACGTGTAAGAGAACAATATGGTATAATTATCACTATGATTACTATTACTTCTACGGCAGAAAGCCTAGAGCAAGCTAAAGCATTGCTCGAAGCTGGAGTCGACCGTTTATACATTGGTGAAAAAAATTATGGTTTACGCGTACCAACTGCCTTAACCAACGAAGAGATTCAAAAAATTACAGAACTTGCACATGATGCAGGAAAGACAGTGACTGTCGCGGTCAATGCTCTGATGCATACAGAGATGATGGCAAAAATAAAAGATTTTTTAGATTTCTTAGTTGAAATTAAAGCTGACCGAATTGCAGTAGGCGATGCGGGTGTGATTTTTGTTTTGCAACGTGATAAATATGAGTTACCATTTACTTATGATGCCTCAACCATGGTTGCTTCTGCCCGCCAAGTTAATTTTTGGGCCAAACAAGGGGCAATTGAAGCTGTTCTTGCACGTGAATTGCCAAAAGAAGAACTTGCTGATATGACCGATGAACTAGCTGTACCAGGCGAAATTTTAGTTTATGGTGCAACAGTGATTCATCATAGCAAACGTCCATTGGTGCAAAACTATTATAATTTCATCAAGACTGAAGAAAAAGGCAAAGACAGAGAAAGAAATCTTTTTGTCTCTGAACCTAAGAAAGTTGATACACATTATTCAATCTTTGAAGATAATCACGGGACGCATATTTTTGCTAATGATGATTTAGATATGATGACAGAACTTTCAGATTTAGTAGCAATGGGTTATGACCATTGGAAATTGGATGGAATTTTTACTCGTGGTGAAGATTTTGTAGCGATAAGCAAACTTTTTGTAGAAGCTAAAAAGCTGATTGAAGCAGGCGAATTTACAGAACTTAAGGCTTTCCAACTAGATGAAGAAATCCGAAAAATACATCCAGCAGGACGGACACTATCACACGGTTTCTATGATTTGGACAAAGATGCCATTAAATAAAAAAAAGAAAAGAAGTTGTTAATTTACTGACAGCTTTTTTTTGATGAAAAACTATTGTCAAAGGTTCGTAAATCATTTATAAATAATTTTAAAGAAAATCCATAAAACTTTTAATTAACTCTTGAGGAGAGAAAATAATGATTAAATTTCAAAAATATTTTTTTCCGTTGCTGATACTGATTGTCTGGCTCATTATTTTGTTCTTTGACCCAGGAACAAGAGAAAAAAAATAATTTTGACGCTCATATTGATTATTGGGGCACTTATTCTTTTCATTATAAATGATATGAGAAAATCAGGAAAATAAAGTTGAAATAGAGGATTTACTGACAAAAATGCAAGAATCTTTATCAATAATTCTGTCAGTAAAAATGAGAGATAAGCAACATAATGTCAAAGAACTTTGTCACATTTGAAGGTTTAAATTTGGCAAGAAATCCTGTAAAATAAAGAAACAAAGAAGTTTTGGCTCGCAAATTTACTGACAATAAATTTGACTAAGATTTTTCTTTTTGGAGCCTTTTCAAAATACTTACAATCTTGAAAATTGGAGAATTGAAACATGTCAATTACAAAAACACGTCCAGAGGTGCTTGCACCAGCAGGAACACTCGAAAAACTAAAAGTCGCTATTGATTATGGCGCAGACGCAGTATATATTGGTGGACAGGCCTATGGCTTACGTTCACGCGCAGGTAATTTTACCTTTGAAGAAATGGCTGAAGGGGTCGCTTATGCAAGTGCCCACAACGCTAAAGTTTATGTAGCAGCCAATATGGTGACACATGAAGGGAATGAAAAAGGGGCGGGCGAATGGTTCCGTACATTACGTGATTTAGGAATTTCAGCGGTTATCGTTTCTGACCCTGCTTTGATTGCCATCTGCGCTGCTGAAGCACCAGGTTTGGCCATTCACTTGTCAACTCAAGCGTCTGCTACTAACTATGAAACCTTAGAATTCTGGAAAAATTTAGGACTTGAACGCGTAGTTTTAGCGCGTGAAGTTTCTGTAGAAGAGTTAAGAGAAATTCGTCAACATACTGATGTTGAAATTGAAGCTTTTGTTCACGGAGCCATGTGTATTTCATACTCAGGACGTTGTGTCTTGTCAAATTATATGAGTATGCGTGATGCTAACCGTGGGGGATGTTCACAATCTTGCCGTTGGAAATATGATTTATATGATATACCATTTGCTGGCGAGAGAAAATCGATTACTGGTGAAGTCACTGAAGAATTTTCAATGTCAGCCGTTGATATGTCAATGATTGAACATATTCCTGATATGATTGAAAATGGAGTTAATTCGCTCAAAATCGAAGGAAGAATGAAATCAATTCACTACGTTTCAACAGTTTCTAACGTTTATAAAGCAGCTATTGATGCCTATTTGGAATCACCAGAACGTTTTGAAGAAATAAAACCAGCCTTAGTTGATGAATTATGGAAAGTAGCTCAACGAGAATTAGATACTGGCTTTTATTATGGAACGCCTGATGAAAATAAACAACTCTTTGGGGCTCGTCGTAAAATTCCTGAGTACAAATTCGTCGGAGAAGTTGTTGCCTTTGATGCTGAAACAATGGTAGCTACAATTCGTCAAAGAAATGTTATTACAGAAGGTGACCAAATTGAATTTTATGGCCCAGGATTCCGCCACGTGGAAACAATGGTCAAAAATCTTCGTTTGGCAGAAACAGATGAACATATTGACCGTGCACCAAACCCAATGACCCTTTTACATATTGATGTTCCTTTTGCGGTTAAAGCAGGGGATATGATTCGTAAAAACGGCTCAGGTTTGATTAATCTTTATGATAAAAAAACAGGTCTTGCTAAAACAGTACGAGCTTAATAAAAATAAAAAGAGAATTTTTTCTGAAATTCTCTTTTATGTCATTTTAGGACTGATAATTTCAGAATTGTCAAACTTCTATTTTTTATAAAATTAAGGCAAAGTGCTATAATCAAAGAAAGAAGATAAAGAAAACAAGGCTTGACTTTATTCTCTTTAAGTAGTCTTTAAAATCCATTTTATACAAAGGAGTCCCAATGATAAAAGTAATTGCCTTAGAAAATGTTTGGTTAAATTTTTCAGATGAAACAAAAGCGGCTTTCAAGAAAAATAAAGCTTACCAGTTTCAATTTAAAAAAGAAGAAGAGCTGACAGAATCAGATTTTCTGGAAACAGAAGTATTAGTTGGTCTGCCAAAGCCTGATTTATTAGCAAAATATAAAAATTTAAAATGGCTCCAACTTTTATCAGCTGGAACCAATGGTTATACTCAAGGAGCAAATTTTCCTCAAGAGGTAGTTTTGACAAATGCAACAGGAACTTATGGACTTACGATTTCTGAGCATTTACTAACAATGGCTTTCGTTCTTCTAAGAAAATTTGACCTTTATCAAAAACAACAAGAAAAAGAAATCTGGGAAAATATTGGTCAGATTCAATCTATTTATGGCTCAACAGTATTGGTTCATGGTTTAGGTGATATTGGAAGTCACTTTGCACAAAAGATTCAAGCTTTGGGAGGTCATGTCATTGCAGTCAAACGAACTGTTTATGGTGATGAAGAATTTGCTGATGAAGTCTATGCCGAAACTGACCTAGACAAAGTTTTATCGAGAGCTGATATTATTGCTTCAAGTGTCCCTGGGACCCATGAAACTTATAAATTATTTAATCAAGAAAAATTTGATTTAATGAAAGAAAATGCTATTTTCCTAAATGTTGGTCGGGGAACAAATGTCGATTTAGAAGCCTTGTGTGATGCTCTTGAGTCTAAAAAAATTGCTGGGGCAGGAATTGACGTGACCGACCCAGAACCATTGCCTAAAGGTCACCGGGCTTGGCATACAGAAAGACTATTAATCACTCCTCATGCTTCTGGCGGTTATACTCTTCCTGAAACATGGCGTCGCTTTATGAAAATATTGGAAAAAAATCTCGATGCCTATGCAAATGGTAAGGAATTGACAAATATTGTTGATATGAAAACAGGATATAAACGAAATGCTCACAAATAATATTTCAAAATCAAAATTAAGTGGAAAAAATATCGGTATTTATTTTGGAACTTTTGCTCCTCTACATACGGGGCATCAGCAACAAATCTATAAATGTGCGAGTTTGAATGACGGGGTCTTGCTTGTCGTTTCTGGTTATGATAATGACCGTGGTGCTCAAATTGGCTTACCTCTTGAGAAACGATTTCGTTATTTGCGTGAAGCTTTTAATGATGAAGAAAATATTAAAGTTTCGATGCTTAATGAAAATGATTTACCAGAAATGCCTAATGGTTGGGACGAATGGGCAAATCGTTTATTTGAATTGATTTATCATAATACATTGGAGAGAGATTTATCAGTCACTTTTTATGTCGGCGAATTAGAATACGCAGCAGAATTGAAGAAACGATTTCCAGCTGACGGGAATCAATATGCTGTTGAAATTGCTGACAGACATGATATTTCACTATCAGCCACACAAATTAGAGAAAATCCGCAAGAACACTGGACTCACATTAATCGCGTCTTTAGAAGACATTTTTCGAAAATTGTAACCGTCATGGGTTCAGCTTCAACAGGTAAATCAACCCTTGTTCGCCGTTTGGCACGTTCCATTAATGCCCCGTTTTCAGAAGAATACGCTAGAGAATATGAAGAAGCTTTTAATATTGATGATGATGAGTTGAAAATGGATGACTATGCTCGAATGATTACAGGTCAATATGATGCAAATTCTCGCGAAGTCAATTCTCCTGCTAACCAAGGAATTGTCTTTTTAGATACTGATGCCATTGTGACCAGAGTGTACGCTAAATTATACTTACCTAGAGAAGATTTCGAGCAGCTTGAACCTCTATTCAAGAAAACAATTGCAGATGAACGAATGGATTTAATTTTAGTCATTCCACCAATTACAGAATATATTGATGACGGCTTTCGTCATATGGAATGGGAAGAATCACGTCATGAATTCCATGAAGAATTGATGCGTCAATTAGCTGAGTTTGGTTTAATGGATAAAGTTGTTATTTTAGATGACGAAGGAGACCATAGAGACCAAGAAGGTTATTTAACACGTTATCATCATGCAATTGATGCTGTTCACGAATATACTGGTGTAAAAATTGACCGATTGAGTTATTAATTTTACTGACAGCTTTATTTAGAAAATAAAAAGTTACTGACAGATTTGTCAGTAACTTTTTTATTCTTTATAAGAGCTTTTCAATCTTAATTAATTCTTCGTCAGTAAATTTCAAATGTTCTAAAGCTGCCACATTTTCAATGATTTGTTGCGGACGGCTTGCGCCAATTAAAGCAGAAGTGATGCCTTGAACCTTGTCATCTCTTTCTCGTAAAACCCAGGCCAAGGCCATTTGAGCTAAAGATTGTCCACGACTTTGAGCCAAATCATTAAGCGCTTGGACTTGTTCCAATCTTTCTTTCGTAAGACTGTCATCATGCAAAGTTGCATAATGAGGGTCACGCATTCGCGAATCTTCAGGAATACCATGTAAATATTTTCCGGTTAAGAGTCCTTGGTACAAAGGTTTAAAGGCGATTGTTCCTATCCCCGCCTCCGTCAAAGTTTCTTGCAAATCATCTTCAATCCATCGATCTAGCATTGAATAACGAGGCTGATGAATCAAGAGTTTAAAGCCTAACTTTTCAGCCGCTAAGACCGCAGCTTCGGTTTCTTTGGCGGAATAATTGGACAAACCTACATAAAGTGTTTTTCCGCTATCCAGAGCGCTCTTTAAAGCCCCCATTGTTTCTTCAATCGGTGTATTTGGGTCAGGACGATGTGAATAAAAAATATCAACATAGTCAAGCCCCAAACGCTCCAAAGATTGATCAAGACTAGCCAGCAAACTTTTTTTGCTGCCCCAGTTTCCATAGGGTCCAGGCCACATTGGATAACCAGCTTTAGTTGAGATAATTAACTCATCACGTAGTTTTTGGAAATCTTCTTTCAAAATACGACCAAAATTACGTTCTGCCGAACCGGGTTCTGGCCCATAATTATTGGCCAAATCAAAATGAGTAATTCCTAAATCAAATGCCGTATGAATCATGTCCCTCGCATTTTCAAAATCATCTACCGAACCAAAATTATGCCAGAGTCCTAATGAAAGGGCAGGCAATAATAAACCAGAATTTCCAGCTGGGCGATAAATCATGTGGTCATAACGAGTGGGATTGGGAATATAAGTCATTACTTTCTCCTTAAAAATAGAAATAAAAACGATTTCAGGGAATTATAGCAAATGTAAGCGTCAAATGTTATAATTTTAGGATAGAAAACATTTTTTGATAACAACAAGCGAATCAATGGAGTAAAAATATGTCCAATTTAACCAATGCTGAATCCTATACTTGGCAAATTATTCAAGAAAACTATGAGAAAATTCCACAATTATCAATTTCAGAATTGGCAGAATTGGCTCATGTTTCTCTCTCAACTGTCAATCGAACAGTAAGAAAAAAAGGTTTTGAAGGTTATGGTGAATTTAGATATTCAATTCGTGAGAAAAAACTTCCTGAAATCAATGGTTTTTCCAAAGAAGTCTTGGGGGCTATTGCTAAAAATCAAGAAGAACTTTTGAAAACAATAGAAAATATCTCTGCTGAAGAAATTGAAAAAGCTGTGGAGTTGATTCAAGAATCAGAGGAAATCTTAATTTTTTCACGAGGCTTATCAACAAACGTTGCTGACGAACTGATGAAAAAGTTGCAACTTTTCCGTAAGCCCGTCAGTTTGCATGATGATTCAAAATACATGGCTTACTATGCCCGTTTTGTTAATGAAAAAAGCCTAATCATCGTTTTATCACTTTCAGGAGAAACAGTAGAAATTTTAAATGCTCTAAATATTGCCAAAGGACAAAATCCCAAAATATTATCCTTAACTGTTAATGCTAATACCAGTCTGACCAATCTTTCGGATATAAGTTTGATTGGTTACAAGAGTAGTCTTGAGGTGAATTATTTTGATTTAGATGTTCATAGTAGACTCTCATTATCCATTTTATCAAGAGTTCTAATTGATGCTTACTCCATTTATACTTTAAAACAATAAAGCTTCGATATCAAGTCATATCGAGCTTTTTTTTATAAAAAGAGCAAAATAGAAAGGGTTTCCAAAAGATAAGCTGAAATTGGAAACCCTTTCTTAAATCAAAGTGTTATACTCTAAATGTGAGCGATTTCAAAATGAGATTGAAGACTGTTTCGCTTTTAAAAACTTATCCAAAATAAAAGTTTTCCCAACCAAGGATTACTCGTTTCAAAAGGCAAAACAGTAGCTTTGTAGATTTACTTATGAATTAAGTAGATTTAGTATAAAGGAGGATTCCCATGAAAGAGGGAAAAATGAAACAACGTTTATCGTACGCTTTTGGTGCATTAGGACATGATGTTTACTATTATTCAATTAGTACATTCTTCATCGCCTTTGTAACGGCACAAATGTTTGCTGGAACACCACATGAGGATGCGATGATTGCTTTAGTCACTAGTTTAGTCGTTATTATTCGTTTAATCGAAATTATTTTTGACCCAATCATTGGTTCAATTATTGATAATACCCACACAAGATGGGGAAAATTTAAACCTTGGTTGGTTGTTGGTGGGATTATGTCATCTTTGATGATTATGCTCATGTTTTCAGACTTCTTCGGACTAGCAAAAAGTGATAATCGTACATTATTTGCCATTGTCTTCATCATTGCCTTTATTATTCTTGATGCCTTTTATTCATTCAAAGACATTGCCTTCTGGTCAATGATTCCAGCGCTATCAGAAAAAAATTCTGAACGTGAAACACTTGGAACTTTCGCCCGTTTTGGCTCAGCAATTGGTGCGCAAGGGGCAACTATTTTAGCGATTCCAATTACAATTTTCTTTACTAAAGGTGGACATGCTCAAGGAGCAAGAGGATTCTTTGCTTTTGGTGTTATTGCCGCTTTGGTCCAAGGAATTTCGGCTTTGGTAACCGCTTGGGGAACTAAAGAACAAAAATCAGTTATTCGTCAAGAAGGAACCAAAACAAATACATTGGATGTATTTAAAGCGCTCCTAAAAAATGACCAATTAATGTGGTTGTCACTTTCATATATTTTATTTGCCATTGCTTATGTGGCAACAACAGCAACTTTGATTTTGAACTTTACTTTTGTTATTGGAAATGCTAGTCTTTATTCAATTACAGGAATTGTCGGATTCATTGGTTCAATCATTCTCGTTCCAATGTTTCCGATTTTAGCTAAAAAATTTGGACGACGCAAAGTTTTGACTGGAGCAATCATTTCAATGCTTCTTGGTTATCTCTTGTTCGTTTTAGGAAGTTCAGTAGCAATGACTGTTGCTGGATTAATCTTCTTAACTGCCCCCTATCAACTTGTTTTCTTATCAGTATTAATGACAATTACTGACTCGGTAGAATATGGTCAATGGAAAAATGGAGTACGTAATGAAGCCGTAACGCTTGCCATGCGTCCATTGCTTGATAAAATTGCCGGTGCTTTCTCAAATGGTATCTATGGATTTGTGGCAATTTCAGCCGGAATGACAGGTTCAAAATATATCACTGGTCACACTTACGGTGTGGCAACATTTAAACTCTACTCATTTGTAGTTCCAGCCATTTTGATGATTATCGCTTTAGCAGTTTATTTATTCAAAGTTAAATTGACTGAAAAACGTCACGAAGAAATTGTTGCAGAACTCGAAGAACGTTTAAAATAGGTAAATAATTTACTGACAGTTTTTGTAGGATAGAAAATAAAAAGATGAAATTTGTTTAAACTGTCATCAGTAAATCTGTCAGTAGAATTTTTAAAATTTGATTAAAGGTCATTATAGTTAGGAAATATCATGGAAATTAAAATAAGAGATTTTGGCTTAGGAAGTGACTTAATTAGTCTAACCAATAAAGCAGGTGTCACAATTTCTTTTACAAATCTGGGCGCTCGGATTGTTGACTGGCAAAAAGATGGAAAGCATCTGATTCTAGGCTTTGATTCAGCTAAAGAATATTTAGAAAAAGATGCCTATCCTGGTGCAACAGTTGGACCTACAGCAGGAAGAATTAAGGATGGTTTGGTCAAAATTTCTGGGAAAGATTATATCTTAAATCAAAATGAAGGCCCTCAAACCTTACATGGTGGGGAAGAAAGTATTCATACTAAACTTTGGACATATGATGTTACCGATTTAGGAGCTGAAGTTCAAGTCAAATTTTCCTTAGTTTCTAATGACGGAACAAATGGTTATCCTGGTAAAATAGAAATGTCAGTAACTCATTCTTTTGATGATGACAATAAGTGGAAAATTCATTATGAGGCCATTTCTGATAAAGACACTGTGTTTAATCCAACTGGGCATGTCTATTTTAATTTGAATGGTGATGCTAGTGAATCTGTTGAAAATCATGGACTTCGACTGGCCGCTTCAAGATTTGTTCCTTTAAAAGACCAAACAGAAATTGTTCGTGGTAATATCGTTGATATAAAAAATACAGACTTGGATTTCCGTCAGGAAAAACAATTATCAAATGCCTTCAATTCTAATATGGAACAAGTTCAATTAGTTAAAGGAATTGACCATCCTTTCTTGTTAGACCAGTTAGGACTTGATAAAGAACAAGCTCGTTTAACGCTTGATGATACTTCAATTTCAGTCTTTACCGACCAACCAAGTATTGTGATATTTACAGCAAATTTTGGTGATTTAGGAACTCTTTATCATGAGAAAAAGCAAGTGCACCATGGTGGAATTACTTTTGAATGTCAAGTATCACCTGGGTCTGAGCAAATTCCAGAGCTTGGAGATATCAGCCTAAAAGCGGGAGAAAAATATCAAGCAACCACAATTTACAGCTTGCATACAAAATAAAGAAATAAATTTAGAGGAGAGAAGAAATGTCTATTGTTGTAGAAAATAGTACTGTATTATCAGCATTAACAGAAAAATTTGCAGAAGTTTTTGGAGATACAAAAGAAGTTGAATACTTTTTTAGCCCAGGACGAATTAATTTGATTGGTGAACATACCGATTACAATGGGGGATATGTTTTCCCGGCATCAATCACAATTGGAACAACAGGATTAGCTCGTCTGAGAGAAGATAAAAAAGTCAAACTTTACTCAGAAAATTTTCCTAAATTAGGCGTCATTGAATTTGATTTAGATGAAGTTGAAAAGAAAGATGGTGAGCTTTGGTCTAATTATGTTAAAGGAATGATTGTCATGCTTAAAGGAGCAGGATATGAAATTGACAAAGGTTTTGAATTGTTGATAAAAGGAGAAATTCCTACAGCATCTGGCCTTTCATCATCAGCATCACTTGAGCTTTTAGTCGGCGTTGTTTTGGATGATTTATTTAACTTAAATGTTCCACGTCTTGAATTGGTTCAATTAGGACAAAAAACAGAAAATGATTATATTGGTGTTAATTCTGGAATTTTAGACCAATTCGCTATTGGTTTTGGTGAAGTCAAAAAAGCAATCCTATTGGACTGTAACACTCTAAAATATGAGATGGTTCCTGTTGAACTTCGTGATTATGATATTGTTATCATGAATACTAACAAACCGCGGGCTTTGACAGAATCAAAATACAACGAACGTTTTGCTGAAACACGTGAAGCGCTCAAAAGAATGCAAACGAGATTGGACATTCAATCACTTGGAGAATTATCAAATGAAGAATTTGATGCCAATACTGATTTGATTGGGGATGAAACATTAATTAAACGTGCACGTCATGCCGTTTATGAAAATAATCGAACTAAAATTGCTCAAAAAGCATTTGTTGCAGGTAATTTGACAAAATTTGGAGAACTTCTTAATGCTTCACATGCGTCTTTGAAAGATGATTATGAAGTCACAGGACTTGAACTTGATACCTTAGCAGAAACTGCTCAAAAACAAGCCGGTGTCTTGGGGGCCAGAATGACTGGAGCCGGATTTGGCGGTTGTGCAATCGCTCTTGTTGCTCATGACAATGTTTCAGCCTTTGAAAAAGCCGTCGGCCAAGTTTACGAAGAAGTTGTCGGTTATCCAGCAAGCTTTTACGTCGCTCAAATCGGTTCTGGTTCAACAAAGTTGGATGTTGAATAAATCAAATAATATTTAAAAAATTTTATGAGTGATTTAAGTGAGTTAACATTAAATTAGTGATAGCAAATTCAAGCACTCAAAAGTAAGTGCTTGAATTTTGTATTCATTTCCAAAACTCACTAATCAAGACAAAGCAAGAACTTTACTTACAGAAGTAAATTAGAAAGTATTTTATGTCAATTTATCAATCAATTCAAGATTTTATTAGTCTTGCTTTACAAAATGGAACGATTGAGCCACTTGATGAGCTCTATCACAGAAATCAACTTCTTCATTTTCTTGGTCTAAATGATTGGGCAGAAGTCGATAAAGAAGCTCACGAGAAAGATTCTTTGATTTTAATGGACCAACTTTTAGCGATTGCAAATGAAAATAATGTGATTGAAAAAGGACAAGATGAATTTTATGAAGCCGCTCTGATGAATTTTATTACACCACGCCCAAGTAAAATCAATCATGATTTCTGGGAAAAATATAAGACTTCTCCAGATGCAGCAACTCAATATTTTTATGAACTGGCACAGCAAGTGAACCAAGTAAAAACTCGAGATAATGCACGTAATATTGCCTTTAGTCATTTGACAAAATATGGAAAACTTGAAATAACGATTAATCTCTCAAAACCAGAAAAAGACCCCAAAGCCATTGCGGCAGCTAAATTAGTAAAGGCTTCCTCTTATCCAGCCTGTCAACTTTGTTTGGAAAACGAAGGATTTTATGGCATAGGAAATAAACCTGCTCGTTCTAATCATCGAATCATTCAAGTTTCAATTAACGGCGAAGACTGGGGCTTCCAATATTCTCCTTATGCCTATTTTAATGAACACTCGATTTTACTAAATGCTAAACATCAACCAATGGAAATTAATAAACGTGCTTTTGATAATTTATTGGGATTTCTAGATCAATTTCCTGATTATATGATTGGTTCTAATGCAGATTTACCAATTGTTGGAGGGTCAATTTTGACTCATGACCATTATCAAGCTGGACGCTATGAATTTCCGATGGCAAAAGCTGAACTTCGAGAAGAAATTAAACTTCAACAATTTCCAGAAGTTTCTTGCGGAATTGTGAATTGGCCAATGTCTGTTCTAAGATTATCAAGTAAAAACCAAGTAGAACTTTCAAAAGCTGCAGATGAACTTTTAAAAAAATGGCAAGTTTATAGTGATGAAAGTCTTCAAATCAAAGCTAAAAGTGCTGACGGAAAGCTTCATCATACCATTACTCCGATTGCTCGAATTCGAGAGGGGAAATATGAATTAGATTTAGTTTTACGAGATAATAATACAAGTGAAATTTATCCAGATGGAATTTTTCATCCACATCCAGCCCTACACCATATTAAAAAAGAAAATATTGGATTGATTGAAGTGATGGGACTTGCAATTTTACCAGCCAGGTTAAAGACAGAACTTTTGGAAGTTGAAAAATATCTCTTGAATCAAGAAAATGAAATATCAGAAATTCACAGACCATGGGCTGAAGAATTGAAAGAAACAGAATATTTTTCAAAAGAAACAGTTCATGAAACAGTTCAGGAAGCAGTTGGAGAAGTATTTGAACAGGTGTTAAAAGATGCCGGAGTGTTCAAAGATAATGAAGTAGGACAAAAAGGTTTTTATGAATTTATAAATTTCGTAAATAATTAATTTTCATAAATCAAGAGAGTTTTAAAAAGGAGTTGATAAAATGCCTAAATTAGAAAGCTACAAACGAGTTCACACAGAAGAACTCTACTTTCCTAACGATCAAAAATTATGGAAAGAGCAACAAGAAGCTTTAGTTTTACTGGAAAAGTTTAATCAAACTTCAGTGACTCAGCCAGAGCAACAAATGGAACTTCTAAAAAAAATGTTTTCAGAAATTGGGGAAAATTGTTTTATTCAACCCCCTTTTTATGCTAATTTTGGCGGAAAAAATGTTCATTTTGGGACAGGGATTTACGCTAATTTTAATCTAACATTGGTTGACGATACAGATATTTTTGTAGGAAATCATGTCATGTTTGGACCAAATGTTACGATTGACACGGCGACACATCCTGTCTCGCCTGACTTACGTAAACGAGGGGCTCAATATAATAAAAAAGTTTATATTGAAGAAAACGTTTGGCTAGGTGCTGGTGTAATTGTTTTACCTGGTGTTAGAATTGGAAAAAATAGTGTGATTGGCGCAGGGAGTCTTGTAACTAAAGACATTCCAGATAATGTGGTTGCTTTTGGAACTCCTTGTATGGTTAAAAGAAAAATCAATGATTCTGACTTTAAAACTTATGATCATGGAAAAAAGATTGATTTAGATGAGTTCATCTGAAAGGAATGGCTATGATGACAATGATTGATGTACTAGAGCGTAAAGATTGGGAAAATCCAGTAGTTTCAAATTGGAATAGGTTGCCAATGCATACACCTATGGACTTTTTAGAAAAGCAATCACTGAATGGTCTTTGGAATTTTGATCATTTTTCTAGAATTTCAGATGTACCTAAAAATTGGTTAGAACTGACGGAGAGTAAAACGGAAATTATCGTTCCAAGTAATTGGCAAATAGAATTTAAGGATAAAAGCGATGTTCCAATTTATACAAATGTGACTTATCCTATTCCAATTCAGCCTCCTTATGTACCAGAGGCTAACCCAGTTGGAGCTTATAGTCGCTATTTTGATATCACAAAAGAATGGCTTGAGAGCGGTCATGTTCACCTTACATTTGAAGGGGTTGGATCAGCTTTTCATTTTTGGTTGAATGGGGAATACGGAGGTTATTCAGAAGATAGCCGCTTGCCTGCTGAATTCGATATCAGCAACCTGGCCAAAGAAGGTCAAAATTGTTTAAAAGTTCTAGTTTTTCGTTGGTCAAAAGGCACCTATTTTGAAGATCAAGATATGTGGCGAATGTCAGGTATTTTTCGTTCGGTGAACTTACAATGGCTTCCAGATAACTACTTGTTAGACTTTTCTATAAAAACAGATTTGGATGAGGATTTAGATTTTGCAAATGTAAAACTTCAAGCATATGCTAAAAACATGGATGATGCTTGTTTAGAATTTAAGCTTTATGATGACGAACAATTAATTGGAGAGTGTCATGGTTTTGATGCAGAAATTGGAGTAGTCAATCCAAAATTATGGTCAGATGAAATTCCCTATCTTTATCGTTTAGAATTAACTTTAATGGACCGGAGTGGGGCGGTATTTCATAAAGAAACAAAAAAAATTGGTATTCGAAAAATTGCTATTGAAAAAGGACAGCTAAAAATAAACGGGAAAGCACTTCTTGTTCGTGGAGTGAATAAGCACGAATTTACCCCTGAGCATGGTTATGTCGTTTCTGAAGAAGTGATGATTAAAGACATCAAATTGATGAAAGAACATAATTTTAATGCGGTCCGCTGCTCTCATTATCCTAATGATTCACGCTGGTATGAATTGTGTGATGAATATGGATTGTATGTTATGGATGAAGCAAATATCGAAACGCATGGAATGACTCCGATGAATCGTTTGACAAATGATCCGACTTATTTACCATTAATGAGTGAACGTGTTACACGAATGGTTATGCGTGACCGTAATCATCCATCAATTATTATTTGGTCTCTTGGTAATGAGTCAGGTTATGGAAGTAACCATCAAGCTTTATATGATTGGTGTAAATCATTTGATTCTAGCCGCCCTGTTCATTATGAGGGGGGAGATGACGCAAGTAGAGGAGCAACAGATGCCACTGATATCATTTGTCCGATGTATGCTAGAGTAGATAGTCCAAGTATTAATGCGCCTTATTCATTAAAAACCTGGATGGGGGTAGCTGGAGAGAATAGACCACTAATTCTTTGTGAATATGCTCATGATATGGGGAATTCATTAGGAGGATTCGGGAAGTACTGGCAAGCTTTTCGAGAAATTGACCGATTGCAAGGTGGATTCATCTGGGACTGGGTGGATCAAGGTTTATTAAAAGATGGAAATTATGCTTATGGAGGTGACTTTGGGGATAAGCCAAATGATCGTCAGTTTAGCCTTAATGGTCTTGTTTTTCCAAATCGTCAAGCAAAACCAGCTCTTCGTGAAGCAAAATATTGGCAACAATATTATCAGTTTGAATTGGAGAAAACTCCACTAGGTCAAGTTTTTGCCTTTACAGTTACAAATGAGTATCTATTTCGAAGTACTGACAATGAAAAATTATGTTACCAACTGACCAATGGCTTAGAAGTATTATGGGAAAATGAGCTTATATTGAATATGCCTGCTGGAGGGTCTATGAGAATAGACCTGTCTGAGTTGCCTATTGATGGAACAGATAATTTATTTTTGAACATTCAAGTTAAAACAATTGAGAAATATAATCTTCTTGAGTCTGATTTTGAAGTTGCTCATCAACAATTTGTTCTACAAGAAAAAATTAATTTTACTGACAAAATAGATAGTAATGAAGAAATTACACTTTTGGAGGATGAAGAGCTACTGACCGTACGATCAGCAAAACAGAAATTTATTTTTAATAAAAGCAATGGTAATCTCTCGCGCTGGCTTGATGAGAAAGGCAATGAAAAGTTACTGCATGAGCTCTCAGAACAATTTACAAGGGCTCCATTAGATAATGATATTGGTGTTAGCGAAGTTGAACATATTGATCCTAATGCTTGGTTAGAACGTTGGAAGGCTGTTGGCTTTTATGAGTTAAAAACGCTTTTGAAAAATATGATAATACAAGCAACAGAGAATGAAGTAATTATTTCTGTCCAAACAGACTATGAAGCAAAAGGAAAAATTGCATTTTCAACCATTCGAGAATATCATATTTTTAGAAACGGTGAACTTCTTTTAAAAGTTGATTTTAAAAGAAATATAGAGTTTCCAGAACCAGCTCGAATTGGCTTGAGTCTTCAACTAGCTGAAAAAGCAGAAAATGTTACATATTTTGGACTTGGCCCAGATGAAAATTATCCTGACCGAAGAGGGGCAAGTTTATTTGCCCAGTGGAATTTAAGGATTACTGATATGACAACCCCTTATATTTTTCCTAGTGAAAATGGGTTGAGGATGGAAACCAGAGAGTTAAATTATGGTCGTTTAAAAGTTCGGGCAATGGGTCAATCTTTTGCTTTTAATCTAAGTCCATATAGTCAAAACCAGCTTGCTAAAAAGGGACATTGGCATCTACTTGAAGAAGAAGCAGGAACATGGTTAAATATTGACGGATTCCATATGGGTGTAGGTGGAGATGATTCATGGAGTCCAAGTGTCGCTCAGGAATATTTATTGACAAAGGGAAATTATCATTATGAAGTTAGTTTTAAATTAACGTGATGATACAAATTTTCAAGAATTTGATATAATATAGAGAAAATGGAGGTTCTTATGACGGTTTTAGTTCTTGGTGGAGCAGGATACGTGGGAAGTCACGCGGTAGATATGCTTCTTAAACGTGGTTACGATGTGGCAGTGGTGGATAATTTAGTGACAGGTCACCGTGAATCTGTTCCAGCAAATGTACGCTTTTACGAGGGTGATGTGCGTGATCATGCTTTCTTAGCTAGTGTTTTTGAAAAAGAAAATATTGAAGGAATCATGCATTTTTGTGCTTACTCTTTAGTGGGTGAGTCAATGCAAAAACCTTTAATGTATTTTAATAATAATGTTGGTGGTGCTCAAGTAATTCTAGAAACGATGGAAGAATTCGGAGTAAAACATATTGTTTTCTCAAGTACAGCAGCTACATTTGGAATTCCAGAAAAAAGTCCAATTTCAGAAAAAACACCTCAAAAACCAATTAATCCTTATGGTGAAAGCAAATTAATCATGGAAAAAATGATGAAATGGCAATCGCAAGCAACTGATATGACTTATGTCGCTTTGCGTTATTTCAATGTTGCAGGGGCTAAGGATGATGGTTCAATTGGTGAAGCTCATAAAAATGAAACACATTTGATTCCAATTATTTTGCAAACAGCACTTGGCCAAAGGGAATTCATTACTATTTATGGTGATGACTATCACACGCCTGATGGAACTTGTATTCGTGATTATATTGATATGGAAGATTTGATTGAAGCACACATCAAAGCACTAGAGTATCTTAAAGCGGGCGGTCAGTCTGACCAATTTAATCTCGGTTCAAGTAAAGGTTATTCAAATCTTGAAGTACTTGAAACCGCACGAAAAGTAACAGGTAAAGAAATTCCAAGCCAAATGGGTGAACGCCGTGCAGGAGACCCAGATGAACTAGTTGCTGATTCAACAAAAGCTGGTGAAATTTTGGGTTGGAAAGCACAAAATGATTTAGAGCACATTATTACGAACGCTTGGAAATGGCACCAAAGTCATCCAAAAGGTTATTAATAAGTTATAGAAAGCTCAGTTATCTGTGCTTTTTATAATTTTGTCGTGAAAATGTAAAGAAAACCAAAAAAATTATTAATGAAAAAATTGATACAATTGAATGGATGAAAAAACGACAATTAAGAAAAAATAAAAATAAATTTAAAATAATTTCTCTCTTTTTTGTGATTTTGTTAGTTGCTTTCATGGGAATGTTCTTTCTTTTCCTGGGAAGAGGCTCACAATCTCAGGCTAAAAGTAATAAGACAGAAACAAGCATAACAACAGAGCACGCTTCTCAAAATTCGGATAAACAAGTGATTTATCCAACAATCTATATTACAGGTTCTGGTGGTAGTGTGACTTCTGTTAATTGGTTAGTGGATCGTCTCATGCCGATTCAAAACGTTACTGCTAAAAAGTCATTAGTAATGATAGCAGATATCACCAAAAACTATCAATTAAAGGTTACTGGACAAGTGTCAAAAGATAATAAGTATCCTCTGATTGAATTTGGAACAGGTAAAGGAACAGATTCAGGGACAGTTTTTTCTAAAGGTTTACAGAGAGCGGTAGCTTATTTGACAGAGCACTATCGTGTTCCTTGGATAAATTTGGTTGGATTCTCATCGGGAGGGACCGGAGCCATTTATTATATGATTGATACTGCAAATAGCTCAAAATTTCCACCGGTTAATAAATACGCTTCCTTAGATGGTGAATACAATAAAGAGGTCAAACTTCAAGCCGGTGAAACTTTGGCGGATGTTCTAAAGAGAGGCCCTTTAGTAAAAACAGCAATGTATAATTATATTGCAGATAATTATAATAAAGTGTCCAACAAAACGGAAATGATGCTATTGGAAGGGGACTTTAATACAGCACAGCAGACAGACAATACTATCCCTTGGGCAGATAGTTTCTCGATATATCACCTTTTCAAAGAAAACGGAAATGATATAACTACAACATTATATCCTACGAAAATGAAACATGGACAAGCTCCAAAAAATCCAATTGCAGTAAAATATATAAAGGATTTTATTTATGGAACACCATAAAAAACTCGGAATTAAGATTCCGAGTTTTTTTGAAGAGTTTCATAGTAATGATGTTTTTTTTGTAAAATAAAATCTAAGTGACCTTTTAAATCAGTAATTTGTTGGCGTAAAATTCGCTCTTGTTCAACTAAAAGTGAAATACGTTGAATAATTGTTGAATCGCCTTGTTCTCTTAAGCGAGAATAATCTTGGATTTTTGCAAGAGGCATTCCTGTTGCTTTAGCTCTTTTGATAAAGTAAATCCATTCAAGGTCAGTTTCTGTAAACTCTCGATAATTACTAGAGTTTCGAGCAGGTTTTAACAAATCAAGTTCTTCATAATAACGAAGAGTATCGATTGGAAGTTCGGTCAGTAAAGCTATTTCTGAAATTTTATAAGTTTTAGTCATTTTTTTCTCTTTTTTGCTTGCCCTCAAGTTAACTTGAGGGTTTATAATGATTTTATCATAGAAAGCTGGTAAATAAAATGAATAAAAAAGAAATTGGTTTAAAAAATTTAGCGAAAATTGACGGAGCAGCTGCTGAAGTTGTTTTTGATTCACTCAAAGATCTTGCACCAGACTTGAATAATCTGATGCTAAAATTTGCTTTTGGAACGATTTATGAGCGAGGAGTTCTCAATTTTAAACAGCGTGAAATGATTACTATCACCAGTTTGTTGACTCAAGGAGGCTGTGAAAAGCAATTGCGCGTGCATATTCAAGCTTCGTTAAATGTTGGACTAACGCAAGAAGAAATTATTGAAACTTTTATTCACTGTGCTCCTTATGTCGGTTTTCCAAGAGTTTTAAATGCTATCTTTGTTGCTAAGGAAATTTTTACTGACAGAAAGTAAAAAAGTTACTGATGAATTTTTGTCATAGGATAGCTGTTACTGCTTTAGCAGTTTACAGATATGCTAGTAGTTTCATCAGTAACTTTTTATTGCTCTTGTTCAATGGTTCCAGCATTAACATGGAAAATACTCAGATTTTCAGGTAAATTTTTAAGATGATCAAGAGTAGTTGTAGTTATAAACGTTTGTGTTTTACCCAAACTTGTTTCAATCAAATCAAGTTGACGATGATTGTCTAATTCACTCATGACATCATCTAAAAGTAAAATCGGATACTCACCAGTCTCTTCAAAAATTAAATCAATTTCTGCTAATTTAATTGAGAGAGCAACGGTTCGTTGTTGTCCTTGACTACCAAAATCAGCAACATTAATCTCATTGATAAAAAATTGTAAATCGTCACGATGAGGGCCAACCGATGTTTGATGCCTAAAAATATCATGGTCTTGTCTGCTCAATAATTCTTTTGAAAAGTCAGTTTTCACATTTTGATTATAAATGATTTTTAAATTTTCTTTACCATGAGTAAGTTGCTCATGGATTTTTTTTGCATGAACTTCAAGTTTATCAATAAAATTTTGCCGCTCAAGCATGATTTTATTACCATGTTCAGCTAATTGTCCGTCAAGAACACTTAAAAAATTTTTATCAATTTTGTCTTTATCAAATTTTAAGTAAGCATTCCGTTCTTTTAACGCACGATTATATCGCATGGAATCATAAAGGTAAACCGCATGGATTTGTCCCAGTTCAATATCCATAAATTTTCTGCGGGTAGCTGGAGAACCTTTGACTAATTCCAAATTTTCAGGTGCAAACATCAAGATTTTTAGTTGACCAATGTAGTCGGCTAAGCGATTTTCTTTGACATGATTGGCTTTAGCAATTCTCCCTTTGGGACTTAATTGAACTTCAAGTGGAACAGTTGCATGAGCTTTTTCAACGACTCCTGAGACCTTCATTTCTTGTTGCGACCAAGAAATGAGCTCTTTGTCGTGACTTGTTCTGTGACTACGAGTGAGTGCTAAAAAATGAATCGCCTCAAGAATATTTGTTTTCCCTTGAGCATTTTGTCCTAAAAAAATATTGAGATTAGGATGAAAATCAAGTTTTAATTCCTCATAATTACGAAAATTTTTGAGTTCAATTGCTTTGAGTTTCATTATTTTCTACCAGGAAAACGTGGCGGAGCTTTTTTAGCTGGTTTTGTCGTCTTGTTTTCCGCGTTCATTTTTTTCACAATAGCTTTAACACGCGCTTCTTCAGCTTTTTCTGCTTCATGTTCTTTAATCGCATCAGCGTCAGCTTGCTCAAAAGTAACTTTTAAATCAAAAGTTGGAAATTCTAATAAATCTCCGTCACGGAGTTTTTTGCCACGACGATTTTCAGCTTCGCCATTATAGAAAATATTTCCTTCGTTTTCAGCAAGGAAAATTTTTGCTTGACCTCCTGTTGAAATTAATCCAAGTTCTTTCAAAACTTGTCCGAGTGTGATATATTCTTCAAATAAAATGTATTTTTTCATAGTCTTATTTTAACATAAATCTGAAATTTAGTTCATTGGAAATTTAGAAATTTATTGAATAAAATAAGGAAGCTTTAAGATAAAAATTATTCGTCATTTTCGTTAGGAAATCTCACAAAATTCCTTCAGTTTTTGGTATAATAAAGGTTGCCTTAATAACTAGAAAAAGCTTGATAAAATAGGAAAGTGATAGTCAATTGACAGAAATTAAAATGGCAGATGGAGTGATGCTTCATCTCATTAAAGAAAGCAAATTTAAAACAGTAAGACTAATGGTTCGTTTTCGTGAAGAAATGTCAGCTGACACCCTTGGGAAACGTGTCCTTATTTCTAATATGCTCGAAAGCACTAATGCGGTTTATCAAACCGGAAAAGATTTTAGTCGCAAATTATCTGAAATGTATGGCGCTTCGTTTACGACAGGAGTGGCTAAAAAAGGGAAACAACATTTACTTTCTCTTAATATGAGTATCGTAAATCCTAAACTTGTTGATTTTGATACTTTGGGAGCAGCAGTCGATTTCTTGAAAATTGCAATTTTTCAACCCGATGCTGCTAATGGTCAATTCAATCCCGAAATTTTCAAAAGAGAGCAAAGAAATTTATTGCATTATTTGGCCTCAATGAATGATGACCGTTCTTATTATGCCAGCCGTCAGTTGGCTAATTTATTCTTTGAAGATGAGAATCAAGCATTACCAAGTGTTGGAACGAGCGAATTGATTGCCAAAGAAAATCCAAAAGCCGTTTTTGAATATTATCAAAAAATGCTGACAGACAATGCCATTGATATCTTTGTCTTAGGTGATGTAGATGAAAAACGAATGATTGAACGATTCGCAGACTTCAATTTTACTGACAGAGCTGTCAGTAAAGAAATTTTTTATCAACAATCACTGACAGAAAGCTCAGTAGTGACAGATGAAAAAGAGGTGGCTCAATCTATTTTGCAATTCGCTTATCAAATGCCAATTGCTTATGGAGACAAAAACTACCTTGCTTTGCAAGTGATGAATGGACTTTTGGGAGGTTTTGCTCATTCAAAACTCTTTACCAATGTTCGGGAAAAAGCAAGTTTAGCCTATTCAATTTCTTCAACTTTTGATTCTTTCACAGGTTTTCTAAAAATTGCAGCTGGAATTGACGTTGAAAATTATGAAGAAGCCAAAAGTTTAATCTTTGAACAATTAGAAGCCATAAAATCAGGAGATTTTACAGAATTAGAAGTTGAGCAAACCAAAACAATGTTACGAAATGCTTATTTTGTGGGGCAGGATTCGCCGTCAAACACAATTGAGTTAGAGTATGTAAAAGCACTTATTCCAGATAAATTTTTACCGATGTCTGAATTTTTAAAGGCCCTCGAATCTGTTTCAAAAGCCGATTTGATTAGCGTTGCAAAATCATTAAATCTGCAGGCAGAATACTTTATGAAAGGATTTACTGTGAATCAGGAAAAAATGGAGGTCAGCCTTGAAAAGTAAGTTTTATGAAAAAATAGGTGAGAGATTATTTACAGATATTTTGCCTAATGGCTTGACAGTTTATTATCTTCCAAAAGCAGATTACAATCGAACTTACGGCTTGTTCACTACAAATTTTGGTTCACTTGATACAAGTTTTGTCCCATTGGGAGAAAGTGAATTTCAGACTTTTCCAGAAGGAATCGCCCATTTCTTAGAGCATAAACTTTTTGAAAAAGAAGAGGGTGATGTCATGTATAAGTTTGGAGCTTTGGGAGCTCAAACTAATGCTTTTACAAGTTTTTCAAGGACTTCGTACCTTTTTTCTACTCGTGAAAATTCTTATGAATGTACAGAACTTTTACTTGATTTTGTCCAAAAACCTTATTTTACAAAAGAAAATGTTGAAAAGGAACAAGGAATTATTCAACAAGAAATCCAAATGTATCAAGATGACAGCGATTGGCGTCTTTTTGCAGGGCTTTTGGAAAAAATGTACCCTGATTCTCCTTTAGCAGCTGATATTGCTGGGACACCAGCAACAATTAATGCCATTACGGCAGATGATTTGTATAAAAATTATGAAGTTTTTTATCATCCTAAAAATATGAATTTGTTCCTAACAGGTCCTTTTGATATTGAGATGATGTCAGACTTTGTAAGAAGTAATCAAGCTAAAAAAGACTTTGCTGATTTATCAGAAATTCAAAGAAAAGAAATTAAAGCGAGCGAACCAATTTCGGGAGAGAGTTTGGAACTTGAAGTCGCCATGCCAAAATTTGCTTTGGGTCTGCGCGGTGAAGACCAACTTTCAAGTGACTCAAAGACCCTATTTAAATATAAATTAGCCAATCAACTTTTTCTCGATTTGCTTTTTGGTAGAACCAGTCAGCGCTATGAAGAGCTTTATAATTCAGGCCTAATCGACGATTCCTTTGGTTTCTCCTTTGATTTGGACAAGAGATTTCATTTTGCAGTGTTGACTGCTGACACAGAAAATCCGCAAATTTTAGGTCAAACTTTGCAAGAAGCCATAAAAAGTTATAAAATAGATAGAGATTTTAGTGAGGAACATCTCGACTTACTCAAAAGAGAAATGTTGGGAGATTATTTTAGTTCATTAAATTCGCTTGAATATATTGCGAATCAATTTTCATCAGAAATTTATGGTGACTTAACTTTCTTTGATTTCCCTGAAATTTTGAAAGAATTAAGTCTGTCAGAAATTGAAAAATTTGCTGACCAATTTATTTCTGAGATGAAAAAAGTAGAATTTACAATTTTACCTAAATAAATCCCTCTGTCAGTAAGACAGGAAAGCTAAAAATCTACTGACAGAAATTTAAGCATATCCGTAAGGGACTAAAGTCCCAACGGCTATCCTTTGACAGAAATTCAATCCTATTAAAATCTTTCTGTCAGTAAAATAAAAGTCGCTCAAAGTTTCAGTGAAACTTTGTCAGCGCAATTTCTAAGGTGAGATAGTAAAAATCTCCAAAATAAACAAAGAACAGTGATAATTAACAATCGATGTGCAGTACAAAAATGAAGGGAGGATATGTTGACAATCAAAACAATCGGACAAGTCTTAAAAGAAAAGCGGACATCGCTTGGACTTGATCTTTCTGAAGCAGAACAATTAACTCAAGTACAAAAATTATATATCGTAGCACTGGAGACAGATGACTATAAAGCCCTACCGGGTGACTTTTACATTAAAGCTTACCTCAAACAATATGCAGAAAAATTGGGGTTGAATGCAGATAGAATTATTCAAGCCTATGATGAAGGCAAAGGAATCACAGTTGAGGATAAAGAGGATATCCTAGAAAATTATCATTTTGTGAAACCGAGTGAGCGAGTAGAACCTGAGGAAGAAGTGCCAAAAACATGGCGTCATTATGTACCAATTATTTCTTTATCAGCAGCGGCATTATTAATTGTAGTAGGTGTTTTTGCAGCGGTAATTATGAATAAACCAGAAACACCAGATTTAATAACCAATGATTATTCTTATTCAAAGAGTGAAGTTAGTACTTCTAAGTCTTCTACAAGCTCTACAAAACCATCAGAAAGTAGTACACAAGCAAGTAGTAGTGCACCTGAACCAACAATTGCTATCTCAGGCTCAAGTTCGGCAATGATTGCCACAATTTCTAATATTTCTGACCCTATAAAAGTTGATTTTTCAGTTGCAGCAGGACGAACAATTTGGGTTGGCATGACGAATTCCAATGTTCCAGCAACTGGTCAAACATTATCTGATGGAGCCAATAGTCTGTCTGCTTTAGTGACAACAGGCGCAGAAAATTCAGTAATTACACTTGGAAGTGTTCAAGGGCTTACCATTACGGTTAATGGAAAAGCTCTTGATTTATCATCACTAACCACAACTGGACCAAATAAAATTACTTTACAAATTAATCGAACGACAAGCAATTCAGCTGCTCAATAAATAAAAGTTGAGGCTTATTTTAAGCTGCAAAAGGAGAACTATGAAAGAGAAATTACCCAATCAATTGACAATGGCAAGGATTTTTATGATTCCAATCTTTGTGATTTTATTTTATTTACCAGAAGGTGCACATTTTAACGGTTTTGTTTCACAAGACCATAGTTCAGTGATGTGGGTTATCGCAGCAATTGTATTTGCCGTAGCCTCATTTACTGACTGGCTTGATGGATATCTCGCCCGTAAATGGCACGTTGTCAGCAATTTTGGTAAATTTGCGGACCCTTTGGCCGATAAAATGCTCAATATGGTTGCCTTTGTTGTTCTAGTTGGACTTCATGTTGTTCCAATGTGGGCTGTTGCCATTATTATTTGCCGTGAGCTTGCGGTTACAGGATTGCGCCTCTTACTGGTTGAACAAGGTGGAGTTGTTATGGCGGCTGCAATGCCTGGTAAAATCAAAACTGCCACACAAATGTTGAGTGTTATTTTCCTTTTCATTGGAAATCCCTTGTATATAGGAACAATCCTCTTTTATGTTTGTGTCTTCTTTACCATTTATAGTGGCTATGACTATTTTGCTAAAAATATGCAAGTTTTTAGAAATGCTGATTAATCATTTCCAAATAGAAAATAAAAAAATCCAAGTAGAAATACTTGGATTTTTTGTTTTGATTAGTCAAAGAAAAAAGTACCCTAGAGGATACGAATTGAAAAAATATAAAAATCAGGTGCTATAATGATTTTAGAAAAAACAAAAGAAAGTTTAGCAGTCGATTTGATTGCATAGATACTCTAAAAAGAAAGGGGGAATTAGTGATAAATGTTGTGAAAGAACATTAGCATTTGTTGTTTCAATAAAGGAGGTAAACAACATGAAATCGAAAAAAACTTTAATAGGTCTGATGACCTCAGTCACATTCTTAGTTTTTGCAACACCTTTAATGGTTAATGCAGATACTGATTCATCTACTCAAAGTAATAATCAAGTTCCTCAGATAGTAATTGGAAATGTAGATAACTCTTTAGTTTCAACTGTTGATGTACTAGATAGTTCAGAGTCTGCGGTTTTTGACCCAACTATATTACCAGTAAGTGGTGCTGTTCAAACCATAAAAGATAAAAATGGAGCAGTATCCAATATTTCTCTTACTCCACTATTTAACCCAAGAACACGCGTTTCAAATGGAAGTTATACAATTAATGCTTGGGGAATTGGTTGGAATGTAACTTATTATATCAATATTTCTAGTAACAAAATAACTTCTGCAAATAATCTTGACTATATTATTGCGATGCCTGTAAACTCGGCAACTGTAACAGTTGATAGTTCTAAACAAGCAACAGCCCGCTTCTCATTTAGTACACCAATTTACAATATCCTGTCTTGGACCGGCTGGGTCCGTGCCACAATTAATAGTTCAAATAATATTGTAATTACAACTAATTAATTATGCTTACATTAAGTTTAGTATTTCTTAGCTTAATCTTCTTTGTGGCAGGGATAATTTTTCTAATCGTAAAATTGATATCTAAGATAAAAAAGTCGGGCTGACACTGAAATAGAAAAGGGACCCTTTAAGGGTCTCTTTTCTATCTCAAAGCAAATAATTATTCAAAAAAATAAAAACCTCTTGAAAATGTTATATAATAATTATATAATGGAATCATCATTGCAAAAGAGGAACAGGTAAATGAAACAAAAGTCACAAAATTATGGTAGTTGTTTCAAAGAATTGAGGCAGTTGGCGGCTTTTAAATATAAAGATTTAGAAGCTATTATGTCTAAGACTGGAATTGTCAAATTTGAAAATGGAACTTCTAATATTTCATTTGAGAAATTAGCTGAACTTTTAAAATTTATGGGTTATACTTTGAGTGACTTTATGTATTTATCTGGAGAAAGTCGAGTTGATGAAGTTTATGGGGAAAAGTTTCATATCATTCGCTACCAGCAAGGCTATCGTGATGATTTTTTTATTCCAGTTGGTGTAAATCCTGTTCGTTTGAGCCTATTTGAAAGTGGAAAAATTTTGCTACCGTATGATGTGATTGATGCAATGCTTGGGCTCATGCATATTCCGGAACAGGATTTTTCTTATATTATCAGTGGAAGTAAGGATGATTATTTTGTTCATTATATCAACTGGTTGGATAGGATACAGTTAAGAGAAGAACTTGCGGAAGCAGAAATGATTCAAAATGAAGCACACAAATATGCGAATAATCAAGAAATAAAAGTTAAGATCCTTGAAGAAAATTTTGAAACTTTGAACTATAACAAGGAGTGGCTTGAATTGCATTCGCAAGAAAGATTGACCAGACAATACACTGATTACCGTGTCTTAGAATTAACTGCTAAAGCTTGTCATCAAATATTAAATGATGAAGAAGTAACAGAAATTGGTGATTTTTTATTTGGAATCGAGCTTTGGCTTGAATATAGTTTAGGAATTTTGGCTTTAAATGCTTGGCAACTCCCTTACTCTTTAGTTTATGCAATAATATCAGATATTAATTTACACGAGAAAGAATATAAAGGTAAATTAATTTATCGACGTCGTATTGTACAGACTGCCGGGCGATGTGCTATGACACTCATAAGTAGAGGGGAAACCCAAAAAGCAAGTAACTTATTATCAATGGTTCATCACTATGCAGAAGGACTTGATACACATGTCCAAGGACTTTATCGCTTTGCTTGGGCTTATTTAGATTATAGGAATGGAAAAATAGAAGGTCAAAAAGAAATGCTTAGAGTGATTGCCTTATTTGACTTTTTAGAAGTTCCTATTAGTCGTGATTTTGCTCAAAAATATTATAATCGCCATGTTCTTAATTTAGAATAATCATAGAAGTTAAAATATTTTCTAAATCCTACAAAAGTTGCTTGCTTTGGCTCACTTTTTGCGTTACAATAATAGAAAAGAGAGTGAGTGTTGGTGAAAGCTCATAGGGTTTGTGACAGTGTTTATCGGTGATAACGTTATAATCAATCTGAGGCTCTGATTTTCTAGGAGCAAATTTAGGTGGTACCGTGCAATGATGCACCCTAGAGCGAGAAGCTTTAGGGTGCTTTCTTATGTAAACGGTATCTTTGGAATGAATGCTCAAACCCAATGAATAATCATAAAGATTTTTACTCCCAGTTAACCGAAAGGAAAAAAATGAAACTTCAAAAACCAAAAGGAACAGCAGATTTACTGCCTGCTGAAACTGCAAAATGGCAGTACATCGAAGAAATTGCTCGTGGCGTTTTCAATGATTATAATTTCAAAGAAATTCGGACACCGATGTTTGAAAGCTATGAACTTTTTAGTCGTGCAACAGGTGAAACAAGTGATATTGTTACCAAAGAAATGTATGATTTTGAGGATAAAGGGGGACGTCATATTGCGCTTCGTCCAGAAGGAACTGCCTCAGCTGTTCGGGCTTATATTGAGAATAAACTCTATGCCCCTGAAGTAGTAAAACCAGTGAAGCTATGGTATGACGCACCAATGTTTCGTTATGAACGTCCACAATCAGGACGTTTACGTCAATTTCATCAATTTGGTGTAGAGTGTTTAGGAGTGAAAAATCCAGCAGTTGATGTAGAAATTATTGCAATGGCTGACACACTTTTCCGCCAGTTAGGAATTACTGGTCTTAAACTAGCTCTAAATACACTTGGAGATATGGAAAGTCGCATGGCTTACCGTCAAGCATTGATTGATTATTTGACTCCTTTTGAGAATCAACTTTCAGAAGATAGCCGTCGTCGTCTCAACGAAAATCCTTTACGCGTTTTGGATAGTAAAGAAGCAGAAGACATCGCAATTGTTAAAAATGCTCCAGCTATTTTAGACTATCTCAATGAAGCTTCAAAAGCTTATTTTGAAGAAGTGAAAGCCTTGCTTGAATCCTTACATATTGATTACACTATTGACCCAAATATGGTTCGTGGTTTAGATTATTATAATGATACAATTTTTGAATTTATTGTCGATTTTGATGGTAAAGATTTGACTGTATGTGGTGGTGGACGTTATGATGGGTTAGTTGAATATTTCGACGGACCAGCAACTCCTGCCTTTGGTTTTGGTTTAGGAATTGAAAGACTTTTGATGATTGCTCAAAAACAAGAAATTAATTTTATTCCTGAAGAAACTTTGGATGTTTATATTGCTGTAATGGGCGAAAGAGCAAATCTTGAAGCAACAAAATTAGCTGAAAGCCTACGTGAACAGGCCTTTAAAGTCGAACGTGATTTCTCAAATCGAAAACTAGGAGCGCAATTTAAAACGGCTGAAAAATTGGGTGCTGAGTTGATTATTACACTTGGAGAAGATGAGATTCGCACAGGTCAAATCAAAGTGAAACATAATCAAACACGTAAACAAGTAGAAACAACACTTAAAGCTGTTCATGAATCATTTGCACCGATTTTTGAAGAGATTTATGCGGATGAAGAACTTTAAGTGACTTAAAGCAGGGGTGAATTGATGACGGATTGTCCATTTTGTCAGATGAAAAATACGATCTTTGAAAATGAATTGGCACAGGCATTTTATGATGCCTATCCAGTCAGTGAAGGTCATATGTTGATTAGGCCAAACAAGACATGTGTCTTCATATTTTGAGATGACCAAAGCTGAAAGAAAAGCAATTGAAGAACTTTTAGACTTATCAAAAGATAATTTAACTGATAAATTTCATGCCGAGGCCTACAATATTGGCATTAATGTTGTAAAGCAGCTGGACAAACTGTTTTTCATTGTCATGTTCATCTAATACCGCGGCATCAGGGAGATGTAAAGAATCCAACCGGTGGTGTTCGTGGTGTCATACCTGAAAAACAAAACTATAGATAATAAAAAGAAAGAGGAGTAAAATTTTACTTTGTGTACTAGAAGAGTAAAATTTACATTTATATGAAACGTACAAATTACGCGGGAAATATTACAGAAGAATACTTAAATCAAACGGTTACGGTTAAAGGCTGGGTAGCCAAACGCCGTAATCTTGGTGGATTAATTTTCATTGATTTACGTGACCGAGAAGGGATTGTCCAAATCGTTGTCAATCCTGAAACAGCAGCGGCTGATGTGGCAGAAGCGGCTGATAAAGCACGCAATGAATTTGTTCTTGAAGTGACAGGTAAAGTTGTTGAGCGCGCAAGCAAGAATGACAAAATTAAAACTGGTGGTATTGAAATTGAAGCGACTGCCATTGAAATTTTGTCTACTTCTAAAACAACACCTTTTGAAATTAAAGATGATGTTGAAGTTCTTGATGATACTCGTTTGAAATATCGTTATCTTGATTTACGTCGTCCAGAAATGCTTAAAAATATCACAATGCGTCATGCGACGACTCGTTCAATTCGTGAATATTTGGATGGAGCAGGATTCATTGATGTTGAAACACCATTTTTAAATAAATCAACACCAGAAGGAGCGCGTGATTATCTTGTTCCATCTCGTGTTAGTAAAGGTGAATTTTATGCTCTTCCACAATCACCACAATTAATGAAACAGCTTTTAATGACTGCTGGGCTTGATCGTTATTATCAAATTGTTAAATGTTTCCGTGATGAAGATTTACGTGGTGACCGTCAGCCAGAATTCACACAAGTCGATTTAGAAACATCATTTTTGTCAGAAGAAGAAATTCAAGATTTGACAGAAGAGTTAATTGCTAAAGTCATGAAAGATGTGAAAGGAATTGATGTCACTTTACCTTTCCCACGTATGAAATATGATGATGCCATGAACTTTTATGGTTCTGACAAACCTGATACTCGTTTTGAATTGTTACTGACAGACTTGTCAGCACTTGCTAAAACAATTGATTTCAAAGTTTTCCAAGAAGCAGAAGTTGTTAAAGCGATTGTTGTCAAAGATGCTGCTGACAAATATTCTCGTAAGTCAATTGATAAATTGACAGAACAAGCCAAACAAAATGGGGCCAAAGGCCTTGCATGGGTTAAATTTGAAAAAGGTGAATTTGCTGGTGGCGTTTCTAAATTCTTAGCAGAATCTACTGACAGCTTTGTTAATGAATTGAAATTGACTGACAATGACTTGGTACTCTTCGTTGCTGACAGTCTTGATGTAGCAAATTCAGCTCTTGGTGCGCTTCGTTTAACGATTGGTAAACAACAAGGATTGATTGATTTCCGTCAGTTCAATTTCCTTTGGGTCATTGATTGGCCTATGTTTGAGTGGTCAGATGAAGAAGAACGTTATATGTCTGCTCATCATCCGTTTACTTTACCAACGAAAGAAACACAAGCCTTTTTATCTGCTGACGGACATAGCAAAGATTCTGATTTGAAAAAAGTTCGTGCCCATGCTTATGATATTGTTTTAAATGGTTATGAACTTGGTGGAGGGTCATTAAGAATTAATACCCGCCAACTTCAAGAAGAAATGTTGAGCGCTCTTGGCTTTAAATTAGAAGATGCAAACGAACAATTTGGTTTCTTGCTTGAAGCACTTGATTATGGTTTCCCACCACATGGAGGTTTGGCACTCGGTCTTGACCGTTTCGTAATGTTGCTTGCTGGAAAAGACAATATCCGTGAAGTAATTGCTTTCCCTAAAAATAACAAAGCCTCTGACCCAATGACACAGGCTCCATCCATAGTTGCTGAAAAACAACTGGAAGAATTGAGTATTAAACTTGCAAACAAAGATCAATAAAATTCTCGGCGCCCTTCTAGATAGAATTGGACTTTATCAAGTTTTAAAATCTATTGGCGCTGAAAAAATGGCAAATAAATTTTCGGCAGCAGTTGTTTATGCTGTCTTCTCATCATTCGCATTGAACTTTTTCTATCAGCCAGGACATGTGTATGCTTCTGGTGCGACGGGGGCAGCTCAGGTTGTTACTGAATTAGTAGCCAGAATAAGTGGTCATAATATCTTACCTATTTCTGCTTCTTTGATATTAGTAAATGCGCCACTTTTCATTCTTGCTTGGCGAGGAATAGGCAAACAGTTCACCGTTTATACAGTGATTACAGTTGTTATGAGTTCAGTTTTTATCCATTTTATTCCAGTGACGCCCTTAACTCATGAGCCAGTTATTAATGCTGTCTTTGGTGGGGCAATTATGGGATTTGGTGTTGGGAATGCAATGAAATCTGGGATTTCTTCTGGAGGGACTGATATCGTCAGCCTCTATATGCGTAAGAAAACAGGAAGAAGTGTTGGAACTTTGGCATTTCTGGTCAATGGTGTGATTATTTTTACAGCCGGAGTTCTTTTTGGCTGGGAATACATGCTCTATAGTTTAATTGCTATTTTCGTTAACTCTCGTGTTCAAGATGCAATCTTTACAAGACAAAAACGTCTTCAAGTAATGATTGTAACTAAAAATCCAGAATTACTGACAAAGAAATTAGTGAATCGTTTTAAACATGGAGTAACCATTTTACATGACGCGGAAGGTGGCTATACACATACCAGTCAGACCGTCCTCATGACTGTCATTACAATGTATGAATATCAGGAATTCAAGGATATTATTCAAAAATATGACGAACATGCTTTTGTATCAATATCGGAGAATGTTCGAGTGCTTGGAAAATTTGCAGAAGTAGAAGATTAACTGCTTAGGTTTTACATTGAAAAAAGAAAGATAAAAGGGAGAAAGCCAAAAGGAGGACTTTCTCCCCTTATTATCTGAAAAAATAAAGGAGGAAATAAAATGAAAAGATTTGCACGAGTACATTTTTTGTACTTGCTTGCCATCGCAATTGGTACTGGAATTTATGCTTTTGGCTTTGTCGCCTTTAATATGGCGAATCACTTAGCTCAAGGAGGGGTCGCCGGACTTTCTTTGATTTCTTATGCTTTATGGCATATTGACCCTTCTTATGTTCAACTTTTAATCAATATTCCTCTTTTGATGATAGGTTATCGTTTTTTAGGAAGAAGAACCTTTATTTATACAATTTGGGGAATTGTGAGTTTAGCTGTTTGGATTTGGATTTTCCAAAGGGTCAGTTTTACAATTAATATTGGAAATGATACTCTAATAGCCGCTTTACTCGCCGGAGTCTTTTCAGGTTCAGGAATCGGATTAGTCTTTCGCTTTGGTGGAACAACAGGTGGGACAGATATTCTTGCTAAGTTATTTCAAATAAAAAAAGGAATTCCTGTTGGGCGAATGCTTTTTATCTTTGACTCTTGTATCTTGGCTCTATCTTTAAGTTATGTTGACCTTAAACATATGATGTATACTTTGATTGCCAGTTTTATTTCAATGCAAATGATTAATTTGATTCAAAATGGTGGTTATACAGTTCGGGGAATGCTTATTATCACAAATCATCATGTAGAAGTTGCTAAAACAATTATTGAAGAAATTGGTCGAAGCGCAACATATTTACACGGTGAAGGAGCCTATTCAGGAACTGAAAAAGAAGTGCTTTACGTTGTTCTTAACCCAAGTGAAATACAAGAAGTAAAACAAATTCTATCGGTAATTGACCCGAATGCCTTCGCTTCAGTCATCAATGTTCATGAAGTTGTGGGAGATTTCGCTCCTAAACGAGGTAGATTTAAAGATTTAAAAAAATAAAATAGCTCATTGGGCTATTTTTTTTAAGATACTTAAGTTAAAAAGGGAGAAGTTTTCAAAAGTTGACTAAATTCTAAATTTAAACTACAATAGATTTAAACATCCTTGCCCTCGGCAAGGATATTTCATCGAAATTTTTGAGGAATATTATGAAAAAATTATCTAAGGTGCATTTTTTGCAACTTCTTGCTGTTACAATTGGTACAGCAATCTATGCCTTTGGTTTTGTTGAGTTCAACATGGGGAACCACTTGGCTGAAGGTGGAGTCGCTGGGCTTTCATTGATTGGTTATGCTTTATTGAATATTGACCCTTCCTACACCCAGCTTATCTTAAATATTCCACTTTTAATTCTTGGATATCGCTTTCTTGGGCGCCGAACCTTTGTTTATACAATTTGGGGAATCGTGAGTCTTTCAATCTGGATGTGGATTTTCCAACGGATTCCAGTCGCAATTAATGTTGGACATGATTATTTAATCGCTGCTTTGCTCGCTGGTGTATTTGCCGGAACAGGAATTGGTTTAGTTTTCCGTTTTGGTGGAACGACAGGTGGGGCCGATATTATTGCCAAGCTTTTGCAGATTAAGGCTGGGGTCGCTGTTGGGCGAACTTTCTTTATCTTTGATGCTTGTGTGATGTTACTTTCATTAAGCTATATTGATTTACGCCATATGATGTACACTTTGATTGCAAGTTTTGTGGCAGCACAAGTAATTAATGTGGTTCAATCTGGTGGTTATACGGTTCGAGGAATGCTTATTATCACGAATAATCATGCTGAAATTGCTAAAGCAATCATTGAAGAAATCGGTCGTAGCGCGACTTATTTACATGGAGAAGGGGCTTATTCAGGAAATTCTAAAGAAATTTTATATGTTGTTTTAAACCCTGGGGAAATTCAAGAAGTAAAACAAATTTTGTCTATTCTTGACCCGAATGCTTTCACATCAATTATAAATGTTCATGAAGTCATTGGTGATTTCACTTATCCACGCAGTCGTTATAAAGTGGCTAAAAAAGGAAAAAAATAGCTCAAGAGAGCTATTTTTTATTTTTGTCAGTGAAATTAATTATCTTGAAAGACGTGCGCCTTCAATTTCACCGGTAGATTTGACTCCTTCAACAGAAAAGCTATCTGCATTGATTCCAGTTTTGATATTTTCCAACTGCTTAATTGTCTTATCTAACTGAATCAAGTTTTGAACATTGTATTCAAAAGTATAATTACTAATTTCTCGTTTTGCTTTCTTCAGGTGAATAATAGCTTTTTCGATTTCTTCAGTGGCTTTTGTTGTACGCATATAGAAAACCCTTTCTATTTTCGGAATTGTGTGAATATTTATCTCTATATTTATTATAACTAAAAAACCTGGAAATTTCCAGATTTCATATCGTTTTATTTGATTCCATTCACAAAATTATCGAGAATAGTGATAATTTCTGCTTGTGATTCTGCCTGATTGACAGCAACTTTTACTTTTGCTGCACGAGAAGCTCCTTTTAGGTAATATGCTGCGTGCTGACGAAATTCTCGGCTAGCAAGATTATCACCTTTTAATTCGACGAGACGTGCCAAGTGAAGTTTTGCAATTTCCATTTTTTCCGCAACTGTTGGTTCAGGCAATAGTTCACCTGTTCGTAGATAATGCTCGGTACGATGAAGAATCCAAGGGTTTCCAAGGGCTGCTCTTCCCATCATGACCGCAGTGACGCCTGTTTCATCAATCATGCGTTTCGCGTCTTCAGGAGTCTTGACATCGCCATTTCCGATGACCGGAATATTGACATTTTCGGTCAATTTTTTGAGCCAGTGCCAATTTTCTTGAGCATTTCCTGTATAAGCTTGTGCTTTGGTTCGTGCATGCATAGAAACAGCCGCTCCGCCTCCCGCTTCAATTGCTTTAGCATTTTCAACTGCAAAAAGGTGGTCATCATCCCAACCAATTCGGATTTTCACTGTTAGTGGTCTTGAAATAGCTTTAGAAACAGCAGAGACCACATCATAAACTTTATCAGGATCAAGCAAAAGACGAGAACCGGCTTCGTTTTTAGTGACTTTGGGTACTGGGCAACCCATATTGATATCAATAATATCAGCAACAGTATTTGCTTCAACAAATTTGGCTGCTTCAACCAGAGTATCTACTTCACCCCCAAAAATTTGCATTGAGAGTGGATGAGGGACCCCTTCAAAATCCATCATTTCCAAAGTCTTTTTGTTGCGATGTTCAATTCCTTTATCAGAAATCATTTCAGTTACAACAAGTCCAGCTCCAAATTCTTTAGCAGTAGTCAGAAAAGCTTTATTCGTAATTCCGGCCATTGGTGCTAACACAATTTTATTTTTTATTTCGATATCGCCAATTTTCCACGATTCGTTGTAAATTTTGTCCATAGTCATAAAGAATATTATAGCAATTTTTTGAGATTTCACAAGGTTTTAAGGCTTAAAAAGTTACTGACAGATCTGTCGGTGAATTCTGTCAGTAAGTTTTACTGACAAAAAATACTGACAAAATCGTCAGTATCTATTTTTTTACTAAATAATGTAATTCAACAAATTGTCCGTAAGTTTTTGTGTCAATCAGTTGAAGTTTCTCTTTGTAATTTCCTGACGGAAAAAGTGAAATTCCGTCTCCTAGTAAAACTGGGGCAATGGTAACTTGTAATTCATCAACCCAATGATTTTCAAGAAAAAGTTTGATGACTTCTCCGCCGCCAACAACCCAGATATTTTTGTCAGTATCCGCAAAATTTACTGACAGCTCTGTCAGTTTTTCTTTGTCAATAAAAACGATATTGTCAGTAGAAGAAATTTTTTGATGAGTTAAAATATAAGAAGTTTTGTCAGAATAAGGCCACTGACCGGCTTGCTCTTTTTCTAACCAATCATAAGTCTTTTTACCCATAATGATTGTATCAATATCACTATAAAAAGCACCATAGCCGTTATCACCCTCACCCTCAACATCAAAAAGCCATTGGAGACTTTCTTCTTTGGTGGCAATATAGCCGTCTAATGTAGAAGCAATAAAAAGTTTTACAGTCATTTTTCTCAATTCTATTTACTGACAGAATTTCTGTCAGTAAAATAATTAGTTATTTTACTTAAGGAGTGCTTTTAATTCATCTTCAGAATACTCATATTTGTTTTCACAGAATTGACAAATAATTTCAGCACCGTGATCCTCGGCTATCATTTCCTCAATTGGTTCTCTTCCTAGAGATTTAATGCCTTCAAGGAAACGTTCCTTACTACAATCACATTTGAATTCCAAAGGAAATTCGCCAAGATTTTTGTATTCCATATCGCCATAAATATTGTCTAACATCGTTTTTAATGGTTCTTCACTGGTCAGCATTGTTGCAATTGAAGGCATACTTTTAATATTATGTTCAATTTCGGTAATTTCTTCGTCAGTAGCATCTGGGAAAGCTTGCAACATAAATCCACCAGCAATTTTGACTGTATCTGAGTCTTCATTAAGCAAAACATTCACACCAACAGAAGAAGGAGTTTGTTCTGAACTTAAAAAATACCAAGCTAAGTCTTCGCCAATTTCACCAGTAATTAAATCAACTTGACCACTATAAGGTTGTTTAAGCCCCATGTCTTTGACCACAACTAAAAAGCCATTACCAACAAAAGGAGCAACTAACACTTCACCAGTTGAAGCTTTTTTATAGTCGAGTTCACGATTTTTGACATAACCTTTGACATGGCCGCGGCTGTCAGCGACTGCGATGATTGGCCCCATTGCTCCATCACCCAGAACTTTAACTGTAATTTTAGTATCACCTTTTTCATTAGCTCCTAAAATTTGTCCAGCAATCAATGTACGACCTAAGGCAACCGTCGAAGTTGGCCATGTTTGATGGCGTTCCTGTGCTTCTTTCACAGTTAGGGTTGAATCCAAAGCAAAAGCTCTGAAATGCCCATTTTTTGAGATTGATTTGATAATTTTATCCATGAGTCTATTGTACCACAAGACCCCAACTGACCTCAATAGAGCACAAAAATTGTCAATCAATAAATGATATAAAAGCAAGAAAAAACCTCAGATTTTCCTTTGATGTTTGAGAAAGCTTAAAAGTGTTTGTTAAGAATAAAGGATTTTGATAAACTAATAGCAGTAAATAAATTTTTTTTTGAACATATTATTACTAAAAACAACAAAAAAATGATAATGAAGATGAGAGAGGCCTGCTATGGAATTTGAAGATTATTTTAAAAATGATGAGTTAATGAACATTGTCAGAGAAACTGTAAAATTGGTCTTTCCTGAAGCACAAGAACGTATTTCCTACGGAATGCCTACATGGTTTAAGGATAAGAATGTCCTTATTTATGCAAGTTCTCAAAAAAAGCACTTAGGAATTTATCCCAAACCAAACTTCATTGAAAATAATAGTGCGTCTCTTAAAGAACAATACGAATGCAGTAAAGGGACCATAAAAGTCCCTTATGATGTTGACACCAATGAACTCAAACGCTTAGTTAGTGAGATTGTAAAATGGAACTTGGGCCATTAAATTTAACTGGTGTTTTGATAATAAACTATAAAAATTATTTGTATTTGTAAATTTATGTATCCTGAAACCAATTATTAAAAGAAAGAATGTGAATTATGCGAACTGTACCACTTGGGCCAATATTAATATTTATTGCTTTTTTTATATTAATTTATATAGGACTAGTCATAGCGATTATTTTAACTGCTTTTATCAATGCAGTTCGTAAAAATGAAAATGGAGATGAATCATTTTTAGATAGATTTGAACGTCTTAATAAAGAATATTTTTATACGATGTTTAAGAAAGGTTACAAGCCTAAAAAAGAAGCTTTGCCCGAATGGATTCGTTGGATAAGTAAGCCCTGAGAATGGTATTTTAAAATAATCATATGTAAAAACTTAATATAAATTAATTGAACAAATACAGAAGTAAAGGATAATAACAATGGATATGAGAAGAGCCAAAAGACAGGTTACAGATATTGAGCTAATTAAAAAACTGGTTGAAGAAGTACAAGTCGTTCGTCTGGCCATAAATGGAGAAATTTACCCCTATGTAGTACCAGTAAATTTCGGCTATTCTTGGGATAATAATGATCAACTAACACTATATGTTCACGGAGCAAAAGAAGGAAAGAAAGTATCAATGCTAGAAAAAAATCCTTTAGTTGCTATCGAAATGGATAGTCATCATAAGCTAATTGAAGGAAATAAAAATGCTTCAACTTATTCTTATGCTTATCAAAGTTTGATTGGTTTTGGAAAAGCAGAAATGATAGAAAATTTGGACGAAAAGAGGGTGGCATTGGAGCTTTTAATGGAGCATGCAGCAAAAGGAAAAGAATACGACCCCATGCCAGAAAAAATGTTAGAGCGAGTTGGAGTAATAAAAATTGAATTGGACTCATATACTGTAAAACAAAATATCCATCCTGAGAAAAAAATTAGAAATTTTGGGGACTTATATTGTTAAGCTACATAAAAATGTTCTTTAAAAGAGAATGATTTTATATAAATTATGAAAATTTGGAGTAGAAAATGATTAGAAAAAAGGAGTGGGAGAAATCCTTTAAAAATGTAAATGGGCGTGAGCCTAATGAAGAAGACTATGAAAAGGCTCTTTCACTAGGATTGGTACGCGAGGAGTCTAGTGTTCCAAACTCTAATAAAAAAACAGTGCTTGTTTTAGGAACTGTTATTGTGAGTCTTTTAATATTTGCGATAGGAATTTTATTAACGATCTTTTTCTATCCCAGTCCAAAGAGTTCACAAGCAAGTTTTGCTAGTAGCACTTCTCAATCTTCCAAAAAAGAAAGTGAGTCTACAGATACTGGATCTTCAATTGATTACAAAGATTCATCAAAATTATCACAAGAAGATCAGGAGAAACTTGAAGAAAGGTATAAATCTATTGAACTTGAGAAGGAGGCTTGGCATAGACAAATGTTGCGAGATATCATTACCATGTATGCTGAACCAAAAATAAGTTATAGTGACAGTCAGTTTCAAGAAAAATATGATAGCGATTATAAGCAGTGTACAGAAGCGATTGAAAACAAAGTAAAAAAATACTCCCTGAACATTTAAGAGCTTATACTGAAGCTCATTATCAAAATGGAGGATTAGGACTTCCTACTTTTGATAATATAATAAATGAAGCAAGAACATATTATAATTCAACCACTAAAAATTGGACATATCCTCATGATTCATAATTTTCAATCACAAAATAAAAAAACAAATTGACATGGAATAAGAGTTTAACAACTAGGAGGAGTTATGAAAAAAATTATCTTATGGGGTCTTACTTTTCTTGTAATATTAACATTATCGTCATGCTCAAAGAATAAAAATAGCAAGTACGATTCAGTAATTTCAGATTTAAGATCAGAACTTGCTGTTAAAGGGGATTCGAAGCTTACTTTTGATAATTATGAATGGAGTTATAAAGTCGTTCATAATGTGACTAATGCAGATATTTCTAAAGGAGATATGATTGAAGTTTATCCTAAAAAAGAAAGAGATTCAAAAAGGCTATTTAATATAAATATAGATTCACAAATGGGGGATTCCTATGCACAAAGTAAAATTATAGTCCTGCAAAAAATAGTTTCTAAAATTGCTAAGAAGCTACCTAACGATAATTCTGAAATTACTCTAGGTTTTAAAAGTCAACAAAAAAGTAAAAGAATTGTCCCAGTTGCTCGTTCTCTAAAATCTATGGATGCCTTTCCGATAAATGATTGAGAAAATAAAGTTTTCTAAGACAATTAGCACTAATAATTCGAAAAAATATAGCTTATTTTGCTAAAATATTAAAACTTGTATTAGGGTGCAAACTATAATCTCAAGATAAATGTAATCTATCATCCAACTGGATAAAATCCATTTTTATTAAATAGAAAGAATTTAGAACATGAAAAAAGGCGACATCATCATCTTAGCTGATGGACAGAAAGCTACCGTTATATTTGGTGATGAATCAAATTATCAACATAGCTGTATTGTAAAATTGGAAAATGGTCAATTAAAAGTAGTTGAAGAAAAAAATATCTCGCTTCTTTCACTAAATTAATAACTCAAATGTCATATAATTGATAATAATTGTATAATGGATATTTTGCTAGCTCTTAACTGAAGAATATTGTCCTGTCTTTTATTCGTTTTCTAAAATTTAAAGAATCGAAACTTACAAGTTGTAACAAAAATAATAAATATCCATGGAAATTGTTCAAAGCATTTAAAGTTGTCAATCTTAAATCCATTGCTTATAGCTTTTTATTTAGTAAAATAATGAAAAAGCTCATCCTCAATAGCTTTGAGAGGTTAGAAAATGGTTAATATGTTTTCAGTTATAATAAATTCAACGGTTATCTACTGGGCAACAGCCCTAGATTTACTTATATTACTAGCAATATTATATGTTCGTTTTGATAAAAAAAGTCATTTATCTATTACTTTGGGACAAATAATTGGTTCTTTTGCACTTGTAGTGGTCAGTTTATTTTTTGCGGTCATCCTAAAACTTGTTCCAGAAGAGTGGATTTTGGGTTTACTGGGCCTGATTCCTTTAGGACTAGGAATAAAATATTTATTCTTTGGGGATGATGATGACGATGAAGAATTAGATGAATTGCTACAAAAAAGGAAAAATAAAAGCTTGCTTGGAACTGTTATTATCATTTCTTTTGCGAGTTGTGGAGCGGATAATATTGCTTTGTTTACTCCATTTTTTATGACATTGTCAGCTAATAATTTGCTATTATCAATAATAATTTTTGCCTTAAACATATTAATTTTAGGGCTTCTTGGAAAAACAATTGCAAAAATTCCTCACCTTCATGACGTTTTAGAAAAATACAGTCGTTGGATTCTTGCTTTTGTTTATATAATACTTGGAATAATGGTTTTACTAGAAAGTGGAACAGTCTCCAAAATTCTCAGTTTTTTGTAAAACATAATTTAAAGATAAAAAAAGTTCCGTATTTCCGAACGATAATTTAGATTTAATCAAAAGCATCAGGATTTTTTAAGTAAATCTTGATGTTTTTTGATAAAATAAAAAATAGTGCGATAGGAGCTTTCAAGAAATGATTTATCTTTTACTTTTGATAAATTAGTTCAAAAGTTGAAGAAGTTTTTTAGAAATGCCAGCCAAGCGAACTTGGAGCGTGCAAAATATTTTAAGAAAAGTGGATAGTCAAAACTATCCAAAAGGAGAATATTATGCCATCAGTAGTAGTTGTCGGAACGCAATGGGGAGACGAAGGAAAAGGTAAAATTACAGATTTCCTAAGCTCAAATGCAGAAGTTATTGCCCGTTATCAAGGGGGAGACAATGCAGGTCATACCATCGTCATCGACGGCAAAAAGTTCAAACTTCACCTTATTCCATCAGGAATTTTCTTCCCTGAAAAGATTTCCGTTATTGGGAATGGTGTCGTTGTTAACCCAAAATCACTGATTGAAGAAATCGCTTATCTCGCTGAAAATGGAGTTTCTGCAGAGAGTTTACGTATTTCAGACCGTGCACATGTTATCTTGCCTTACCATAAAAAATTAGACTTCCTTCAAGAAGAAGCCAAAGGCGATAAGAAGATTGGGACAACCATTAAAGGGATTGGTCCAGCCTATATGGATAAAGCAGCTCGTGTCGGAATTCGTGTTGCAGACTTACTTGACAAAGAAATCTTTGAGGAACGTTTACGTACAAACCTTGAAGCTAAAAACCGTGAATTTGTAAAAATGTATGATTCAGAACCAATCGAATTTGAAGAAATTTTTGAAGAATACTATGAATACGGTCAACAACTTAAAAAATATGTGACAGATACTTCAGTTATCTTGAATGATGCCCTTGATGCAGGAAAACGTGTCCTTTTTGAAGGTGCGCAAGGGGTAATGCTTGATATTGACCAAGGAACATATCCATTTGTAACTTCATCAAACCCAGTAGCTGGTGGGGTAACGATTGGCTCTGGTGTCGGTCCATCAAAAATTTCAAAAGTTGTTGGTGTTTGTAAAGCCTATACTTCACGTGTGGGTGATGGTCCATTCCCAACAGAACTTTTTGATGAAGTTGGACATCAAATTCGTGAAGTAGGACATGAATATGGAACAACAACAGGACGTCCACGTCGTGTTGGTTGGTTTGACTCAGTCGTAATGCGTCATGCAAAACGTGTTTCTGGCTTGACAAATCTTAGCTTGAATTCAATTGACGTTCTCTCAGGACTTGAAACAGTAAAAATTTGTGTTGCTTACGAACGTAGTAATGGTGAACAAATTACTCATTATCCAGCATCACTTAAGGAATTAGCAGATTGCAAACCAATCTATGAAGAATTGCCAGGATGGTCTGAAGATATTACTTCATGCCGAACTTTAGAAGAGTTACCAGAAGCTGCTCGTAACTATGTTCGTCGTGTTGGTGAACTAGTTGGCGTACGTATCTCGACTTTCTCAGTAGGTCCTGGTCGTGAACAAACTAATGTTTTAGAATCAGTTTGGGGCGTATAAAGTCAAAATAAAAAAGCCAGAGCATGCTCTGACTTTTTTTGTTTACAAGAAGGGTCCAAAGACTTTTGAACTAGAGTTTTTATTATTGACGTTGACATCAATTACATTATAAAAGGCATTAGAAGTATCAGCTACATCCCAGACAGCCAAAACAATGTGATATCCAGATCGATCAGTTGGAATGTTAATCGTATGTGAGAGATTATTTGTTGCAGGAGACCCATCGTGATTGATTGTCCCTATAAGTTCTAATTCTGAACGTTTTAAAGGTGTATTTTGGTCCCAACCTGTTTTGGTCATATAGTAGTGCCACTTAGTTGTTTTATGAGGTGCAGTGTATTTCCAAGTGAAGATGTTAGAACCTGTACTAATAGATGTTTTTTTCCAGCGTGAACTAGTTTGATTATCTAGAACAAAGTCGCCTATTTGTCCTAAGCCTCCATTTGCAGAAGCAATCCGACCATCAGCGGGACCAGACACCGGGAAGCCTTTAGGTGCTTCTAAAGATTGTGGGTTACTAATAACATTTCCATAAATGTTAAAAGCGGCGGTCCACCCTAAACTTTGAGAATCTAATTGTCCTTGATAGCCTCTGGCTGGTGGTGATTGAACATAACCATGAGCTGATACAGTATCTGTTTTAATTAAAAGGGAGACACTGAGTAGACCTGCAGCAACTAATAAACCAGTAAGTAGTTTTTTCATAAATTTATTCCTCTCCTATTTATAGCTTTTTCCATGGACCAAAATCTCCTGATTGGTCAGGTTGTTGGCCAGTATTCCACCATTTTGCTTCATAATTTACTCCATTAAAAGTAACACGATCACCTTGAACATAAACTTTATCCTTTTGCCAAGTATTATTTTCCGCTGATGTGTCCAGTGTCATAAATGTAGCTCTGGCCGTATCAGAACGATTACCTGAAGGGTCAACTGCTACAATTTCAACATTGTATTCAGTTTTTTTGGATAATCCCGTCACATCTTGTAAGCCGGAAGTACTTTTAAATGATTGAGTACCAATCTTAATTTCATAGTGATCAATGCGAACATTGTCTGTAGATTTTCCTTGAATCGTGGCAGTAGAAGCAGTCACATTACTAATTGAAATTGTGGGCAAGGTTGGTTTTTCAGTATCTTCAATCGGTTGATTGTTAAAGAGCATTGGGGCGTATGTATTTACAAAAGTATTATTATATTTTTCGCCATTTGAATTGGTTCCAGCATCCCAATTTACTGACCAAGTCATTAAACCTTTTATTTCGTTACCAGAAGCTTTTAAGCGATTCAATGCATTTTTTACGGCATTGGGGTCTTTCACATAACCTGTTGCAGCAGCGTCATTATTAGATGGTAGACCAATAACGAATTTACTGGCTGGGATTTTAATAAACCCATCTGTTCCTGTTACGAGACGTTGAGTTAAACCATAGAGAAAATCTTCTTTTTTTTCGTCATTTGATTGAGAAATCCACATATTTAAATCACTATCCCAGAAACCATCTCCTCCTTGATTATAGTATTGAGGATTGATGAAATCATAGTACGAATCTAAATTGTTGATATATGGTGCATATTTTCCTGAACTTGTTAAATAAGGAAATTCTGGAGCCATCGTAATCATAAAGTTTTTACCATCTTTTCGATAATGGTCTTTAACTTTTTTTAAAGCGGATGGGATAACAGTTTGATTATCTGCTGCTTCAATTGCAGCCTGTTCTAAATCAATATCTAATCCATCAAAGCCGTAAGTATCTACAAGACGAATGATTTCATTAACAAAATCACTTTCCTGACTTTTCTTTAATTCAATATGAGCGTCAGCTCCTCCTAAAGCGATTAAGACGCTCTTACCTTCGGCATTTAATTTTGAAATTTCGGCTCTGAATTCAGTATCGGTTTTGTTATAAGGCTTGAAAGTGGGAAGGGTTTGTCCTTCAGGTGTTTTCATAAAGGAAACATTAATTACATTGTAGCCTTCTTGTGTACTTGAAAGATTGAAGTCAGCAGAACTTCCTCCTTTATAACCATCTTTTCCTGTTGATTTCCAATTGTGCCAATAACCTACAAGCACTTTATCTTTTGGATTGACCATTTCACTAGCTGCATCTGCTAAGACTTGTTGCCCTCCTAATACAACAATTCCTATAGATGCCGTTACCAAAAAAGCCTTAATTTCTCTACGTTTTTTCACTGAAATCATAAATATCTCCTAAACAATAGTGATTTTAAAGATTCCGGAATCTTGTTCTGTAAGCGCTAACTTTATTTTAACAATTTTTTTCCTTAACTAAAAATAAAAAGGTTTATAAAATAATTATTTTTGAAGGATAAAAAAACACTAATATTCATAAAATATTAGTGTTTTTCTTATTTTAAATCTTTAAGTAAAGAATCTAACCATTCTTTTTTAAAAGTTTCTCTTTGAATAGCAAAATCTAAAACCAAATAGTGGCCACTTTTTTTATTTTTTTCATCTTCACCAAAGAGGTCTTTTTGACGTTTAATCAGATATTCCAGTTTTTTCTGGTGGACAATACTTTCTTCTTCAATTAGTTTTTGGAGGTTTTCTTCATTTTTGTCATCAAGAAAATAAAGGCGGAGCATGAATTCATCTTTTTGAATTGGATAGCGGTCAACAGGGTGTTTTAACCACTCGTTAAATAGTTCGATTCCTTTTGGAGTAATTTGATAGGTTTTTTTCTCTAACTTTTCACCTACAATGTGTACATCAAAAGTAACGGCTTGATCGTTTAATAATACTCTAAGTGAAGGATAAATTTGCCCTGTGTTGGCTTGCCAAAATTCACCGACTTCACTTTCAAACTTTTTCTTAAGGTCATAACCACTTAATGGTTCGGTCTTTAAAAGTCCAAGTATAATATAAGATAATTTATCTCTATGGCTCATATTTTTTCTCCTTTATTTCCATGATACACAAAAAATAGTAAATTGTAAATTTTTGATGTAGAATTTAAACTTCATTTTTAAAAAACTGTCTATTCTATTATATATAACGAAATTTAAGGAAATCTAAATTGATAATTATTTAATGTTGATAAGCTGGTATTCTATTGATTTCTCAAATAAAGAAGAGACAAATTAAATATTATTTGTCTCTTCTTTATTATTTTTGACTTGAAAATTAATGCTTAATCATTTTATAATTTTGGTCAAAGTATTTTCCGTTACGAATATCATTTGTCATTTCTTTGTAAGGAGCTTGTGCGACGACATCGTCATTATCTTTACCTGCTTCAGCAGCATAAGTGATTTTTGCAAATTCTGGGACTAAATATTTAGGATAAGTTTCATATTTTTCGCGAGATTCATGCATTAAGTCAATAAAATCATTTTGGAAGCAGACAGTGATTTCTGGGTGTTCTTCTACCCATTTCGGGAAGAAAATCATGCCATGTAATTTTCCTTCATTTGGAAGAAAATCTAAGGCAACATCAGTACCAGTAGGTTCTGTCCATGTAATTTTATAGATCCCTTCGGTTAACATCACTAATGAAACTTCTTGGTCTTTGACCCAGCGGCCAGCGACCATTCCGCCATGGATACGGTAATCAATGGTATGGTCGTTTTTGACGTAAAGTTCATATTCCCAACCATTATCATAGGTATAGATAAAGTGTGTTCCGACAAAATCTTCTAAGCTTTTAAATGTTTTCATTAAATTCCTTCTTCCTAAACATGTTTTATAAACATGTTTTAAATATATATTTATTATAAAATACGTTTTTTGTTTTGTCAAGATAAAAAAATACACTTTCTTAAAGTTGACAAATCTTATGAAAGTGATAAAATTAAGCATAGATGTAAGAAGAGTAGATTGTCTATGAAATTTGAGGGAATTGTGGTCACCGACTGAAAGCCACAATATGGAATTGCAATTGAAGTTCACCTTACTAAAGAAAGCTATTTTTAATCTATCATTTAGAGTGATAGTCTAAAAGGTAGGCTTTTGTGTGAATTAAATAATTAAATTAAGTGATAAAATAGGATGGTACCGCGGCTTTCGCTCCTTTGGAGATGAGAGTTGTGGTATTTTTTATTTTCTATTAAATCTGACTCAAATCTCTTTTTAATAACAAATATATATTTTTCATAAGTTGAAAGGATAAAAATGAACTTACAAGAAAAAATTGAAGACCTTCGCAAGCGGACTTTGTCTGACTTACTCTCTGTTGCTGATGAAAAAACACTGAATAATTTAAGAACTGTGATGCTCGGTAAAAAGGGTGAATTGACTGAAATTCTGAAAGGGATGAAAGACCTGACTAATGAAGAACGTCCAGTTATTGGCGCACTTGCCAATGCTTTTCGTGATGAGTTTGGGGCAAAATTTGAAGCTAAAAAAGTGGAAATTGAACAAGCAGTAATGAATGCCGCTTTAGAATCAGAAACTTTGGATGTGACTTTGCCAGGAAAAGCTCAGAAAAAAGGAAGTCGCCATATCTTAACTCAAACGCAAGAAGAAATTGAAGAAATTTTCCTTGGAATGGGTTATGAAATTGTTGATGGCTATGAAGTGGAAACGGACCATTATAATTTTGAGCGAATGAATCTTCCAAAAGATCATCCAGCTCGTGATATGCAAGATACCTTCTATATCACTAATGAAGTTTTACTTCGTACGCATACTTCACCTATGCAAGCTCGGACAATGGATGCTCATGATTTCTCTAAAGGGGGGTTACGCATGATTGCTCCTGGTCGTGTTTATCGTCGTGATACAGATGATGCCACTCACAGCCACCAATTTCATCAAATTGAAGGTTTGGTTGTAGATAAAAATATCACAATGGCAGACCTTAAAGGAACGCTTGACCTTGTCATGAAAAAAATGTTTGGTCAAGACCGTGAATTACGCTGGCGTCCAAGTTATTTCCCATTTACTGAACCTTCTGTTGAGGTTGATATTTCTTGTTTCAAATGTGGCGGAAAAGGCTGTAACGTCTGCAAACATACCGGCTGGATTGAAATTCTTGGTGCAGGTATGGTCCATCCCAATGTGCTTGAAATGTCTGGTTTAGATTCTTCAGTTTATTCTGGTTTTGCTTTCGGGCTTGGTCAAGAACGTATTGCGATGCTCCGTTATGGAATCAATGATATTCGTGGATTCTATCAAGGAGATGTACGATTCTTAGAGCAATTTGGAAAATAAAAAAGTCAAAAAACTGTGAATAGAAAGTGAAATAAAATGCAAGTATCATATAAATGGTTAAAAGAGTTGGTGCCTAATCTTAGAGCGACATCGGCTGAATTAGAACAAAAGATGTCAACGTCTGGGATTGAGGTTGAAGGCGTGACAAGTCCAATGGAAGGTTTGTCAAAGCTTGTTGTGGGAGAAATTTTATCAAGTGAAGATATTCCTGACACACACTTACACATCACACAAGTGAATGTTGGAGCTGAAGAATCATTGCAAATTGTTTGTGGTGCGCCAAATGTTCGTGTGGGTATGAAAGTAATTGTAGCACTTGTGGGTGCTCGAATTGCTGATAATTATAAAATCAAAAAAGGTAAAATTCGAGGAGTTGAATCTCTCGGGATGCTCTGTGCGCTTGATGAAATTGGGATTGATGAAAAAATTAATCCAATGAAGCATGAGGATGGTATTTTTGAAATGCCAGCGGATGCTAAAGTTGGTGATAGTATTTTCTCTTATCTTGATATGGATGATGAAATCATTGAATTATCAATTACACCAAACCGTGCGGATGCTTTGTCAATGCATGGGGCAGCTTGGGAAGTTGGTGCTATTTATGGTTTACCAGTTCAATTAGAAAAGAAAGATTTAGTAGAAGCTTCTGAATCAGCAGCAAGTAAAATTGCAGTAAAAGTTGAAACAGATAAGGTTCCAACATATAAAATTCGTTTGATTGAAGGGGTTAAGATTGCTAAATCACCACAATGGTTGCAAAACCGTTTGATGAATGCTGGTGTGAAACCAATCAACAATGTAGTGGATGTGACGAATTATGTTTTGATGGCTTTTGGTCAACCTTTGCATAGTTTTGATTTTTCTAAATTTGGTTCTGATGAAATTTTGGTTCGTCAAGCTAAGGCTGGTGAAAAAATGACAACCTTAGACCATGTTGAACGTGAATTAGATGATTCTGATATTGTGGTTACCGCAAATGGACTTCCTGTAGCGCTTGGTGGTGTTATGGGTGGCGCTGATAGTGAAATTACTGACGAAACAACAAGTGTTGCCCTTGAAGCGGCTCTATTTGATGGGACTTCAATTCGTAAAACTTCTCAAAAATTTGCTTTGCGTTCGGAAGCATCAAGTCGTTTTGAAAAAGGAATTAATGAAGGAACGGTTCGTGAGGCACTTGATTTTGCAGCAGCAATGATAGTTGAATTGGCTGGTGGAAAAGTTCTTTCAGGTGTTGTTGAATCAAATGATTATCAACCTATTTTGCCAAAAGTATCAATTACTTTGAGTCGTGTTAATAGTGCTTTGGGAACAGATTTATCTCTTGAGACTGTGGGAAAAATTTTTGTTCAACTTGGCTTTGGGGTTGAAGTTGAGGGTGAAAAATTTACTTGTGAAATCCCATCACGTCGTTGGGATATTCATATTGAAGCTGATTTAGTTGAAGAAGTAGCTCGTATTTATGGCTATGATAATTTGCCAAGTACTTTGCCTTCCTCACAAAATGCTGGTGAGTTGACTCAAATGCAAAAATTCCGTCGTACGGTGCGAACAGGTCTCGAAAGTTCAGGGCTTAATGAAGTTATTGGTTATTCGCTTGTAACTCCAGAAAAAGCAACTGAATTTGTGGGTCAGCTTGAAACAACAACGCTTATGATGCCAATGACCGAAGATCGTCAAACACTTCGTGCAAACATGATTCCAGGACTTTTGGATATTGTAAATTACAATCAGAATCGTAAAAATGCTGATGTGGCAATTTATGAAATTGGCAATATTTTCTTACCAAATCCAGATGATATTCGTCCGATAGAAGTACCAAACCTTGCTTTTGCTATTTCTGGAAATGTTGTGGATAAATCATATAATGGGCAAGCTGTTCCTGTTGATTTCTACTATGCTAAGGGAATTGTGGAAAACCTTCTCGAAGCGTACAAAGAAGTAGAATTTATTCCAAGCAATAATCAAGCAGCGATGCACCCAGGACGGACTGCTGTCATTAAAATTAATGGTCGTGTGGCTGGTTTTGTAGGACAAATTCATCCGGCGACAGCTAAAAAATACGATATTGCAGAAACTTATGTTGCTGGTCTTGATATGCAAGTGATGCTTGAAGAATTACCAGCTCAAACTATCTTTACTGACATTCCGAAAGTTCAAGCGGTTCACCGTGATATCGCACTTTTGATTGATGCTGAAGTGACACATGCACAAATTGTTTCTGTCATTAAATCAAGTCGTGTCAAAACACTTAGCCAAGTTGAGTTATTTGATATTTATCAAGGCAAAAACTTACCGGCTGGTAAGAAATCAATGGCTTACAGTCTCACTTTCCAACCTGTTGAAAATACAATGACAGATGATGAAATTACGGCTGCGGTCAATAAAATTACAAAAAATCTTGTGGAAAAATTGGATATAGAAATCCGTTAATTTGAAAAAGTACTGACAAAAAAACTGTCAGTAAAAATCTCTATTGGTATTTTACTGATAGAGATTTTTTTGCAAATAAATAATAAAGAAGCGAATGAAAATTTGCTTTCAGTAAATCAAAAGGCTCTTGTGAAAGTGTCGTTTTGTATTTATTTTAAAATTATGTTAATCTTAGTAAAGATATTGCAATTAAAATCCTGAGGGGATATGTTAGAATAGACAAAGTATGAAGAATTTAATTCCTAAAAAAATAAAACAAGTTGGAATACTTGTGGGAGCTTTACTGATGATTTTGTCAGTACTACCATCTAATCTCTTAGGAGTAACAAAGGTAAATGCTGAGAGCTCTCAAACGGAAGTCAACCAAGAACTTACAAACTTCCAAACAGAACTCGATAGCAAATTAGCGCAGGCAAATAAGATTTATAGTCAAGCGCAAGAAGCTCAAGAAAAAGTTAAGCAGTCAAAGAGCAAAATCACAGAATATGAAGGCAAAATTGCTGAAACTGAAAATGATATTGTTCAACTCAAGGCTTCTGTCGCAAAACAAATGCGGGCAGTACAATCAAATGGTGGGGCTACGTTCTCATATATTGATGTCGTTGCGTCATCAAAAAATCTCTCAGAGATGATTACACGTTTGACCAATCTGAATGTAGTTTTGACAGCCGAGGCTGACCAAGCTAAATCTTTGATAGAAAAAGAAGCTTCACTTAAAACAATGAAAGTTAAATTGGAAGAAACGCAAGAATCTCTTGTGAAAAACCAAAATGACTATCAAGGACAAGTAGATAGCTTGCAAAGTAGTATTTCATCGCTTAAGGATAAAATTAGTTCTAATAAACAACTTTTGAGTGAAATGCAAGAAAAAGCTGCAGCAGAACAAAAAGCTCGCGATGAAGCATTGGCTAAATCGGTAGCTGAGGTTAAAGCTAAAGCGGAGCAAGAGAAGGCTAAGACTTCATCAAGTTCGTCAAGTACTCAAAACTCAAGCTCATCAAGTTCTCAAAGTTCACAGGCTTCAAGCGATAAAGGAACGGATGGTGCTAACAATGGCTCATCTACAACAACTTCTGGTGGTCGTACTTTAAATGTAGAAGCAACGGCTTATGCTTTGAATGGGATTACAGCAACGGGAATTGATTTAAGTAAAAATCCAATTTGTATTGCGGTTGACCCAAGTGTTATTCCTTTGAATTCTCTTGTTGAAGTTCCAGGATATGGAATTGCAATTGCTGGTGATACTGGGGGAGCAATTATTGGGAATATCATTGATGTCCATTTTCCAACTAATGACCAAGCAATTGCTTGGGGACGGAAAAATATTCAAATCACTGTTTTGAGTTAATAAACTTTAAAAAATAATGAAAGGCTTACAGTGAAGCCTTTTTTTGGTATAATGAGAACATGATAAAAAATGGACGTATTGTCAAATCTTTGGCAGGCTTTTATGATGTAGAATCAGAAGGTGAAGTTTATCAGACGCGTGCGCGTGGTAATTTCAGAAAAAAAGGAATGAAACCTGTTGTGGGAGATTTTGTTGAATTTTCTACTGAGGAAAATTCAGAAGGTTATATTTTAAAAATTGGTGAGCGAAAAAATTCTTTAATTCGACCATCTATTGCTAATATTGATCAAGCTGTGATTATTATGTCAACAGTGAGCCCAAATTTTAGTTTGAATTTATTAGACCGCTTTTTGGTTTTTTTAGAGCATAAAAATATTCACCCGATGATTTACATTTCTAAGTTGGATTTACTGACAGAGATGCAGGAAGGCTCAGATAATAATAAAAAAACTTTTAATCAGCTGACAGATTATGAACAGATAAAAAGTGATTATGAACAAATTGGTTATGATGTTTTTTTTGATGCTGAGCATTTGGTCAGTAATTTAGCGGGAAAAGTAACGGTCTTTATGGGTCAAACTGGCGCTGGTAAGACTACTTTGCTAAATAAAATTGCACCAGAAATGCAACTGGCAACGGGAGAAACTTCAGAAAAACTGGGACGTGGGCGTCATACGACACGTCATGTTGAATTTTTTGAATTGGCTGGTGGCTTAATTGCTGACACACCGGGATTTTCTAGTCTAGACTATGAAGTGACGAATCAGCCGGATTTAAATGCTGCTTTTCCTGAAATTTTAAGAATCAGTCATGATTGCAAGTTTCGCGAATGTACACATACGCATGAACCCAGCTGTGCAGTCAAGCTGGCACTAGAAAATCATGAAATTTTAGAGAGCCGCTATGATAATTATTTACAGATTTTAGATGAAATTAATCACACGAGGGAAACTTATGAGAAAAAACGAAAAAAACAGGGCTAAAGATAATATTTGGTTGAAACAAGCTGGTTTTTTTGCCCTTGTTTTAGCATGGATTTTAGCGATTTATTTTAAAAATGATTTGTCAAAAACAATGATGATTATTGTATTTATCCTCTTGGTTATTGCAACTTTCTTTGTTATTTTTTGGTTAAACCGTGTCTTTTTTGGATTAACTAATCAGCCCAAAGAGGATAAAAAAGATTTAGAGAGTTCACAGGACAAAGAAAAATGAAAAAACGATTGAAAACAGAAGCCTTTTTAGCAGTTATTTTTGCGCTTATTTGCCAAATTTTAGAAATGTTTGTCTTCAAAAGTGGAAGTCTGGCCTTTGTGATGAATTTCTTGACAGTCATTGCTTTAGGCTTAGCAATTATGCTTGGAGTTCGTGCGGCAACCGTTGTAGAGCATAAACGTGAGGGTGAATCTTGGAAAACAATTATTAAAGAAGAACTTCATGATGATTCATCAGAAAATAGTGGTGAATAAGTGTTTTTAGTTTCAAAAGATAAATTACTAATTCAAGTTATTTAGAGAGAGGATAGAAATGAAAAATAAAATTGCTCCATCAATTTTGTCAGCAGACTTTGGAAATTTTGCAAGAGATGTGAAACGTTTAGAATCTGCTGGAGCTGACCTTGTACATATTGACGTAATGGACGGACATTTTGTGGATAATTTAACCTTTGGAGCTGGCGTTGTTTCGGCACTTCGCGCACAAACTCATTTATTTTTCGATGTTCACATGATGGTTGAAAATCCTGAAAAATATGTGGAGGATTTTGCAAAGGCAGGAGCTGATAGCATGAGTATTCATGTTGAAGCAACTCATCATATTCACGGAGCACTTCAAAAAATTAAGAATGCCGGCATGAAAGCTTCGGTAGTTATTAATCCTGGAACTCCTGTAGAGGCGATTAAAACTGTTTTACCACTTGTGGATATGGTCTTAGTAATGACAGTCAATCCTGGTTTTGGAGGTCAAAAATTTATTCCTGAAATGATGGATAAAGTTCGTGAACTCGCTCAAATTCGAGCTGATAAAAAGCTTGATTTTGAAATCGAAGTTGATGGTGGAATTGATGACCAAACAATTAAAGTTGCTAAAGCTGCCGGAGCTAATGTTTTTGTTGCAGGGTCATTTATTTTTAATGGTGAAGTTGAGAAAAATATTGAAAAACTTCGTGTAAATTTATAAAATTCTCAAAAAGTTACTGACAGCTTTTCTGTCAGTAAACTTTAGGAATTGATTTAAAGTTTTTAGAAATGTAGGAAAATAAAAAATCAAGATGGAAGTCATAATTATTATATTACTTATACTTTTGATTTTACTGTCCCTTGCCAATTTTTTCAAAAAAACTGACAAAGGAAATACGAGTCATCAGTTAAATTATCTTAATCAAAATTTATCGGAAATGCGCTCAGATATTAACCAGCAACTTGCGCAAAATAGACAGGAACTTTCTAGTAGTTTACGTTCGGTCAATAATGATTTTTCGGCACTGACAGAAAATATCAATAGTAAGTTTGATTGGCAGTTTAAAGATTTACAAAACTCAAATGAGCAAAAATTAGAAAAAATTTCTGTAAGTTTGGTAGAATCTACTGATAGAACGGTTAGTAAACTGTCAGAACTGACAGAGTCAATTACCGCCAAATTTGACCATAAATTTAAAGAATTACAAGATTCAAATGATAAAAGATTGAGTCAGATTCAAGAAACGGTCGATGAAAAATTGCAAGAAACATTAAATCGCAGAATTTCGCAATCCTTTGAACAGGTAACTTTACATTTGAAAAATGTGGAAGAGGGCTTGGGCGAAATGAGAAATCTTGCCAGCGATGTGGACAGCTTACAAAAGGTAATGACCGGTGTTAAAACACGTGGGATTGTTGGTGAAATTCAGTTAGGCCGAATTTTAGAGCAAATGTTTACAAGTAGTCAATACCGTGAACAAGTCAATATCCAAGGGGGCAATGCAGTTGATTATGCTTTGATTTTACCTGGAAAATCTGATGATTCAGAGCTTTTATTACCAATTGACTCAAAATTCCCGATGGAAGATTATCAACGCTTGCAAATGGCTTTAGAATCTAATGACAGTCTGGAAATTGATAAGACAAGAAAAGCATTGTTTAATGCCGTCAAAGCTCAAGCCAAATCAATCAGCGAAAAATATATTGTTCCACCAAAAACAACCGATTTTGCCATCATGTTTTTACCAACTGAAGGGCTGTTTATGGAAGTGGTCAATAACCCTGAACTTTATGAACAAATCAGTCGTGATTACAAGGTCAATGTGACAGGTCCAACGACAATGACAGCCGTCTTGAACAGTTTGCAAATGGGCTTTAAAACTTTGCAAATCGAACAAAAATCAGCTGAAGTTTATGAGCTACTAGGTGCTGTCAAAACAGAATTTGGTAAGTTTGAAGGTTCACTGAAAAAAGTTCAAGAACGTCTGCAACAATCTGAAAAAGAGATTAGCAATCTAATCACCACAAGAACAAATGTGATGAATCGTAAATTACGGAATATCAATGAAATTGATAATAGTAAAAGTAGTGAACTTCTAGGGATAGATAATGAATAAACTTCTCTTTCTAGTTTAGGTTCGATATCTAAGAAAGTCGCTCTTAAAAGCGGTAAAAAATTAACATATAAAAGTGGGACGTAAGAAAGAAAAACATTTATTTCTTTGGTGAAATGAAGCGCCCCTGCAAATTAATTTAACTGAGTTCGGGCTCGTAGAAGCGTGTGAAATAGAAACTGGATTATATTCAGAACCACAATTTTCATCACTTCTGAATGCTCGTTCTCATATCTTAAAGGAGAAAACATGGTGCTCATTAAAAACTTAGAAATTGGCGAATTTTTTGAAGGGTTTTATCTGATTAAATCAGTTGAATTACGTCAAACTCGTGCAGGAAAAGACTTTTTAGCTTTAAGTTTTCAAGACCGAACAGGAACAATCAACGGAAATATTTGGGATGCCAATCCTAAAGCGGTTGAACAATTTAGAGCTGGACGTGTCGTACATATGAAGGCTCTCAAAGAACTTTATAATGGAATGCCTCAAGTCAATAAAATACAATTACGTTTGGCGACAGATAGTGAACCTAATCAACCTCATGATTACCGAGAAAGTTCTCCTGTTCAAGAAAAAGATCTACGTGAATATGTTCAATCAATCGTCTTCCGTATTGAAAATGCGACTTTAAATCGAATTGTACGAACGATTTTGAAAAAATTTGATAAAGAATTTTATGAATTTCCTGCTGCAAAAACTAATCACCATGCTTTTGAAGGAGGTCTTGCTTTCCATACAACCACCATGCTTCAATTAGCAGAAAAAGTTTGCGAAGTTTATCCACAACTCAACGAAAATTTGATGTTTGCCGGTGTTTTACTGCATGATATGGCAAAATGTTTAGAGTTTACAGGTGCGGAAAATACTTCTTATACTTTGCGCGGAAATTTGCTTGGGCACATTGTTTTGATTGATGAAGAAGTGAGTAAAGCCGCCATTGAACTTGGCTTTGATGATGACAATGAAGATTTATTAATGCTTCGTCATTGTTTGTTGAGTCATCATGGTGAGTTGGAATATGGTAGCCCTGTTCGTCCGCAAATTATGGAAGCAGAAATGATTCATCAAATTGATGTTATGGATGCCAATATGATGATGATGACTACGGCGACTCAAACGCTTGACCCAGGTCAATTTAGTCAACGCGTTTGGGCTTTATCTAATCGTAATTTTTATAAACCAAGAAAAGATTAAACCGTGGCGCATGGTTCAAGTGAATAAAAAAGCTGTTTTGCACCTAAATTTGAACAATTTGGTGTGGAACAGCTTCGCACTTCATGCTAGGCTTTCCACTCTCGCAGTCGAGTGGATTGTTAAAAGGGGAGCCCAAGAGGCTCCTCTTTTGTCTATTTCCACAGTCATTTGAGTCATAATTAAATTTTTTGATTTTTTGTGGAAAGTACTTTGTCAACATTCTGAAGTGTGGCGTACATTTTTTTACTGACAGAAATTTTTGTCAGTAAAAATGGTAAAATAGAGGAAGTTAAAAAAATATAAGGAGTTTTTTATGAATTACACTTTAAAAAATGGCCACTTAAATGTTGTTGTGGATACTTTTGGAGCAGAAATGCATTCTATTCAACATGATGATATTGAATATTTGTGGCAAGCAGATGCAAAATTTTGGGGCCGTCATGCTCCAGTTCTCTTTCCAATCGTAGGGAAATTAAAAAATGGGGAATATCGCTATAATGACAAAACTTATAAAATGGGCGGACACGGTTTTGCACGTGATAATGACTTTGAATTAATTAAGAAATCAGCTGATGAACTTGTTTTTGAACTTCGTGACAATGAAGATAGCTTAAACCACTATCCCTTTCATTTTGTTTTCCGTGTTTCTTATAAACTAGTAGACAATAAAATTAGAGTTCGTTATGAAGTGAAAAATGAAGATGAAAAATTCATGTCTTTTGGCGTTGGGGCTCACCCAGCTTTCAATGTTCCTTTAAAAAATGGAACTTTTGAAGATTACCAATTAACAATTTCACCAGATGAAAAGCGGACATTTATTCCACTTGATCCACCGTCAGGAACTTTGAAACTAGATGAAAGAGTTGAAAGTCAAGTCAGTCAACTTCCGTTAACAAGAGCACTTTTTGATAAAGATGCTTTAGTTTATACCTCATCAAAGGAGATGAAAGTTTCATTGACCAATAAATTAGATGACCACGAAGTCAGCCTAACATGGAAAAATATGCCTTATTTTGGTTTATGGTCACCTTATCCAAATGAAGCACCCTTTGTTTGTATCGAACCTTGGTGTGGAATTGCAGATGATGAAAATACTGATGGAGATATTACCAACAAATTTGGAATCAATCAATTGGCACCAGAAGGAAAATTTTCTTGTGAATATACCATTGAAATTAAATAATCAAAAAAGACTCTCGTATTTTTACGGGAGTTTTTGCTTAAAAAAATGCTAGAATTAATTGAGATGGGCTGTCAGTAAACTTAGGAGTTACAAAATTACTGACAGAATAAAAAACGACTGACAGAAAGTAAAATAATGACTACAATTCTTCTCAACGCCTTGAGTATCATGCTTGTTTTATTTTTAGCTCTCCTACTAAAGAAAATTAGAATTCTTCATCAAAAAGACGGAGCATTAACTTCAAAAATGGTTGTTTATCTAACCTTGCCAGCAACAATTTTAATTGGAGTCAATCATACGAAACTCTCTAATATTTTTTTTATCTTGATGTTTATGGGACTTTTTTCCAATCTTCTTTTAGTTTTTCTAGGAAAATTTATTGGACGAAAAGCTACTGTTGAAGAACGTGGACTTTATATGTTTGATTTGTCAGGTTATAATATCGGAAATTTTTCAATTCCTTTTGTTTCTAGTTTTTTTCCAGCAGCAATTCCATTTCTTGCCATGTTTGACATGGGAAATTCATTAATGGTGACAGGGACTACTCAAGCAATTGTTGAACTTTCAAGTGGTAGAAAAAAGCACGGCTTTATCTTACAAGAAATATTTGGCGTCTTATTTCGTAATCCACCCTTTGTTGTTTATATTTTTATGTTTATTTTAGCAATTTTCGGCCTATCTTTTCCGGATGAATGGCTAATTCCAATTCGCCCCTTAGCAAATGCTAATACTCTTTTATCTATCTTTACGATTGGGCTTTTTATGGAATTTCGTCTGCCAAAGGGAAAATTAAAACTTGTCTTAAAAATATTGACTTGGCGCTATTTGCTAGCCTTTATTTTAGCTAGTTTGGTTTATTTTTTCCTTCCATTTCCAGCCATAATAAAAGAAATTCTTTTATTAATCTTCTTTTGCCCAATGTCCTTTTTACATATGATTCAGGCTATAGAACTTGGAAATGATAAGGCCTTAGCTGGATTGACAATAAGTTTATCCATGTTTATTTCTTTAATTTTAATGAGTATCATTGTAATAATTTTGTGAGGTGAAAAATGAAAAATCAAATAGAAAAATTATTAGAGAATTTTGTACCAGAAGGTCAGCAAGAAAAAACAGATTATAAAGTTTTTCAAGATTTTGCAGCTGATGAAAAAAATTTGAATCGGTCTTCTATTGCACATTTTACAGCAAGTGCATTTGTTTTGAATGAAAGTCATGATAAAATTTTAGGAATTTATCATAAGATTTATCAAAGTTGGGGTTGGGTAGGCGGCCATGCTGACGGCAATGCTGACTTATTAGCTGTAGCGGTAAAAGAAGTTCAAGAAGAAACGGGACTGCGATCTTTCAAAAAACTTTCAGAAATGCCAATTTCAATTGAAGCCTTACCTGTTTTTGGACATCATCACAGAAAATATGGTTATGTCAGTGCTCATATTCATCTTAATGTTACTTTTTTATTTGAAGCAAAGGAAAGTGATTCACTTCAAAAGAATACGGATGAAACAGGGGGATTAGCCTGGATTCCCCTAGAAAAATTTTCCGAAAAATCCTCAGAAAAAGAAATGAGAGTAATCTATGATAAAATCATTGCTCGAATTATAAATAAATAAAATACAAAATGAGACTTGCCATAGGCAAGTTTTATTATAAGATTAAAAATTTTAAATTAGACCATCACAGAATTAAAATACGAGACTATTGCAAAAAAATCACGAAGGGCTATAATTGAGTCTAATTCTATTTGAAAGTTGAGTGATTTATGCCGGTAAAAGTGATTGAAGGTCTGCCCGCAATTGATGATTTGCGAGCGGATAATATTTTTGTTATGAATGATGAACGAGCGAAGAATCAAAATATTCGCCCTTTAAATTTGCTGGTGGTCAATCTCATGCCGCGTAAATTAATAACTGAAAGACAAATTTTACGATTACTATCGAACACTCCATTACAAATTAATGTTGAATTTTTATATATGACTTCTCATGATTTTAAAAATACGAAACAAGGGCATTTAGATTCCTTCTATAAATCTTTTTCTGAGATTAAGAGTCAATATTACGACGGATTAATTGTCACAGGAGCTCCGGTTGAGCAGTTAAACTTTGAAGAAGTGGACTATTGGAGTGAGCTTTTGAAAATTATTGACTGGTCTAAAAGCCATGTCTATTCAAGTCTGCATATTTGTTGGGGGGCACAAGCGGCACTTTATGCTCGCTATGGTGTAACTAAAGAAAATCTTCCGCAAAAATTGTGTGGTATTTACAAAAGCTCAGTAGAGCAACCTAAAAATCCATTATTTAGAGGATTTGATGATTTTTTTAATTATCCACAATCGCGATATACCCAATCAAATCCATCAGAAATAAAAAAAGTACCTGATTTGGAAGTCTTGTCAAGCTCCAAAGAAACCGGATTTTCAATTTTAGCGAAGAAAAATTTGCGTGAAATTTACCTTTTTGGCCATTTAGAATATGACCGTGAAACTTTAGCTTGGGAATATGAGAGAGATAAAGAAGAAGGACTGAAACCCAATCTTCCCCAAAATTATTTTCCAGAAAATGATGATAAAAATAAGCCAAAAAGTACTTGGGCTTCAGCAGCTTCCCTCTTTTTTTCAAATTGGTTGAATTATGCGGTTTATCAAGGAACGCCTTATCTAGGAGAACGTCTGAGTCAACATTTGAATGAAGAAAATTATGATTTTAATCAAAAAGAGTAAAAGTAAAAAATAATGAGTTAAAAAATGAGGAAATTTATGGATAAAAGATTAGATACTTTATTGGCGCAAGTCGGAATTCATCAAGATGAGGCAACGGGAGCTTTAGTTAGTCCTTTGCATTTATCAACGACCTATCAACATCCAGAATTTGGCCAATCGACTGGCTTTGATTACACCAGAACCAAAAATCCAACAAGAGCAACCTTGGAAGAAGCACTTGCTTCAATTGAATCAGGACAATTTGCTCTAGCAACTTCGTCAGGAATGGCTGCAATTGTCTTGGCCTTTTCAGTTTTCCCAATCGGTTCAAAAATTGTTGCCAGTCGAGATTTGTATGGAGGTTCATTTCGCTGGTTCGATGAACAAGAAAAAGAGGGACGATTTTACTTTTCCTATGCTAAAACTGAAAAAGAAATGCTTGAGCTAATAGATGAAAATACTGATATTGTTTATATTGAAACACCGACAAATCCAATGATGGTTAAATATAATATTGAAAAAATCGCCAATAAAGCACAGGCATATCATGCAAAAGTGATTGTTGACAATACTTTTTATACCCCAATTTATCAAAAACCATTAGAATTGGGTGCGGATTTAGTGATTCATTCGGCAACAAAATATTTATCAGGACATAATGACGTCTTGGCTGGAGCGGTCATTGTTTATGATGAAGAACTTTATGAAAGATTATTATATCAGCTCAATACTACTGGAGCAGTTCTTTCTCCATTTGACAGTTATCTTGTCATGCGAGGTTTGAAAACTTTAAGCCTCAGAATGGAGAGGGCAACTAAAAATGCCCAAAAAATTGTGACTTTCCTAAAAAAACTTCCATCAGTAAAAGAAGTACTTTACCCAGGATTAGGTGGCATGATTTCTCTAAAAGTTACTGACAAAAACAAAATTCCTGCTATTTTAAATCACTTGAGCGTTTTTACCTTTGCTGAAAGCTTAGGAGGTGTTGAATCTTTAATCACTTATCCAACAGCGCAAACTCACCATGATATTCCACTTGAGATTAGAGAAAGTTATGGTTTAACAGATGATTTGCTTCGCCTTTCGATTGGGATAGAAGATGTTCGCGATTTAATAGAAGACCTCAAAGAAGCTTTAGAAAATTAAAAAATTACTGATGAACAAACTAGCATATCCGTAAACGCTATCTACGCACTGCGTGCTACGCTGTCCGTTTTGTGACAAAAAGGCGAAGCGCCAACGGCTATCCTATGATGAGACTACCAGCATATCCATGAGTGCTAAAATATGTTTTGTCAGTAAATTTTTTACTGATGGAGCTACTATCATATCTGTAAACTGCTAAAGCAGTGACAGCTATCCTATGACGAAAAGAAAAAAGAGAGTATAAAAATGACAAAATATGATTTTACAACCATTCCAAATCGACTTGACCACAATTCTGTAAAATGGCAAGAAATAAAAGAGAATCCTCATAAACTTCCATTGTGGGTGGCTGATATGGATTTTCTTGCCTTACCAGAAATAAAACAAAGTATCCATGATTACGCAGACTATGGAGTTTATGGATATGCCTATGTTGAAGAAGATTTAATTAAAAGCATTCAAAATTGGGAAGAAAATCAACATCAGTATGACTTTTCTAAAGAAGCTTTAATTTTGGTTGAAGGAGTTGTTCCAGGAATTGGTCTGGCCATTCAAGCATTGACCAAAGAAAATGATGCTGTTTTAATAAACACGCCTGTTTATCCACCATTTGCTAGAACAGTTAAGCTAAATAATCGAAAGCTAATTGAAAATAAACTGATTGAAAAAAGTGGGGAATTTCTAATTGATTTTGAAGTTTTTGAAAAAGAAATTGTTGAAAATTCCGTGAAATTATATATTCTTTGTAACCCCCACAATCCTGGTGGGCGCGTGTGGACGAAAGAAGAACTGATAAAACTTGGCCAAATTTGTAAAAAGCATAATGTGATTGTCGTTTCTGATGAAATTCATCAAGATTTAACATTGTTTGGTCATCAGCATCAGACCTTTAACACTCTTTCAGAAGACTTCAAAGATTTTTCAGTTGTTTTATCTTCTGCCACTAAAAGTTTTAACATTGCTGGCGTGAAATGCGCTTATGCAATTATTGAAAACCAAGATTTACGTGAAAAATACTTGCAAAGAAGACTAGCAAATAATCAACAAGAAATTAGCACTTTAGGAATGCTAGCCACCAAAGTTGCTTATGAAAATGGAAGTGAATGGTTAAATGAACTCAAAAATGTGCTTGAAAAAAATATCACTTATATTGAGTCAGAACTTCATCAAAAAACAAAAATCAAAGTAATGAAACCTCAAGGAACCTATTTAATTTGGCTTGATTTTTCTGAATATCAATTAGAAGATAAGGTATTGGATGAAAAATTAGCAGAAGAGGCAGGTGTGATTTTAAATAAAGGAATAAGTTTTGGAAAAGCTGGACAAGCGCATGCCAGATTAAATGCTGCTGCACCTTTCTCATTGATTGAAGAAGCAAGCAAACGACTCGTAGAAACATTCAAAATTTAAGGATTTTAGTCGAAAATGTGTTTTTAAGAATGAAAAATATGTTAGAATCAACTTATGAATGATATTTTACAACTCACAATTGTTTTAATTGCCTCTTTAATTGCTACTCTTGTTTCAAGACGCCTTAAAATTCCAGCTGTCGTTGGACAAATGCTTGTTGGGATTTTGATTGCTCCATCAGTTTTAGGCTTGGTTCATAGCGGTCATGTTCTAGAAGTGATGTCTGAGATTGGAGTTATCTTACTCATGTTCTTAGCGGGAATTGAGAGTGATTTAACTGTTCTAAAGAAAAATTTTAAAGCATCAATGCTCGTTGCAGTTGGTGGTGTAATTGTGCCATTAATTGCCTTTGGACTTGTTGCTTTTGGCTTTGGTTACGGAATATCGACCAGTTTCTTTTATGGAATTGTTTTCGCTGCGACCTCAGTGTCGATTACGGTTGAAGTCTTGCAAGAATATGGCAAGCTCAGTACACGTGCAGGTTCGATTATTCTAGGAGCAGCAGTTGTTGATGATATTTTAGCTGTATTGATTTTATCAATTTTTACTAGTTTTAAAAATGGTGGTTCTGGTTCTCATCTTTTCATCCAATTTTTGCTTGAACTTCTCTTTTTTGCCTTTTTATTTCTTGTGCATAAGCTTATTCCAAGATTTTGGAAATTCGTCCAAAAACTACCCATTGCCAACAAAAATACGATTGTTGCCTTGATTATTTGTTTGGGCTTAAGTCTACTTGCTGATAGCGTAGGAATGTCAGCTGTAATAGGTAGTTTCTTTGCAGGACTTGCTATTTCACAAACAGAAGTAAGTCATAAGATTGAAGAATATACTTCAGCAATCGGTTATGTTATTTTTATCCCAGTATTCTTTGTACTTATCGCCATATCTGTTCAATTCGATAGTTTAATTCATCATCCTTGGATAATTTTACTCTTTACCCTTTTAGCAATTTTGACAAAATTTATCCCCGCCTATTTTGTTGGAAAAGCAAGTAAATTAAGTACTGGTGAGAGTATGTTGATTGGAACAGGAATGATTTCACGAGGGGAAATGGCTCTGATTGTGGCTCAAATTGGTCTGACGAGTGCTATTATCACAGATGAAGTTTATTCGGAGCTGGTTATCGTGATTATTTTAGCAACTGTATTGGCACCATTTTTAATTAAAATGGTCTTGAAAAAATATGATAATTAAGAAAAAATAAAGAATAAAAGACGAAAAATTTAAATTTTTTTAAATTTCATCTTATTCCTCCCAAAAAGACCAAAAAAGTGGTAAAATAGAAAAAATGCTTTTAGAGAATAGCGAGCTTGCTAGGCTCTAAAAAATTTTGCCTAAAATTAGCAAAATTGCCTTTTAAAGGCAGTTTACAAATCTGAACTTTGCTTAGCAAAGGGATCTAGCGAAAGGAAAATCAAAATGTCAAAATTTCAAGTCGTAGAACATCCATTGATTCAACACAAACTCTCAATCTTGCGTCGTAAAGAGGCATCGACAAAAGAATTCCGTGAACTTGTTGATGAAATTGGAATGCTCATGGCCTACGAAGTATCAAGAGATTTACCCCTTGAAGATGTCGAAATCGAAACACCCGTTCAAAAAACGACGGTTAAACAAATCGCAGGTAAAAAATTAGCGATTGTACCAATCTTGCGTGCTGGCATTGGGATGGTAGACGGAATTTTGAAATTGATTCCAGCTGCTCGTGTAGGGCATATCGGAATGTATCGTGACGAAGAAACACTTAAACCAGTTGAATATTTAGTGAAACTTCCAGCCGACATTGCTGACCGTCAAATTTTCCTTGTTGACCCAATGCTTGCGACTGGTGGTTCAGCAATTTTAGCAGTTGATTCTCTTAAAAAACGAAATGCTAAAGCAGAAAATATTAAATTTGTTTGTCTTGTTGCTGCACCAGAAGGAGTGAAAGCTCTCCAAGAAGCACATCCAGATATTGAAATTTATACTGCAGCTTTGGATGAAAAACTTAATGAACATGGTTATATTGTCCCAGGTCTTGGTGATGCTGGAGACCGTTTGTTCGGTACTAAATAATAAATTTATCCCTATTTCAAATAGGGATTTTTTTTATTTTATAAAAAAAGTAATTTTTTGAATCAAAATAGTTTACAAGTGTAAATTTATTTGATAAGATTACATATGTAAACAATAAAAATAAAAAAGGAAGTAATTATTATGTCATTCATTAAATCATTAGAAAACCGTCGCACAATCTACGCTCTTGGAAGAAACGTTCAAGATGAAGAAAAAGTGATTGAAACAATTAAAGAAGCTGTACGTTTTTCACCAACAGCTTTCAATTCACAAACTGGACGTCTTTTGATTCTCACAGGTGATGCCCAAGATAAACTTTGGGATGAAATTGTTGCCCCAGAACTTAAAGCAGCCATGGAAGCACAAGGTGTTCCTGAATCAGCTTGGGATAACACACGTGCAAAACTTGATGGATTTAAAGCTGCTTTTGGTACAATTCTTTTCTTTGAAGACCAAGCAGTTGTTAAAAATCTTCAAGAACAATTTGCTCTTTATGCAGATAACTTCCCAGTTTGGTCAGAACAAGGTTCAGGAATTATTTCTGTAAATGTATGGACTGCTCTTGCTGAACTAGGTTTAGGCGCTAACTTGCAACACTACAATCCATTGATTGACGAAGCCGTTGCTAAAGAATGGAATCTTCCAGAAAGCTGGAAACTTCGTGGACAACTTGTATTTGGTTCAATCGAAGCACCTGCTGGCGAAAAAACTTTCATGGATGATGCAGACCGTTTCATCGTTGCCAAATAAACAATCATTTTTAATGACCGTCAGTAAAATTTACTGACGGTTTTTTATTTTGTAAAGTTGAACTCTTAAAAGCTGCATGCTATAATTGTCCAAAAGGAAGTGAAAATGAAAAGGATAAAAATGAGGCGATTTTTACAAGATAAAAAATATCCAGCCCTTGATTTTTTGAAGTATGTTGGACCAGGATTGATTGTTGCGGTGGGATTTATAGATCCAGGAAATTGGGCTGCCAATCTTGCTGCGGGTTCTCAATTTGGTTATAAATTACTTTGGGTAATTACACTATCAACAATTATGTTGGCTTTTCTCCAGCATAATGTGGCCCACTTAGGGATTGTCACAGGAAAGTGTTTGTCAGAAAATGCGACCCAATACCTTAGACCCTGGCTCAGTAGAACAGTTTTGGGAACGGGAGTTTTAGCTTCTATTTCGACAGCAGTTGCTGAAATTTTGGGTGGAGCAATAGCTTTGCAAATGCTCTTTAAATTACCAATTGTGGTAGGAGCAATTTTAACAGCTGGTTTGGTTATCTGATTTTTGTTTAGTAATTCATATCCTAAAATTGAAAAAGTTATTATTGGTTTTGTAAGTTTGATTGGGATTGCACTTTTACTAGAAATTTTTATTATTCCACATATTAATTGGGGACAAGCAGCAAAAGGAATGGTCATTCCTTTTGCTGATGCAAAATCAATGCCAATCATCATGTCAGCCCTAGGGGCAGTTGTCATGCCACATAATCTATTTTTACACTCGGAAGTTATTCAAAGTCGTCAGTGGAATTTAAAAGATGAAGCGGTGATGGAAAGACAATTGCGTTTTGAGTTCTTTGATACAATTTTTTCAATGTTTCTAGGCTGGGTGATTAATTCTGCAATTATTATCATTGCTGCGGCTTTATTTTTCCCTCGAATTGTAACAGAAATTAATCAAGCACAAGAAATGCTCGTTCCTCTCCTTGGTCCAGTGGCTGCAATTATTTTTGCGATTGCTTTTCTTTTTGCAGGAGTAGCCTCATCGGTAACAGCCGGAATGGCAGGTGGGTCAATTTTTGCAGGAATCTTTGCAGAACCTTATGATGCACAAGACCCACATAGTAAATTAGGTGTTTTAATCACAATAATTGGAGCAACGATTGCCATTTGCGCTTTAAGTTTTGTGACTTCGCCCTTTAATATTTTAATTTATTCACAGGTTTTCTTAAGTATCCAATTACCAATTACTATCTTTTTGCAAATTTATTTGACAAGTTCTAAAAGAGTAATGGGTAAATATAAAAATGTTTGGTTTACAAAGTGGCTCTTATTAGCAACAGGAGTTTTTGTAACTCTACTCAATATCGTATTAATCGTCGAAACTTTTAAATAATTCCGAAAAATTTGGTATAATAGTATTGTAAGAAGATTAAAAAATAAGGAGAAATTGATGCAAGCAAAATTAGTTAATAAAGTAGTTATCAAACGTAATGGACATGTCGTTGACTGGGATAGCTTCCGCATTCAAACGGCAGTATTCAAAGCTGCAATCAATGGTAAATACAAAGATAAACCGCTCCACGCCAATATGATTGCTAATAATGTAACAAAAGTCGTTGAAAAAGTAATTGCTGAGCTCTCTTTTGAAAAAATTGAGATTGAAACGATTCAAAACCAAGTGATAAAACAACTCAATGATTTTGATAAAGATGTGGCACGCGATTTTCTTGCTTACAAAACAAAGCAAAATATTGAGCAAAGACATTAATATAAAAAGAACTCATTGAGTTCTTTTTTACTCGTCAGTAAAAATTACTGACAGAACTTTTAATCTTGGGCTGTCAGTAATTTTATTTAGTATAATTTCCTTCTTGACAAATTTTAGGTCAAGCTTTACAATATAAAAAGAGACATGTTTTTAGTGAAAATTTCTAAGAAATCAGGCGGTTGATGCGAGCCTGAAAATGGCAGCTAAAAATACCACTCACTACTTACAGACTTTTTGTAAGTTAAATTCTTTTTTGGACAACAGAAAAGCGTCTCTGACACGTTACGTCAAAGAAGAGAAATTTACTGACAGCAATTTTATAGCTAAAAATTGAGCACTTTTGTAAGCAATAATTGCTAGAAAGAGCTTAACGAATTTTGTCAGCAAATAGAACAAAGGTGGTAACACGCAAGTAGCGTCCTTTATAGGATGAGATTTGCGTTTTTTTATTTCCATAAATTATTGACAAGACTTTTAACAAGTAATTCATTGCTCCCAAGCAATTCGGATTTTTCTGTCAGTAATTTCCAACTAAAAAAAGATTAAAGAAAGGCACATAAAATGATTAAAATAACATTTCCAGACGGTAACGTAAAAGAATTTGAGGCGGGCGTAACAACATTTGAAATTGCTAAATCAATCTCACCTAGTCTTGCAAAAAAAACACTTGCAGGTAAGGTCAACGGAAAATTAATTGATGCCACTCGAGCAATCAATGAAGATAGCAACTTTGAAATTGTAACACCAGACCATGAAGATGCACTTGGAATTTTACGACATTCAGCTGCTCACCTTTTTGCTCAAGCAGCAAAACGCCATTTCCCTGATATTCACTTGGGTGTTGGACCAGCTATTCAAGATGGTTTCTATTACGATACAGATAACGAAGCCGGTCAAATTTCAAATGATGATTTGGCAACAATTGAAGCTGAAATGAAGAAAATTGTTAAAGAAAACTTCAAATCAGAACGTAAAGAAGTAAGCAAAGAAGAAGCAAAAGAAATTTTTGCAAATGATCCATACAAACTCGAACTCATTGAAGAACACAATGAAGATGAAGGTGGACTTACTATCTATACTCAAGGTGAATATACTGACCTTTGCCGCGGCCCACACGTTCCATCAACTGGTGTCATCAAATTTTTCCACCTTCTCAACGTTGCAGGTGCTTACTGGCGCGGTAATTCTGATAACAAGATGATGCAACGTATTTACGGTACAGCTTGGTTTACAAAAGAAGAATTAGAAGAAAATCTTAAACTTCGTGAAGAAGCAAAAGAACGTGACCACCGTAAACTCGGTCGCGAACTTGACTTGTTCTTTAATGACGCAGAACTTGGTGCGGGAACTGCTTACTGGCTCCCAGCTGGAGCAACAATTCGTCGAATTATTGAACGTTTTGTCGTTGACCAAGAGGTGAAAAACGGTTATCAACACGTTATCACACCAGTCATGATGAACCTTAATACTTATAAACAATCAGGTCACTGGCAACATTACCATGAAGATATGTATCCACCAATGGATATGGGTGATGGCGAAGAAATGGAACTTCGTCCAATGAACTGTCCGAGCCATATTGCTATCTATAAACATCACGTTCACTCTTATCGTGAACTCCCAATTCGTATTGCTGAATTTGGGATGATGCACCGTTATGAAAAATCAGGAGCACTCTCAGGACTTCAACGTGTCCGCGAAATGACTTTGAATGATGGTCATACTTTCGTCATGTTAGAACAAGTTCAAGAAGAATTTAGTAAAATTCTTCAATTGATTATGGACATGTACCGTGACTTTGGAATCAATGATTACAGCTTCCGACTCAGCTACCGTGACCCTAAAGATACAGTGAAATATTTCCCAGATGATGAAATGTGGGAAAAATCTCAAGCCATGCTCAAAGCGACAATGGATGACATGAATCTTGACTACGTTGAAGCAGAAGGAGAAGCAGCATTTTACGGTCCTAAACTTGACATTCAAGTTAAAACTGCGCTTGGTAATGAAGAAACACTTTCAACTATTCAGTTGGACTTCCTTAATCCTGAAAACTTTGACATTTCGTATATCGGTGCTGACGGGGAAAAACATCGCCCAGTAATGATTCACCGTGGCGTAATCTCAACACTTGAACGTTTCATTGCCTACCTTATCGAAGTTTATAAAGGTGCTTTCCCAACATGGCTCGCTCCAACTCAAGCAACCATTATCCCAGTAAATAATGAAATTCATGCCGATTATGCTTGGAAAATTCAACGTGAACTTCAAGATAAAGGATTCCGCGTTGTTGTCGATGAAGCCAATGAAAAAATGGGCTGGAAGATTCGTCAATCACAAACACACAAAATTCCATATCAAATCGTTATTGGAGACCAAGAACAAGCTGATGGAACTGTAAATATTCGTCGTTATGGCTCAAAAGAAACAAAAGTCATTCCGCTTGAAGAATTTATTGAAAATATCAGCGCAGATGTTGCTAATTTTAGCCGCGTTGATTAAAGAAAAAGAGACTGTTGAAAATCAGTCTCTTTTTTATTTATATTGGAGAATTATAGGGTATAATAAATTGTATTAAAAAGATTATTAAGGTGAAGTATAAAGGGATATGGAAGTGATTAGCAGTTTTTATTTATTTTTGGAAATTTTAGGAACCGTAGCATTCGCTATTTCGGGGACCGTGGTGGGGATCAATCATAAACTAGATATTTTTGGTATTCTTGTGATGTCAGTAATAACAGCTGTTGGTGGTGGGATATTTCGAGATTTACTCTTAGGAGCAACACCTCCTACAGCATTAAAATCGCCATTTTTTATAGTTATTTCGATTATTGCATCAATAGTAGCTATGCTTGTAGCACTAATAATTAAATCAAGAAGAGAAGCATTGAGTATTTTTAAAGCAGCACGTTTCTACAATAATCTTCTCTTAGTTTCTGATGCCATAGGTCTAGGAATTTTTACTGTATTAGGGATTGATGCTGGAATAGCACATGGTTATTCACAAAATATCTTCTTCATTGTATTCTTAGGAGTATTGACAGGTGTCGGTGGTGGAATGATACGCGATGTGATTGCAAATCAAGTTCCGATGATTTTTAGAGAAAACATCTATGCCCTACCATGTATTATTGGTGGAATTCTATATGTATACCTTCAATCGGTAATCAGCCATAACTTAGCTTTGTTTATTTCTGTCATCTTTATCGTTCTCATCAGAATCATTTCGGAACAAAGAAAACTAAATTTACCAAGAATCGAATATTAATGTATTTAATAAAACATGACAACCGTGGGATTTTCCGGACGTAAGATAAAAAAAGTCGTAAAAGTCACAGTTAATTCTTGACAAGTTTAGTTAGGTTTGATAGAATATAATAGTTGTCGCAAGAGACGAGAGTCTTGAAGCGATAAGCTAGACCATTGAAA
>Ga0153999_1000020_pt1 | contig 148792 bp, 121 predicted proteins | sample TSNC083MetaG_FD_104675 | JGI IMG/M metagenome (GOLD analysis project Ga0153999, IMG submission 104675) | Attine ant fungus gardens microbial communities from North Carolina, USA - TSNC083 MetaG | ecosystem: Host-associated > Fungi > Mycelium > Unclassified | place: USA: North Carolina, Lumber...
AGCATTTTATCGATAAATAAAAGAAGGTTCAGTAAGCTGAACTTTCTGTCAGTAATGCGATTAACATGAGCATTTTATCGATAAATAAAAGAAGGTTCAGTAATCTGAACTTTCTGTCAGTAATACGATTAACATGAGCATTTTATCGATAAATAAAAGAAGGTTCAGTAATCTGAACTTTCTGTCAGTAATACGATTAACATGAGCATTTTATCGATGAATAAAAGAAGGTTCAGTAAGCTGTAGCTTCTGTCCGAATAAAGAATGGAGAAATAATGCCTAAGTTACAAGAGATGATGACGATTGTCAGCCAACGTGAGGTTGCTTCTAATATTTTCGAGATGGTTCTTAAAGGAGAGCTAGTAGAAGAGATGGATTTGCCGGGACAATTTTTACATCTTGCTGTACCTAATGCTAGTATGCTTTTACGTCGCCCAATCTCTATTTCCAGTTGGGATAAAGTCGCAAAAACTTGTACGATTCTTTATCGAATTGGGGACGAAACAAGTGGAACTTATGAAATTTCAAAATTACAAACAGGTGCAAAAATTGATGTAATGGGCCCACTGGGGAATGGTTTTCCAGTAGATGAAGTAGTTTCGACTGATAAAATTTTAATTGTCGGCGGAGGAATCGGAGTTCCACCTCTCTATGAATTGGCTAAACAACTTGAAGAAAAAAACTGCCAAATGACCATTTTGCTAGGTTTCGCTTCTGAAAAGGTCAAGATTTTAGAGAAGGAATTTGCTGAACTAAAAAATGTACGCTTGAAAATTGCAACTGACGATGGCTCTTATGGAACAAAAGGTCATGTTGGGATGTTAATGGAAGAAGTTGATTTTGAAGTTGACGCTCTTTATACTTGTGGTACGCCAGCCATGCTCAAAGCTGTTGCAAAAAAATATGACCAGTTGGAACGACTTTATATTTCAATGGAAAGCCGGATGGCTTGTGGAATCGGAGCATGTTATGCTTGCATTGAACATGATAAAGAAGATGAGAATCATGCCCTTAAAGTCTGTGAAGATGGCCCTGTATTTTTTGGAAAACAACTATCACTATAATTGGACTACTCTATCGGCATAAAAAAAATCATCAGTAGAGCTGATGATTGTCACAAAAAATTAGGAGAAAAAATGACCGAAAATAATCGTCTGTCAGTAAAATTACCCGGACTTGATTTAAAAAATCCAATCATTCCAGCTTCAGGTTGTTTTGGCTTTGGTGAAGAATATGCCAAATATTATGATTTGAACAAATTAGGGTCAATCATGGTCAAAGCAACAACCCTTCATCCTCGTTTTGGCAATCCGACACCCCGTGTGGCTGAAACAGCGAGTGGAATGCTTAATGCAATTGGACTACAAAATCCAGGATTAGAAGTTATAATGGCCGAAAAATTGCCTTGGCTCAATGAAAATTTTCCAGACCTTCCGATTATTGCTAATGTAGCTGGTTCTGAAGAAGATGATTATGTGGCTGTTTGTGCAAAAATTGGAGATGCACCCAATGTGAAAGCCATTGAATTAAATATCTCATGCCCTAATGTTAAACACGGCGGACAAGCTTTTGGGACAGATCCAGATGTTGCAGCTGCGCTAGTCAAAGCTTGTAAAGCGGTCAGTAAGGTGCCTTTGTATGTGAAACTTTCACCCAACGTGACCGACATTGTTCCGATTGCAAAAGCAGTTGAAGCTGCTGGAGCAGATGGATTGACAATGATAAATACACTGATGGGTGTACGTTTTGATTTGAAAACACGAAAACCTGTTTTAGCAAATATCACAGGTGGATTGTCGGGTCCTGCAATTAAACCAGTTGCACTCAAACTCATTCATCAAGTGGCTCAAGTAGTTGACATTCCAATCATTGGAATGGGCGGGGTTGAAAGTGCTCAAGACGTTTTAGAAATGTATATGGCAGGAGCTTCAGCCGTTGCCGTTGGCACTGCCAATTTTGCTGACCCATTTGTCTGTCCAAAAATCATTGAAAAATTACCAGAGGTAATGGATCAATATGGAATTGATAGCTTAGAAAACTTGATTCAAGAAGTTAAAAACTCAAAAAAATGATTTTATTATTAGCTAAAATTACTGACAGCCTGTTTAATCATTCTGTAAGTAAAATGCGACCAAAGCGAGCATTTTATCTATAGTTAAAAGAATTGTCAGTGGAACTGATAATTCTCTCGTTCGTTAGCGACCAAAGCGAGCATTTTATGGATAGCTAAAAGAATTGTCAGCGGAGCTGATAATTCTGTCATTAAATATTTAGAAAAAGGAAGTAGAAAAAATGCAAGAAAATAGACCTGTCATTGCCCTTGATTTCCCTGAATTCTCAGACGTAAAAGATTTTCTCGAAAAATTTGATCCGTCAGAACAATTGTATATTAAACTAGGAATGGAACTTTTTTACACGGCTGGACCCCAAGTTGTTTACTATGTAAAATCGCTCGGTCACAGTGTATTCCTTGATTTAAAACTCCATGATATTCCAAATACTGTTGAATCCTCAATGCGTGTCTTAGCACGTTTGGGAGTGGATATGGTTAATGTTCACGCCGCTGGTGGTGTTGAAATGATGATCGCGGCTAAACGTGGTTTAGAGGCTGGAACGCCAGTTGGACGGCAAAGACCAAAATTAATTGCGGTCACACAATTAACCTCAACTTCTGAGGAAATTATGCAAAATGACCAAAAAATTATGACTAGTCTTGAAGAATCGGTTATTAATTACGCACAAAAAACCGCTCAAGCAGGACTTGACGGTGTCGTTTGTTCGGCACATGAAGTTGAAAAAATTAAAGCAGCGACATCGAAAGAATTCATTTGTCTCACACCAGGAATTCGCCCAGAAGGTGCAAGTAAAGGCGACCAAAAACGAGTAATGACACCTAAAGAAGCAAGAACAATTGGTTCAGATTATATTGTTGTCGGCCGTCCAATTACCCAAGCAAAAGATCCAGTAGCTAGCTATCATGCGATAAAAGCAGAATGGAATCAATAAAATGAAAAAATTACTTCACTTTTTGGTTGTGTTACTTGGAATATTTGTAGCTTTTATACTGGCTCGATTATTCATAGAAATTTATACGATTGTTGGTGATGTTTATTTACAAGTTGATAATAAAACAATCACTCTTTATAAAGTTTTAGCCGAGATTGATTATTTATCAGTTGGGATTACTTTTGCGATGGTTTTTGCTTACATGCTCCTATTAGACTTAATTGTTGTTGTCGTCGTAAGGTCATGGTTTAAAATTCAAAATAAAAGTCAAAAACAAAGTCAAAAAGTGTGGAAGAATAAATTTACTAAATTTTGGTTTCGCTATCGGTCAATACATATTACTTTTATCTTACTCTCAATCTTTACTAGCCTTTCACTGACGGCACCTGCAATGGTCATGAATAGTTTTACTGCGATTGTTTCTATTTCAGTATTGGTGATTAATCTCAGCAAAAAAATCGGCTAAAAATGGCCGATTTTTTATTTTATTGGATTTTTTGCAGGAGTTCCGGCTTTGCGTGGGTATTTTTTAGGGGTTTCTTTTTTCTTTTCAATCAGAGCAATGTGACGCTCATCACCGTTAGGCAATTCATAAGCGACTTCTTTGATAAATTTTCCGCCAAGTGTAGCAATTGCCTTTTTAGCGTCATTCAATTCTTCTTCAAATTGAGCTGCTTTTAATGACAATAAAATACCATTTTTCTTGAGAAAGGGAATCGTAAATTCAGTCAAAACAGAAAGTCTAGCAACCGCACGGGCAGTAACAAAATCAAAAGTTCCACGATAATTAGCATCCTGACCAAAATCTTCAGCTCGTCCGTGAAGTAAAGTCACATTTTCGAGGCCTAATTCCTCTGTCAGTAAACTTAAAAAATTAATTCGCTTATTGAGAGAATCAATGATAGTCACTTTTAATTCAGGGAAAATAATTTTCATTGGTAAGGTAGGAAAACCAGCTCCAGCACCAATATCTAAAATGCTGACAGGTTGGTCAGTAATCAATCCATATAAAATTGGTGCAATAGAATCATAAAAATGTTTTAAATAGACTTCATTTTTTTCAGTAATTGCTGTCAGGTTAATTTTTTCATTCCATTCAACCAAAAGTTCAAAATAGCGTTCAAACTGTTTGATTTGTTTATCAGAGAGTTGAATATCAAATTCTGTCAGTGCTGACAAAAATTCATCAGGGGTCATAAAGTTCGCTCCAAAAGTTTTCTAGTAATTTCAGCAATCAGCTCACGATTTTTACCTTTTGGTAATTTATCAATTAAATTTAATGCTGAAAGAGTATAAGATTTTGCAAGTGCTTTGGTTTTTTCAAGGGCATCAGAAGTTTTGATAAAATCATAAACTTCATCAAATTTTTCATTTTTAATTAATTCAGAAACAAGAGCATTGTTTTCCTGTAAAGCAAAGAGAACAGGAGCAGAATAAATGCCTTGTTTAATGTCTTCAAGTACCGGTTTTCCAAGCGTTTGAGCAGTCGATGCATAATCTAAATAATCATCCATAATTTGGAAAGAAATCCCAATATTCATTCCAATTTTATAAGCTCGTTTGGTCAATGTATTATTTTTAGAAATTAAAGGAGCAACAGAAGCAGAAAGTGCAAAAAGTTCTCCCGTTTTTCCTGAAATATTTTCAATATAATCATCTAAAGTTTGTTGAAGATTAAAATGATGATTAAGTTGACCAAGCTCACCACCTAATAAACGCTCAATTGAACCAATATTTTTGGTTAAATTTGATAATTCTAATGAGTGTTCAGACATTAGACGAAAGACAGCAATAAATAAATAGTCCCCAGCATAGACGGCAATTTCTGGTCCGTATTTTGCTGACAAAGTAGCTACGCCACGCCGTGTGTCTGCGTGGTCAATGACATCATCATGAACTAAAGTCGCTGTATGCATCATTTCGACAGAAGCCGCAAGTGCCAATCTTTCATTTTCAGAAAGATCAGTAAATCCTGAAAATAAAAGTAAATAAGCTGGACGCAACATTTTTCCGCCCGCATCAAATATATCAAAAATAGCCGATTTAACATCTGAATTTTTGATGGTAACGTGGCTTTTCATTAATTGTTGAACTTGAACCAATTCTTTTTCAAGCTCTGGATAGTCTTTCCAAAAGTTATTTTTTAAGTCCATTGTTTACTTTCTTTAATAAATAGTTCTTGAATAGGTTTAACACGTGTAATTAATTGATTCCCAGCAATGCCAATTGCAAAACCAGCAAGTATTCCAAAAAAGGCAAGCCAAGGCAAATAAAGCATCACAGAAGTTGTTTTAGCTAAAAGAGAAGCCATTGCTAATTGGCCAAAATTATGAAAAAATCCACCAACTGTCGAAATTCCAATCATTGAAACCAGTTTTGGTCCAAATTGCTTCATCAAATACATGGCTAATAGAGATAAGATTCCGCCTGCAAAAGAGTACAGAAAAACGGAAAAACCAGTAAAAAGTGCTGTAATTAATAGACGAAGAATTTGCATGACCCAAACTTGTCGCCATCTTAAAGTGAAAACTGCAATAATCATCACCAAATTGGCAAGGCCCACTTTAGCTCCAGGTGCAAAAGCAAAAAAAGGAGGTAAAGAGCTTTCAATAATTCCCATAACTACCGCAGCAGCTGTCAATAGAGAAACATAAACGTATTCTTTAATATTCATACTTTATAATCTACCCGTTCATCCTTTTGACCACTCATAACTTCAATCACTAAATTATGAGGTAAACAGACAATAGTTTCCCCAGTCTTAGAAATATAGCCCCTTTGGACGTCAATTTGGTCTTTACAATTGGCTTCGACAACCGCAATTTCACCATTTTTAACTTGTATTTTATTATAATCGCCATCTTTATCACGGTAGGTCCAAGTTTGATTTTTATTTAAATCAAAAGTTTTAATCACCTTACCACTAATTCTTAGTTCGGCCTGAGCTCCCTTGGAACCAGTAGCGAAGAAGAACAAGGTTGAGAAAGAAGCGATGAACAGTAGAAAAATAATAACAAAATCAAGCGGTTTTGTCTTTATGCTTTTAAAAAAATTAACCGTGTTTTTAAAGAAGTTCATTAAGGTTAATTATAGCAGAATTAATGAAAAAATTCACGAAATCAAAAAGAAAAAGCCTTTCGGCTCTTTCTTATTTTTTAGTGATATTTTTTGAGTCATCTTTAGAAAGCTCTTTTGCTTTTTCAATGATGTAGTTTTTCAAATTCGCCCCGATTTGTGGGTGTTCTAAACCATATTCAATTGTTGTTTCAACAAAACCAAGTTTATCACCAACATCATAACGTTTTCCAGTAAATTCATGAGCAAAAACGCGTTGTGTTTTATTCAAACGTTCGATAGCATCAGTCAATTGGATTTCATTTCCAGCACCGGGAACTTGTGTTTCTAAAACATCAAAAATTTCAGGAGTTAAGAGGTAACGACCGATAATTGCAAGGTCAGAAGGAGCTTCATCAACATTTGGTTTTTCGACAAAACGTTCAACATTGTAAAGGCCTTTAGAAACTTCACCGTTAGGGTCAATGACACCATATTTATCAACATCATCATGAGGAACTTTCATAACCGCGATTGTTGAAGCGTGAGTTTTTTCATAATCATTGATTAGGTCTTTAGTTAAAGGAGTTTCATTCCCAGTAATATTCATCAAGTCATCGCCAAGCATGACTACAAAAGGCTCATTTCCAACAAAAGCTTTAGCTTGAAGAACGGCATGTCCCAATCCTTTTGGATGAGATTGACGGATAAAGTGAAGATTAATATCTGTTGTTTCTTCAACAAGTTTAAGTAATTCTGTTTTTCCTTTTTCAAGCAAATTTTGTTCAAGCTCAATGTTTGAGTCAAAATGGTCTTCAATAGGACGTTTTGCTTTACCAGTAACAATCAAAATATCTTCGATTCCTGATTTCAAGGCTTCTTCAACGATAAATTGAATAGTAGGTTTGTCAACGATTGGCAACATTTCTTTGGCAATCGCTTTAGTTGCTGGCAAAAAGCGAGTTCCGAGACCAGCGGCAGGAATAACAGCTTTACGTACTTTTCTGGCTTTAGTTGGAATAGTGTTTTGTTTCATGGATAATAACTCCTTTATAGTTAGATAAATCGTATTTACTTTTTATTTATTATTAATGAATTCATTTTCGGCACGAGTTTCGCGGCGCATGATATCAAGAATTCCAGTTTTTGCATCTAGATTTTCATAGAGAACTTTGTAGATTGTTTCGGTAATTGGCATATCGATACCTAGCTGTTGAGCGAGCTCAAAAGCAGCTTTAGTGGTTGAAACACCTTCAATAACCATTCCCATATTTTTTTCAATATCAGCTAGCTTTTCGCCGCGACCAAGAGCATCACCCGCGCGCCAGTTTCGTGAGTGAATTGAAGTACCTGTTACAATTAAGTCACCAACACCAGACAAACCGCTATAAGTTAAAGGTTCAGCCCCCATAGCCACACCTAAACGAGTAATTTCGGCAAGACCACGTGTAATAATTGCTGCTTTAGCATTATCACCAAAACCAAGACCGTGCAGAGCACCCGCACCTACAGCAATAATATTTTTAAGGGCGCCAGCTGTTTCAACACCAATAACATCAGTATTAGTATAAAGACGGAAGTAGTCGTTGCTAAAGATCGCTTGAGCGTATTTCGCTTCATCATGGTCTTTAGAAGCTGCAGAAATTAAAGTAATATCACGAACAATTGTTTCTTCAGCATGAGAAGGGCCAGAAACTACCACGATTTCTCCTCGCAATTGAGCGGGGATTTCTTCTTCAAGAATAGTAGAAATTCGCTCATGTGTCCCTTGTTCAAGCCCTTTAGAAGCGTGAAGAATGTGGACTTTGTGTTTAAGGACTTCGGCTACTTGTTTTGCGACCAAACGTGTCACTTTAGTTGGTACAACAAATAAAATAGCATCAACGTCTTCTAAAGCTAAATCTAAACGATCAAATGCTTTTATTTTTTCATCCAAAACAACATCTTTAAAATAGCGTGTATTTGTATGCTTTTCATTAATTTCAGCCATCTGTTCTGGGTTATTTCCCCAGATACGAACTTCATGACCATTATCATTAAGAACTTGTGAAAGTGCAGTTCCCCACGAACCTGGGCCTAAAACTGCAATTTTTTGTGGATTCATAGAAATGATCCTTTCTTTCGTTTTGGTTTCCTTTACATTTTAACATAAGCAAGAATAAAAATCAGCCCTAAGTATGATTTAGGGTTCAAATATTATGATAAAATAGAGATATATCCGAAAGGTTATTCTTAAAAATGAAATTTAAAAATTAGAAACTTGTGAGAACAGGACGCAAGCGGGAGGAAAAAAATATGCCAGTCAGTTTATTTATGAATCATCAGGACATGATGTTCGGTTATGGTCATCTAGGAATCGTGAATATGATTTTTGGATTAGTTCTCTTTTTCTTAATTATAAAAATGATTATCGGAATTAGTTTTATGCGAAAAAACCCCGATGAAAGAGAAGAAGGATATAAGGATAAAGGAATGAGCAAAAAAGAAAATATTGAACGTTACCACGAAGCAGGACTCTCAGATACGGATATTAAAATTTTCCGTGAAAACTTGTCAGAAGCAAAAGAAAATATCAAAACTTGGGAAAAATTATTGAAAAAAGAAGATGATTTACAAGTTGTTGAATCAGTGACAGGTGGTTTAGAAGCCAGCAAACAAACGTTTAAATATATTGTTCAAAATCCACAAGAACTCACAAAACAAAATGAGTTTCTATATAAAGACTTGCCAAACATGGTCAAATTGTCAGAGAAATTTATTGAGATGAAGAAACAGTCAGTAAGAACAGAAGAAATCAATCGTGATTTAGATGAAACCTTACTTTTGATAAAAACACTCTCACATTCAATTTCTAAAAACTACCATGAAATTTTGATGGACGATGTCAATGTCATCAAACATCAAGTTGATTTTGACAAATAATTTTACTGACAGACATTTTAAAAATTCTTGTCAGTAAAACTGATGATTCTGTCAGTAAAAAAACAAATATTCCTGTCAATTTTGGCAGGAATCATTTATAATTAAAAGTAAAGAAATATAAGTATAGCAAAGGAAATTAAAGATATGGATAATCCAATTTTAGATGATTTGATGACCAATGATAAAGTCATTAAAGAGGCAGAGCAATTAGATGAACAACAAAAGTCAGAAATTGTAAAAATGCACGAAAAAGCCTCTTTAGCAGCAGTAGAAGTTCTTTCTACGGAAGAATTAGAAAAAGCAAAAGAGTTATCAAAACAGTTGGATGAATCAAGTGCTCAATCTGTCATTAACTATGGAGCAAGCGCCCAAGATAAGATTTCGGCTTTTTCTCAAAGTGTCTTAAATAAAGTTCAGGCACAAGATTTGGGTGAAGTTGGTTCTTCACTGACAGATTTGATGTTTAACTTACAACAAGCTAATCCAAACGAATTGGTGGCTGAAAATAAAGGGATTTTTACCAAAATGTTTGGTAAAGTTAAACGTTCAATTTTTGAAGTGACGCAAAAATACCAAAAAATTGGGGCAGGTATTGATAAAATTTCTGCAAAATTGAACAATGAGCAACAAGGACTTTTGCAAGATAATGAAATGCTCGATAAACTTTACGATGAAAACTTGAATTATTTCAAGGCTTTGAATGTTTATATTGCAGGTGCTGAATTAAAAGTCCAAGAATTAGATACAGAAATTATTCCGCAAGCTCGAAAAGAAGCTCAAGATTCGACTGACAATGCCTTGATTGTTCAAAAAGTGAATGATTTAGAATCATATAAAAATCGCTTAGAAAAACGAGCTCATGACTTGCGTCTTGCTCGTCAGTTGACAATTCAACAAGCCCCACAAATTCGTCTCATTCAAAATACCAATCAAGAATTAGCTGAGAAAATCCAAACTTCAATTAACACTGCCATTCCACTATGGAAAAATCAGGTTGCGATTGCTTTGACCCTCTTAAAACAAAAAGATGCTTTGACAAGTCAACGTATTGTTTCAGAAACAACCAACGATTTGTTGCGTAAAAATTCAGAAATGCTTAAAGCATCAACAATTGAGGCTGCAACTGAAAATGAACGTGGTTTAGTAGATATTGAAACATTAAAATTAACTCAACAAAACTTAGTTGATACTATTCAAGAAACCATGAGAATTCAGGCCGAAGGACGTCAAAAACGTCAACAAGGTGAGGTTGAACTTTCTAAAATGGAAGAAGAAATTAAAGAAAAATTGTTACAATTATCAAATAATAAACAATTAAATTAAATTTTAAAATTACTGACAGAAATTGAGCGCTATTTTCATCTGCTAAAGCATGATTTGTATAGGCTCAGGCAAAATCTGTCAGTAATTTTTTATAGCGATAATTGGTATATACTGTTTATTGACAAAAAAGATAAAGGGTGCTAAAATTAAAGAAAAAGAAGAGGAGATATTTATGACTTACTATATTAAAGCAGATCAATTTTTCTACGCTTATGAAACAAAAAAAGGTGGTTTCTTAGAAATTACTGATGGAAAATTTGGAGAGTGGACAGAAGAAGCAGCAGCAGGAGCTGACATTTTAGATTATTCAGGTCAATCAATTGCCCCAGGTCTTGTTGAAACACATATCCATGGTTTTGGTGGAGCGGATGCTCAAGATGCTGAAGTTGAAGGAATTATGGGAACAATGTCAGAAGGCTTGTTGTCAGCAGGGGTCACTTCATTTTTACCAAGTCCTTTGACCGATGATCATGAAGGATTGAAAGCAGTTTGTACGGTTGTAGGAGAACATTACCAAGAAGCTCGCGGAGCCAAAGTTCGTGGTATTTTCTTTGAAGGTCCATTCTTTACAGAAGAAAAGAAAGGGGCTCAAAACCCTAAATACATGCGCGATGCCAAAATGTGGGAACTTGAAGATTGGCAAGAAGCTGCACATGGAATGCTCAAAAAAATCGGTCTTGCCCCAGAACGTGATGGTTCAGAAGACTTCATCCGTAAAGCAACTGAATCAGGTGTTGTTATTGCATTGGGACATTCAAATGCGACTTATAAACAAGCAGTTGCTGGGGTACAAGCTGGAGCATCTGTTTGGGTTCACACCTTTAACGGAATGTCTGGAATGACTCACCAAGAACCAGGAATGGTTGGAGCAATTTTAAATACACCAAACACTTATGCTGAGTTAATTTGTGATGGACACCATGTTCGTCCAGAAGCAGCTGAAATTGTAATGAAAATGAAAGGTGCTGACCATGTTGTTTTGATTACAGACTCAATGCGTGCCGCAGGACTTCCTGACGGACCTTATATGCTTGGCGAATACGAAGTAGAAGTTCGTGACGGAGCCGCATGGCTTCCAACAGGACGCCCTGCTGCTTCAATTTTAACACTTAAAACAGCTGTTAAAAATGTCATTGACTGGGGGATTGCCACACCAGCAGAAGCAATTATGATGGCTTCATTGACACCAGCAAAATCTGTAAACATTGATGATGTTTGTGGTCAAATAAAACCAGGTTTGTCAGCTGATTTTATCGTTTTAGACAATGATTTTGATTTAGTTGCAACTTATCTTGATGGTGAAAAACGCTATGAAGCGTAATATAAAAAATGAATTTCGCAAGGAATTCATTTTTTTATGAAAATATTTCATTTTTCAAGTTGAATAATCAGAAAAATAAACAAAAAGGTAAAAGATTATTTACTTTTTTGTTAAAATATAAAAGAATAGAATGGCTATTATTGTGTCATATTATAGAAGAATTAAGAGCAAATGAAGTCTATAAATTTTATTTGAAAATGCTAGAAAACCCTTGCAAAATAAGGCTTAGAAAAAAAGAAACAATGAAAACGTTTCATACAGTTTGTAAAGAGATTTTTTTATAAATACGTGATATAATGAACTAGACAACAAATGAACATGGTAAAAATATTAATAACGTTTACGTATTTTTGCTATGTATCTCAATTTCGGAGGACAGATTTAAATGAAACGCATTGCAGTTTTGACTTCTGGTGGTGATGCCCCAGGAATGAATGCGGCTATTCGTGCAGTTGTTCGCAAAGCAATTTCTGAAGGTATCGAAGTTTACGGTATCAATCACGGATATGCGGGCATGGTTGCGGGAGATATTTTCCCGCTTACGTCAGCTTCAGTTGGTGATAAAATCGGTCGTGGTGGTACATTCTTGTATTCAGCACGCTACCCAGAATTTGCTCAAGTAGAAGGACAACTTGCTGGGATTGAGCAACTTAAAAAATTCGGTATCGAAGGTGTCGTTGTAATCGGTGGTGATGGTTCTTATCATGGAGCTATGCGTCTTACAGAACATGGTTTCCCAGCTGTTGGACTTCCAGGAACAATCGATAACGATATCGTAGGAACTGATTTTACAATTGGATTTGATACAGCTGTTTCAACAGTTGTAGATGCCTTGGATAAAATCCGTGATACTTCATCATCACATAACCGTACTTTCGTTGTAGAAGTAATGGGACGTAATGCTGGAGATATCGCTTTGAATGCTGGTATCGCTGCTGGTGCAGATGATATTTGTATTCCAGAAAAAGAATTTAAGTTTGAAAACGTAGTTAACAACATTAACAAAGGCTACGAAAAAGGTAAAAATCACCACATCATCGTTCTTGCTGAAGGTGTAATGACTGGTGAAGAATTTGCTACAAAACTTAAAGAAGCTGGTTATAAAGGGGACCTTCGCGTTTCTGTCCTTGGACACATCCAACGTGGTGGTTCACCAACAGCTCGTGACCGTGTTCTTGCTTCACGTATGGGTGCTCGTGCCGTTGAATTGCTTCGTGATGGAATCGGTGGCGTAGCCGTTGGTATCCGTAATGAAGAACTTGTAGAAAGTCCAATTCTCGGAACAGCTGAAGAAGGAGCACTCTTTAGTTTGACTACTGAAGGTGGAATCAAAGTAAATAACCCGCATAAAGCTGGTCTTGAACTTTACCGTCTTAACTCAGCACTCAACAATCTTAACCTTAACTAAGTTACTGCAAATCTGTTTCTAGTTAAGTGTTAAACGCATAATTAGGGCAGAGATATATAATTAATCATTATAGGAGAAAAACACAAAATGAATAAACGTGTAAAAATCGTCTCAACTCTTGGACCTGCTGTCGAAATTCGTGGTGGCAAAAAATTTGGTGAAAGCGGCTATTGGGGAGAATCTCTTGACGTCGAAGCATCAGCAAAAAACATTGCAGCTTTGATTGAAGAAGGCGCAAATGTCTTCCGTTTCAACTTCTCACACGGTGACCATCCTGAACAAGGTGCTCGTATGGCAACAGTTCACCGTGCTGAAGAAATCGCTGGTCATAAAGTAGGTTTCTTGCTTGATACTAAAGGTCCTGAAATGCGTACAGAACTCTTTGCTGACGGTGCTGATGCAATCAGCGTTGTTACTGGAGATAAATTCCGCGTTGCAACTAAACAAGGTCTTAAATCAACTCCTGAATTGATTGCTTTGAACGTAGCTGGTGGTCTTGATATCTTCGATGATGTTGAAATCGGTCAAACTATTTTGATTGACGATGGTAAACTTGGTTTGTCATTGACTGGTAAAGATGCAGCAACTCGTGAGTTTGAAGTTGAAGCACAAAATGATGGTGTTATTGGTAAACAAAAAGGTGTTAACATTCCTAACACTAAAATTCCTTTCCCAGCTCTTGCTGAACGTGATGATGCGGATATCCGTTTCGGACTTTCACAACCTGGCGGAATCAACTTTATCGCTATCTCATTCGTACGTACTGCAAATGACGTTAAAGAAGTACGTCGTATTTGTGAAGAAACTGGAAATCCACACGTACAACTTTTGGCTAAAATTGAAAACCAACAAGGTATCGAAAACCTTGATGAAATCATCGAAGCAGCTGATGGTATCATGATTGCTCGTGGTGACATGGGTATTGAAGTTCCATTTGAAATGGTTCCAGTTTACCAAAAATTGATCATCAGCAAAGTTAACAAAGCAGGTAAAATCGTTGTTACTGCAACAAACATGCTTGAATCAATGACTTACAACCCACGTGCTACTCGTTCAGAAATTTCAGACGTATTCAACGCTGTTATTGACGGAACTGACGCAACAATGCTTTCAGGTGAATCTGCTAATGGTAAATACCCACGCGAATCAGTTCGTACAATGGCTACTGTTAACAAAAACGCTCAAACAATGTTGAAAGAATACGGACGTCTTCACCCAGAACGTTACGACAAATCAACTGTAACAGAAGTAGTTGCTGCATCAGTTAAAAACGCTGCAGAAGCTATGGATATCAAATTGATTGTTGCTTTGACTGAATCAGGTAACACTGCTCGTTTGATTTCTAAACACCGTCCTAATGCTGACATCTTGGCTATTACATTTGACGAAAAAGTTGAACGTGGATTGATGATTAACTGGGGTGTAATCCCAACGATGACTGAAAAACCTTCATCTACAGATGACATGTTTGAAGTTGCTGAAAAAGTTGCTTTGGCTTCAGGTTTAGTTGAATCTGGTGACAATATCATCATCGTTGCTGGTGTTCCAGTTGGTACTGGTCGTACAAATACAATGCGTATCCGCACTGTTAAATAATTTGTCAATTAAGAATCTTAAAACAATAATGCCTGCCGCTATCGACAGGCCCTATTGTTGAAAAGATTATATTTTATAAAATACTCGTTTATAATTTGAAAGGAATTAAAGAAAATCATGGCTGATAAACAACGTAAAAAAGTTATCCTTGTAGGTGACGGTGCTGTAGGTTCATCATACGCTTTTGCTCTTGTAAACCAAGGGATTGCACAAGAATTAGGAATTGTTGACCTTTTTAAAGAAAAAACTCAAGGAGATGCAGAAGACCTTTCTCATGCCTTGGCATTTACTTCACCTAAAAAGATTTACTCTGCAGACTACTCTGATGCAAGCGACGCTGACCTCGTTGTCTTGACTTCTGGTGCTCCACAAAAACCAGGTGAAACTCGTCTTGACCTTGTTGAAAAAAATCTTCGTATCACTAAAGATGTTGTCACTAAAATTGTTGCTTCAGGTTTCAAAGGAATCTTCCTTGTTGCTGCTAACCCAGTTGATATCTTGACATACGCTACTTGGAAATTCTCAGGTTTCCCTAAAAACCGCGTTGTAGGTTCAGGTACTTCACTTGATACTGCACGTTTCCGTCAAGCATTGGCAGAAAAAGTTGATGTTGACGCTCGTTCAATCCACGCATACATCATGGGTGAACACGGTGACTCAGAATTTGCCGTTTGGTCACACGCTAACGTTGCTGGTGTTAAATTGGAACAATGGTTCCAAGAAAATGACTACCTTAACGAAGCTGAAATCGTTGAATTGTTTGAATCTGTACGTGATGCTGCTTACTCAATCATCGCTAAAAAAGGTGCAACATTCTATGGTGTCGCTGTAGCTCTTGCTCGTATTACTAAAGCAATTCTTGATGATGAACATGCAGTACTTCCTGTATCAGTATTCCAAGATGGACAATATGGCGTAAGCGACTGCTACCTTGGTCAACCAGCTGTAGTTGGTGCTGAAGGTGTTGTTAACCCAATCCACATTCCATTGAATGATGCTGAAATGCAAAAAATGGAAGCTTCTGGTGCTCAATTGAAAGCAATCATTGACGAAGCTTTTGCTAAAGAAGAATTTGCTTCTGCAGTTAAAAACTAAAAATAAAAAGAGTTGGTTGAGATTTCAACTAGCTCTTTTTTTATTTTAAATTAAATTTGTTAAGCTAAAAGTATAATAAAAAAGTCTGTTCATCAACAGACTTTTTATTTTTGTAAAGTTATTTAGATTTGATGTAGTTAACACCATCAGCCTTAGGCGCAATTGCTTTTCCAAGAAAGAGTGCCAAGACAATAATTGTAAAGACATATGGAGCCATTTGTAGGAATGAAGAAGGGATTTCTTTGATTCCAGGGATTTGACCACCGACAACAGCAAGTGAGGTAAAGAGCCCAAAGAGAAGTGATGATAACATTGCTCCAATAGGATTCCATTTACCAAAAATCATAGCTGCAAGTGAAATGAACCCTTGACCAGCAATTGTTGAAACTGAGAAGTTACCAGAAATTGCTTGAGCATAAATTGCACCACCTACCCCACCGAGGACACCTGAGAGAAGCACACCAGCCCAACGGTAGGCATAAACGTTGATTCCTAGGGTATCAGCTGCTTGTGGGTTTTCACCAACTGAGCGAAGGCGAAGACCAAAACGTGTTTTAAATAGAACGTACCAAGCGAGAATGGCTACAACAATTGCAAGAAACCCTGGTAGAGAGGTTTGACTAAAGAAGATTTTACCAATGACAGGAATGTTTGATAGTAGTGGAACGTTCCAATAACCGATTTGTTCACTGATATTAATTTGACCTTGTTGATAGAAAACTTGAAGTAGGAAAACTCCGAGTGCTGGAGCCATCAAGTTGAGTACAGTACCAGATACGATATGGTCTGCTCTTAGGTTCACTGTAGCCACCGCATGAAGAGAAGAGAAGAGAGCACCAATTAAAGCTCCAAAAAGGATTGAGAGCCATGGAGTCATACTTCCAAACATTCCGGCAGTAGTTAAGTTGAATACAACGGAACTGAAAGCTCCGATAGTCATTATTCCTTCAAGACCGACATTGACGATACCGCCTCGTTCGGAGAAGACACCACCAATACTTGTAAAGATTAGAGGAGTTGAATAGATGAGCATATTAGCGACAATGATTTGTAAAGTATTTACAAGATTCATGCTTTTTCTCCTTTCTTCTTAGCAGCTTCTGATGCTTTTATTTCTTTAGCTTTTGGTAACATGACTTCGATAATGAATTTCACTGCGATAAAGAAAATAATTGAAGCAGTGACGACTTTAACGATTTCTGGTGGGATACCATCATTTGTCATACCAGGAGCACCTGTTTGAAGAACTGAGAAAAGAAGAGCGGCAAAGAGAATACCTATAGGACTATTACCACCAAGAAGTGCAACGGCCATCCCGTTGAATCCGATGTCGAGGGACGCTGACTGAGAAACAAAGTTTTGCATGTATCCAAATCCGTAAACAACACCACCAAGACCAGCAAGGGCACCAGCGACAACCATAGATAGGATAAGGGTACGTTTTGCTGAAATACCAGCATATTCTGAAGCGTCAGGATTTAAACCAACAGCTTTGATTTCAAATCCTAGAGTTGTTTTAGTAAAGATAATCGCCATAATCACAAGGGCAATCAATGCAATGATTAATCCAATATTTAAGGTTGAATTATCAGTTAATGATGACATCCAATTTGTTCTGAAAGAAGCATTGGCACTAATTAGTTTTGTCTGGTCAGTAGTATTATCCATCAGGATACTTTTTTGGAACATGCTATGAATCATAAATGTTGAGAAGAACAACATGATATAGTTTAGCATGATTGTGGTGATAACTTCTGATGTTCCAAGGAGAGCACGAAGAATACCTGGTATAAATCCCATAAATGCTCCGAAGAACATTCCAATGATTACAACTAAAGGAATCATCAATAAACGTGGGATATCTGGGAAACTCAAAGCAAACCACATCGAGCTAATCCAACCAGCAAGTGCTTGACCAGACATCCCGATATTGAAGAGGCCTACTTTCATTGCAACTGCAAAAGATAAAGCTGTCAAAATTAGTGGACCCATTGTTTGTAAGGTTTCACCGATTGCTCTTGCATTTCCTAAAGCAGAAATGAAGAGATCTTCATAACCCCAAATTGGGTTGTAGCCAAAGGCTAGCATGATAATTGCTCCCAATAAGAAACCAAAAACAATGGCTATCAGAGGAACAAGGACTTTTTTCGTTTTACTATTCATTTATGTTTCCTCCAACCATTAAAATACCGAGTTCTTGTTTTGTGGTTGTTTCAGGGCTTACAATTCCCTGAATTTGACCATCGTGAATAACAGCGATTCGGTCGGAAACATTTAGAATTTCGTCAAGTTCAAAAGAAATAACAAGAACTGCTTTTCCTTCATCACGAGCTTGGATTAAACGTTTATGAATATATTCAATCGCACCAACATCGAGTCCACGAGTGGGCTGTGATACGATTAGGAGGTCAGGATTTCGGTCTATTTCACGGGCGATAATTGCTTTTTGCTGATTACCACCAGAAAGAGAAGCAGCAGAAACCCATTCACCAGCACCACGAACGTCAAATTCTTCCATGAGTTTGCGAGCGTGACTATTTATTTGACTATAATCAAGGAAACCATATTTGCTCATTGGTGGTTTGTAGTAGGTTTGCAAAGCAATATTTTCGGCTACTGTCATTTCCAAAACAAGTCCGTCCCGATGTCTGTCTTCTGGGACATGCCCGACAGATTGTTCTGTGATTTTACGGGGGCGTTGGTTGGTGATATCTTTATTGTGGAGTTTGATAGAACCGGAATCAACCTTTGTCAAACCAGTAATAGCTTTCACTAATTCTGTTTGACCATTTCCATCAATTCCGGCAACCCCTACAATTTCACCGGCACGAACATCAAGTGATAATCCTTTTACTTTTAGAGAACCGCGACTTTCTTTGATATTTAAGTCCTTAATTTCGAGGACAATATCTTTAGGTTGAGCGGGAGCTTTCTCGGTGATGAATGAAACTGAGCGTCCAACCATTAATTCTGCAAGTTCTTGATTCGTTTTGTCACCAAGTTCAACAGTATCAATTGATTTACCACGACGAATAACTGTGATACGGTCAGCTACCGCACGGATTTCATCCAATTTATGTGTGATGAGGATGATTGACTTGCCTTCTTTAATTAAATTCTTCATGATTTGCATCAATTCAGAAATTTCAGCTGGAGTCAAAACCGCTGTTGGTTCATCAAAAATTAAGATATCAGCTCCACGATAGAGTGTTTTTAAGATTTCAACCCTTTGTTGCTGACCGACAGAAATATCACGGATGAGCGCATCAGGTTCAACAGAAAGACCATAACGCTCAGAAAGTTCAAGTATTTTTTTCTTAGCAGTCTTTAAATCGAGATTGATTCCTTTAGTAACTTCATTACCAAGGATGATGTTTTCAGTAACTGTGAAGGCGTCAACTAACATGAAGTGTTGGTGAACCATTCCGATACCGAGGTTTGCTGCTTTAGACGGAGAGTCGATATTTTCGAGCTTTCCCTTAACGTGGACTTCACCTTCGCTAGGCTCGAGGAGTCCTGAGAGAATGTTCATCAAGGTTGACTTACCGGCTCCATTTTCGCCGAGCAAAGCATGAATCTCACCTTTCTTCAACTCAAGATTGACTTTGTCGTTAGCGACAAAATCACCAAAACGTTTGGTGACATCAATCATTTGAATGACAGTTTCATTTGCCATATTGGCTCCTTCTTATAAAATAATATAATAATGTAAATTGTAAAAATTACAAATTTAATTATATCAAATTTGTCCAATTTATGAAAGCCCCGTCATTCCAATAATGAGAGTGCTTTTCCTAATAATTGGTTTTTAAAAAAGCTTGGTTAAAATACAGTTATTTTTCAGTTAAAAAGATTTATTTTTGTCGCTTTAATAAATCAATTTCAATACTGATTGTTACTTCCAAGGATTCAAATTTCTTTAAATTTTCAATTCCTTCTGGTTTGATTTTCCAATAATGTGGTGTCATCAATAGCAGACTTAATAAATCTTCGGTAGATTGAATGGTAACTTTATATGAAAAATTTTCTTGTTCAACGCAAAAGCCGGGGAAAGTTTTGATAGATGAAGTTTTTACTTTTTCATGAATTTCAGGATAAATAATATTTTTTAATTCGATAAGATGATTGTTTGCGGCTCTGACAATAATAATATTTCCGTCGTCAGTAAGAATTCGGTCGATTTCTGGAACAGAATATTCGGCAAACATTGATAAAACGGTGCTGACAGATTTGTCCTTGAAAGGAAGTTTGGCAAAATTAGCGACTAACCAATGAATCATCGGATTTTTTTAGCCGCCATGCGAATTCCTAATTTAGAAATATCCATTCCATAGAAATTAGAGGCTTTCGGAGCAATCTCTTTTTGGAAGCGTGAAAGGTAGTAGCCCTCGCCGCAACCAATATCAAGGATAGCTTGGTCAGTTAAATGAGATTTTTTAAGTCTTTGATTAACTCTATCTGATAGTTTTTCATAATAGCCTTTGGCGAGAAAGTCGCGTCTGGCTGCCATCATTTCTTTTGAGTCGCCAGAAGTTTTTTTGGCATTTAAAAGAAGGTTGAGATAACCTTCCTTAGCTAAATCAAAAGTATGGTTATTTTCACACTTATAAGTATTTTGTTCCTTTATGAGCAAGTGGCTGCATACAGGGCAGCTGATGATTTCAGACATTTGTTCTCCAATATAAAAATTAAGTTTTGTCAGTAAAATTTACTTACCAATTTTGCGAGATTTAATGACAGATTCGTCAGGAGTCACTCGAATCGTTTTTTCACGGTCATAAGTAACAAACCCTGGAGCTGTTCCTGTTGGTTTGTGTAATTTTTTTACATCTAAAACATCCACTTGAACAAGGTTGGAATAGCGTGCTTTGCTGAAATAAGCTGCTAATTCCCCAGCAAAAGTAATTGTTTCATCAGATGGATTTGCATTTCCTGTAATCAAAACATGGCTTCCCGGAATATCCTTAACGTGAAACCAAAGATCGCCACGGCGTGAAAGTTTGAAACTGACTTGTTCATTTTGTAAGTTATTTTTACCTACTAAAATAATTGTTCCATCTTCAGCTTGATATTTTTCTGGTGGGAGCATTTTTTGCTTTTTATTACGATATTTTTGCTTAATATAGCCTGTTTGAATTAATTCTTCACGAATATCAGCAATTTCAGCAACGTCAGCATTTTCAAGATTTGATTCAACAGATTCTAAATAATGAATCGTTTCCTTGGTTTTAGCAATTTGCTCTCCTAAAAATTTGACGGCTTGTTTCAATTTTTGATAACGATGAAAGTAACGTTGAGCATTTTGAACAGGACTTAAAGCTGGATTTAGAGCAATTTCAATTGGTTCATTAGTATAGTAATTTTCCAAAGTTACACTTGTTTTATCATTAGGAACTTGATTCAAAAATGTATTAAGCAGTTCACCTTTTTGACGGAAAATTTCAGCGTTGTCAGTCGCAAGTAATTCTCGTTCTTGTTTTTTTAATTTATCACGATTTTTCTTCAGTTCATTTTGAATTTTTTTAATGACAGAAGCAGCAACCTGTTTAACACGGTCACGTTCGGCCTTATCCGCATAGTAAGTATCAAGCATTTCAGAGAGGCTGTCAAAACTTACAAATTCGTCAGCAAGTTTGATACTGGAAAAAGTATCATTAGGATAAATTGATGGAGTGACTGTCAGTAATTTTTCATTGAATTCTTTTACTGACAGACCTGTCAACGCATTTTTAGAATCACGTCCGATTCCTTGTAATTTTTGTTGTAATTGTTCAGTTTGTAAAGCTTCAAAAATTTCTTTGTCAGTAGCTTTGAAAGGGTCAATAGCAGTATTTAAAGGTGGTGCAATATAAGTTGAACCTGGTAGAATTGTGCGATATTGATTCTGTGAAAAGCCAATATGTTTAATGGATTCAATAATTTTTTGCGAGGTTTTTTCTAGTAGAATAATATTACTATGTTTACCCATAATTTCTGTAATTAAAGCAATTTTTAAACTGTCACCAATTTCATCTTTGGTTGAAATATGGAGAATAATCTGACGATCATTGCCCACTTGTTCAATTTGTTCAATAAAAGCGCCAGCCAAATATTTGCGTAAAATCATCACAAAATTATTTGGATTTTGTGGATTTTGAAAATCAGTTTTGGTCAGCTGAACACGACCAAAAACAGGATGCGCTGACAGCAAAAGTTTATGAGATTTACCAGCTGACCGAACTGTTAGAACAAGTTCTTGGTCAAAAGGTTGATTAATTTTTTGAATACGTCCACCAACCAACGGTTGAAGTTCAGCCGTCATGTAGTGTAAAAAAATACCATCAAAGGACATTAGGTGCCTCTTTCGTTTTATAATTCTTATAAGCAGTTTTCACTGTTAATTAGGGAGTGATTATATCTTTTCAATTTATTGACAAACCTGTCAGTAAATATGAGAAGTTTTATAATTATTTCTATGCCAATTTTACCAAAAAAAGAGTAATTTTTCTTCTATTATTAAAGAAGGGCTTGTATTTCTTTCAAAAATTTTGAAAAAACTTTGGATAAGTGAGAAAGTAACTTTTATCAGTAAAAAATGTTAAAATAAAATAGAAATAAGTTCAGGAAAATTAGTAAATTAGAAAATATAGGATAATTAAATGAATAAAATTGTCGGCATAGTTGAGCGTATTCTACGGATTATCATGTTTGTCGTTGCTGTGGCAATGCTTGGAGGAGCTCTCTTTTTATTAGGCTTGCATCAAACAAATAAAAACTTAGAGAAAATACCTGTTTCAGGAAAAATTGTTTACGGAACAGAGGTTAAAGCAATCCATGAAGTAACATACAGTTTTGAAGGAAAAGAATATCAAAAAAGACCTTTAGATGTATATTTTAGAAAATTAGGAGATGATGGCAAAAAAATTACTGTATATGTGGCTAAAGACCATCCTACTCGTATTTTCATTTCAAAGACTGGGCGACCACTTATCGATTCAGCAGGACTAATTGGAGGTTGGAGCTTGGTTTTATTACTAATTTTATTTGGAGAACATCAACTTTTGCGTAGAATGAAAATGTTAGAAGAAAATTCCGAGAAATAAATAAAATACAAAATAAAATCATATAGAATAAAAATACAAAAATAAAATAAAAATACAAAAATAAAGAAATCGCTATCATTGGCGATTTTTTTTATTTTGAAAATGTCATCTAAAATTGATAGAAGGTCCTGAAAGCGGGGGATTTGAGACTTAATTGTTTTCACACAAGCTCTTGTGAAAGTCAGCAATAGTCAAGCAAAAACAAAAGTATTTTTATGTTTTTTTATAAAAAAATGATGTATAAATAGTGTATAGAATAGATTACTTAATACATGTTGCTTAAAAATATTTTATGCCTGATCAACATAAGATATTTTCCCAAACGATTTAGGAGGAATTTGACAAAATGGAAATGCAGAAACAAAAACCACCACATAAGAAAAATAAAATTATTACTAAACGTAAAGTATTATCAGCAACGATGTCAGGAACTCTATTAATGACATCGGTAGTTATTCCAACAGCTTACAGCCTTCTTTCTAATCAGATCACAGCACAAGCAGCTGCCTTGAATATTGACCTATTGCAAAATATCACTTCAAGTAATAATAGTGGTACAAATACAACTAATCGATGGACCAGTAATTCAGGGAGTCACAACGTCGATTTTACAATCTCAGGTCATGCTTTAGCTAATGTCTCTTTACTCTCGGGCCCAAGATATGCTGCTTTGGCCATTCCTCAAGAATTGCGTGGATATGTTGTAGCGAACGGAAACACTTCTGTTACAACTAATCTCACAATTGATTTCAATCAAATTGCGCTAATCAATGCGATTGTTAGTGCTGGAGATACTTTTGTTGCAGGGGTTGCTACAATTTTAAGTAACAATCCGGCAGCCAGTATTAACTTGACACAAGTAACGACACAATTGAATTTACTAAAAGGTATTCAAAATATTGGTGGAGGAACCTTTACATCTCCAACTACACTTAATGGGAATTCAATGCTTAGTGCACCTTTAAATGACGGAATAGGAGCGATTTTATCCCAAAACGTCACAGCTATTTTGCAAAATTTACGAACAGCTGTTAATAGCCTAACCGCAACCGGTTTGGCGGCTCCTGCGGCAAATACTGCCTTAGCTTTAATTAAACCTCCACTCATTACAGCAATCGATGCTGTATTAGTGCCATTAGTTAATGGAACTGGTGGAATTTTAGATCTCCTTTTAAACGCTTCAGCATTGGGTGATACAAGTATTACAATTCCGACCAAGATTACAGCACCAACTACTATTGCAAGTAACATTGATGCCAAATTTGTAGGATCAGCGGTTCAAACCAATTTATTGGATGTCAATATTCTTAGTGGTGCAGATGGTATTTCCTATGTTTATTTAGCAGGTGATGTCAATTTAACATTGGTAGCGCCTACAGGAAATCTGAGCGCAACAACCTCGGCAATTGGAGCGTCAGATGCGACAGCGACCCTTCCAGCGACTTTAAAAAATAATGCTGGTACAGACATTCCGGTAACTTCAGTCATTACCAATAGTTCAGGAACTACTGTGAATAATGGTCAGTTGTCAGCTGGTACTTATACCGTGACATATTCGGCCGCAGGCTATTCTAGCGTTACCCAAACCTTGGTTGTTACAGACCCAGCAGACACCACTGCTCCAGATGCGCCAATTGTCACAAGCGTGACTGGGAATAGTACAAATGGTTATACGGTGACAGGTACAGCCGAGCCAAATTCAACAATTACTATCAAAAATGGAGCCGGAGCAACGGTCGGTACTGCCACTACTCAACCAAACGGAAGTTACAGTGTAAATCTTCCAGGTTCAGTCGGCGCTAACGCCCCACTTAATGTAACCGCCGCAGACGCCGCAGGGAATGTAAGTAATCCAACTCCAACAACAACACCAGCCGATCCGATTAATCCAGTTCTCGTAGCCCCTACTGGGAACTTGACTGCAACGACCTCAGCGATTGGTGCTACAGACGCAACAGCTACACTTGCAACCACTCTGAAAAATAGTGAAGGTGCCGATGTTCCGGTAGCTTCGGTCATTACCAATAGTTCAGGTGCTACAGTAACTAATGGTCAGCTATCAGCCGAAACATATACTGTGACATATTCAGCTTCTGGTTATGAAAATGTCACTCAAACTCTAGTTGTTACAGACCCCGCAGATACCACTGCTCCAGATGCACCAACAGTAGGTAATGTGACAGGGAATAGCACGAATGGTTACACGGTCACAGGTACAGCCGAACCAGGTTCAACGGTCACAATTAAAGATGACAGTGGTGCAATCGTTGGAACAGGAACTACAAATGAAACAGGAGATTATACGGTTACTCTTCCGGGCTCAGTCGGCCCTAACGCACCAATTAGTGTTACAGCAACCGATACCGCAGGAAATGTGAGTGATCCAACTCTAGCGACGACTCCAGCGGATCCAACTCTCGTAGCTCCAATCGGTAACTTGACCGCAACGACCACAGCGGTTGGTGCCGCAGACGGTATGGCTACTCTTCCAGCAACTCTGAAAGACAGTGAAGGTGCCGATGTTCCGGTCACAGCAGTTATCACGAATGCTTCAGGAAGTGCGGTCACTAATGGTAACTTGGTAGCAGGTAGCTACACCGTCACTTATACGGCCGGCGGTTATGAAGACGTCACTCAAACTCTAGTTGTTACAGACCCAGCAGATACCACTGCTCCAGATGCACCAACAGTAGGTGATGTGACAGGCAACAGCACGAATGGTTATACGGTCACAGGTACAGCTGAACCGGGCTCAACGGTCACAATTAAAGATGGCAGTGGGGTAACCGTTGGAACAGGAACCGCAAATGAAACAGGAGATTATACGGTTACCCTTCCAGGCTCAGTTGGCCCTAACGCACCAATTAGTGTCACAGCGACCGACGGTGCAGGAAATGTGAGTGATCCAACTCCAGCGACGACTCCAGCAGACCCAGTAAGTCCAGTTCTCGTAGCTCCAACGGGTAACTTGAGCGCAACGACCTCAGCGATTGGCGCCTCAGATGCCATGGCTACTCTTCCAGCAACTCTGAAAAACAGTGAAGGTGCAGATGTTCCAGTTACAGCAGTTATCAAGAATGCTTCAGGAAACGCAGTCACTAATGGTAGCTTGTCGGCTGGCACTTATACTGTGACATACTCAGCTTCAGGGTATGACGATGTCACTCAAACTCTAGTTGTTACAGACCCAGCAGATACCACTGCTCCGGATGCACCGACAGTAGGTGATGTGACAGGAAACAGCACGAATGGTTATACGGTCACAGGTACAGCTGAACCGGGCTCAACGGTCACAATTAAAGATGGCAGTGGGGCAACCGTTGGAACAGGAACCGCAAATGAAACAGGAGATTATACGGTTACTCTTCCGGGCTCAGTTGGTCCTAACGCACCAATTAGTGTCACAGCGACAGACGCCGCAGGAAATATGAGTGATCCAACTCCAGCGACGACTCCAGCGGATCCAGTAAGTCCAGTTCTCGTAGCTCCAACTGGTAATCTAACCGCAACCACTTCGGCAACCGGAGCCTCAGACGGCATGGCTAATCTTCCAGCAACTCTGAAAGACAGTGAAGGTGCCGATGTTCCGGTCACAGCAGTTATCACGAATGCTTCAGGAAGTACGGTCACTAATGGTAACTTGGTAGCAGGTACCTACACCGTCACTTATACGGCCGGCGGTTATGAAGACGTCACTCAAACTCTAGTTGTTACAGACCCAGCAGATACCACTGCTCCAGATGCGCCAACAGTAGGCAATGTGACAGGAAACAGCACGAATGGTTACACGGTCACAGGTACAGCCGAACCAGGTTCAACGGTCACAATTAAAGATGGCAGTGGGGCAACCGTTGGAACAGGAACTGCGAATGAAACAGGAGATTATACGGTTACCCTCCCAGGCTCAGTCGGCCCTAACGCACCAATTAGTGTCACAGCGAACGACGTTGCAGGAAATGTGAGTGATCCAACCCCAGCGAAAACCCCAGCAGATCCTGACACAATTGCCCCTAAAGCACCGACAGTAAAAAATGTGACAGGAAATAGTAGTAAAGGTTATACGGTTACAGGTACAGCTGAACCAGGTTCAACGGTCACAATTAAAGATGGTAGTGGTGCAACCGTTGGAACAGGAACTGCGAATGAAGCAGGAGCTTACACCGTTACTCTTCCAGGTTCAGTCGGCCCTAACGCACCAATTAGTGTTACAGCAACCGATGCCGCTGGAAATGTGAGTGCTCCAACCTCAGCGAAAACTCCAGCTGATCCTAAGGCTCCGTCAGATACTACAGCTCCTAATCCTCCAAGTGTAGATACCGTGACTGGTAACACTGATACAGGTTATACGGTTGGTGGTAAGGGGGAACCTGGATCCACAATAACAATTAAAAACCCAGCGACTGGTGAGGTTTTGGGAACTACTATAGTGGATAAAGATGGAAACTATAGCATCAAACTTCCGACGGGGGTTAAACCGGGTACTCAACTTACGGCTACCGCAACTGATGCTGCAGGAAATGTAAGTGATCCAACAGACTTTATTATTCCGGCCTTGACTTCTGGAATGGCAATAGGTAATAGTGGGGATAATATGGGTGGTAAGTATTTCTCAAGTGGTAAATTACCAGCAACAAATGGTGCAGACACTGGCTGGCTTGGTGTAATTGGAACAGTCATTCTATCTCTGCTTGGTAGTCTATTGTTCTGGCGTAAAAATAAAAAGGAGGATGAAAGCTAACACCAATAAAATTTTTCAAACAAATAATTAGTTAAAGTTTATAAAATACGATAGAATAAGAGAGTCAAGGCATATCCAACCTTGACATCTCTGAAATTCTTTTCAAATTACAAACATTGAGCCAGTCCATTCGACTGGCTTTTTTGTTGTTTAATGGGGTATTCAAATTATCTATATCAAAAGTAAGCTTTTTTCTTCATAAAATGTTATTTTTTTGGTATAATTGCGTTAAGAGAATGAAATGATTCTCTATATCCTTTAGATTTTTTTTAAGCTATATAGTAGTTTTAGAGGTGGCCTGTTCGGTTAACCATCTAAGAGCACTAATGGGAGGAAATCAATTGTCTAAAAAAATATCAGTAAAAGTGGTCAAAAATAGTAAACAACAAACAGAGAGAAATACTCTGCTTGCAGACACCTTTGAAAACCGATGGTTCCAAAACGAATGGAAGCATAAATTTAAGACATTAACTTCTGGGGGGAGAAAATAAGTATTAAACAAAAGCCATCAAAATGATGGCTTTTATTATTTAATAGGGGTATGCATAAAAACTATAGTTAAATAACAAAAAAATTAAATAAAAATAATAATATATATTGACAAAAAATGAAAGATTTAATATAATATATTTGTAAATGAGAGAAAAATAATAAAAAACAAAAAAGGAAATTATGCCATGATTAAATTATTTTCTTCGACAAACTGTAGCTCAAGTAAAAAAATGAAACAATGGTTAATTACAAACAAATTAGAATTTGAAGAGATAAGTATCTTAGAAAATACTTTATTAAAAAAAGATATCTTAAGAATACTCTCATTAACAGAAACTGGAGTAGAGGAAATTATCTCTAAAAGAAGTAGTGCTTATAAAAAACTATCAAAAATCATTGATTTTGATGCGCTCACTCTAAATTCACTTGTAGAGTTAATTGTTCAGAATCAAAAATTATTGCGTCGTCCACTTGTGGTGGATGAACATAGGTTGCAAGTAGGCTATAACGAAGATGATATTCGTAAATTTCTTCCACGAAAAGTCAGACAGCTTGGCTTGATAACCGCTATTGAAAATGTTCGAATTTGGGATCAGGCAAAATAAGAATATCTAGTGAGGGTTTGTTGAATTTTCAAAATATCTCTGTCTTATATTTTGAAAGTTAATTTTTGATTTTTGACTAATAAAAAGCTACAATTTTAACTATAAATAATTTGTTATCTATAAATTACTATAACTGAACTCGTTTAAAAATAGCGAATTCAGTTATTTTATGGAAAAAATATGTAGATTGAGAGATAAAATGAGAATTACAATTGCCGGTGCAGGAGCGATGGGGAGTCGTTTTGGTTTAATGCTTCATAAAGGTGGCAATGAAGTAACCCTTATAGATGGATGGCCTGAACACGTTAAAGCGATTAAAGAGCATGGTTTGCGAGCTAATTACAATGGAGAAGAACTCACCGCTCATCTATCGGTTGAGTTACAATCTGAGATTTCTTCTAAAGAAAAAACAGATTTAATTATTTTGTTTACAAAAGCCATGCAATTAGATAAGATGCTACAAGATATTAAACCATTAATTGACGAGCATACCAAGGTACTTTGCTTACTAAATGGAATTGGTCACGAAGATACTATAGAAAAATATGTTTCGAAAAATAATATCTTTATTGGTAATACTATGTGGACTGCTGGATTAGAAGGTCCAGGTAAAGCTAAATTATTTGGTGATGGTTCGGTTGAGCTACAAAATCTTATTTCAGGTGAGGAAGAAACAGCTAAAAAGTTAGCAGAAATATTATCAGAATCGGGACTGAATGCTAAATATTCTAACAATATTCATTATTCTATTTATAGAAAAGCTTGTGTTAATGGAACAATGAATGGGCTTTGTACTATTTTAGACACTAATATGGCCGGATTAGGTGAAACAAAACCAGCACATGATATGGTTGTTACTATTGTTAATGAATTTGCAGCAGTAGCAAAATTTGAGAATGTAAACCTTGATATTGCTGAAGTAGTTCAGCACGTTGAAACCTGTTTTGATCCATCCACAATTGGATTACATTACCCTTCTATGTATCAGGATTTGATTAAAAATAATCGATTGACAGAGATTGACTATATTAATGGGGCTGTTTCACGTAAAGGTAAAAAATATAAGGTAGCCACACCTTATTGTGATTTCTTAACACAATTAGTTCACAGCAAAGAAGAGTTATTAAAAGCAAAATAATAAATAATTGAATTTATTGAAATACTAGTGTTAATGCTAGTATTTTTGTTTTATCAGATACTCTATCAATGAATAATATAAAACTATTTGATAATGTTATAATGAAAGGTGAATATTATAAGGATTAAGATTATTTTTGGGGGATAGAGATATGAAATTTTTACACACATCAGACTGGCATATTGGAAGAACACTCAATGGTTTTTCTTTATTGGAAGAACAAAAATATGCATTTGAGCAAATTTTATCTTTGGCAAAACAAAATCAAGTTGATGGAATTATCATTGCTGGAGATCTTTATGACCGAGCAGTTCCGAGTGCAGAATCAGTCATAACATTCAATCAGATGCTGAGAGAGATGAATATTATAGAAAAGTTTCCTATTTATATGATTTCAGGGAATCATGATGGAGCCAAAAGACTAAGTTATGCTAAGGACTGGTTGGATTTTAATAATTTACATCTACGAACATCTCTTGAGGAAGCCTTTATTCCAGTGGAAACAAAAGAAACTCAGATTTTTTTACTTCCCTTTTTTGACCCAATGGATGCAAGAATATATTTTTCAAATCAGGGATTAGATGAAGAAGACACAAAACAAATTAAGACAATTGATGATGCGATGACATTGGTAATTTCTAAGATGAAAAGTCAGTTCAATAATAAGAAGAATCAGGTTTTAGTCACTCATTTTGCGGTGAGTCCTCATAAAGAAGAAATTGTTTTAACAAGTGAAACCTCATCTAAAGTAGGTGGATTATCGACCTTAAATGTTTCACAGTTTGCAGATTTTGATTATGTTGCGTTAGGTCATATTCATACTAGGTTAGCTTCCCCAAGTGATAAAGTACAGTATTCGGGAAGTCCAGTAAAATTTAATACCAAAGAAGCGTCAACACGAAAAGGAATCTTTGTTGTTGAAATTAAAGAAAAAATGCTCAATTCTAACTTTCTTCCACTACAAGTTAAAACAGATTTAGTAGTTCTTGAAGAAGAATGGGAGCAACTAATAAACCGTGATTTTTATGAAAGGCAACCACTTAATAAAGCTTGGTTTGCGATTACAATTAAAAATTTTGATCGGACGAAACTCATGGGACAAAATTTACGTGCCCAACTCCAAAAGATTTATGGAACAATTATAGAACTTGACTATCAATTTGAAAAAAAACAATTAACAAGAAGTAGGAGTCAAGATATTGAAACGTTAGATAATGTGGAAATTCTTTCTAGTTTTTATAAATTTACTACAGGGGAAACGCTAGATGATGTACAAACAGCAATCATCGAAAGTACATTTAATGAATTAGAAGGAGAAAAATAAAAATGAAGCCTATATATTTGGAAATGAATTATTTTGGCCCCCATGGGAATTCTGTCGTAGATTTTCGACTGCTAGATGAATCTCCTATCTTTCTAATTAGTGGGGATACAGGCGCTGGAAAAACCACGATATTTGACGCGATGACATATGCGTTGTTTGGAACAACAACGGGTGATAGAGATGCCAAAGAAATGAGAAGTCAGTTTGCAACAGCTGATGATAGGACAAGCGTGACTTTTTATTTTGAACAAGGAAATCTTTTATACAGAATTGAAAGAAGTCCTGAACAAAAACTCTCAAAGAAACGAGGCAGTGGATCTACTCTTCAAAAATCAACAGCGAAATTAGCTATTGTAGATAGAGTACAAGGAATCGAGAAAAATAATATTGCAATAAATCCTAAAAACGTTGGAGAAGAAATCACTCGTCTTTTACATCTGAATGCCGAACAATTTAAAAAAATAATTCTTCTACCTCAAAATGATTTTTCGAGATTTTTGAAGTCTTCTACTCCAGATAAAGAGGCAATATTAAAAAGAATATTTGGTACCTACATTTTTACATCTTTTAGCAATGAGATAAAGGCTAAAAATTCAGAGATGAATGCTGTTTATTTAGAACATGATCGAAAACAACAAAATTTATATGAATCACCAATTTGGAATCCTATTGAGTTAAAAGAACTAGAGGATGCAGCTGAACAAGAAAAACGGGATCTAGTCACGTCTCTATGGAAGGATCGTGTTGCGAGAAAAAATGAGATAGAAGGTCAAACTTTTGAACAAGAAGAAAAAGTAACTTCGCTTGAAATAGCTTATAAATCCGCGTTGGAATTAGAAAATCAGTTTAAAAATCTATATAATTTAGAAAATGATTACCAGCAGAATATTATTGAAAAGTCAGCTATTTTTGAAGAAAATTTCGAATATCTAAAAAAATTGAAATGGGCCTCTCCCTTAAAAGAAAGTATTCATGAATTAGAACAAGATATAAAACAGTCAAAAAGTTTAAAAAATAATATTGCTGGGGTAATTTCTGAAAAAGCAAAAGATGAAATTCTTTTGAAAAAATTAACAAAAGAAAAAGAGGACTTAAATAAACAGCAAGAAAATATTAATGAGAATAAAAAAGCAGCAGAAAAAATATTTGTCCAGATTCAGCTATCACTTCAAGTAGAAAAAAAACAATCAAAGGTAGAGGAGTTAAAGTTAGAGCAAGCTGATAATCTCACACTACTAGAAAGTTTTAAAGCTAACTTGGGACAAGCAGCCGAAAATATTTCAACTCTTCAAGATGATGTTATTTCTGATGATTACTTTATTAATAAAAGAGAAGAGAGAAATCAATTAGAATTAACATTTCGAGGGAAATTAATTCCGACCTTTCAGAAAGTGAAACATTCAAAAGATGATATTGTTGGGTTAGAATTAAAATTAAAAGAAAACACAATAACGCTTTCTGAAAATAAGGACAATCTAGAAAAGGCTAAATTTGCTTATAATGAAAAATTAAAAGGTAGAAGACGCTTGATGATCGCGCAGCTGCAATCTGAGTTGCAAGAAGGCGAAGCATGTCCCGTGTGTGGCGCATTAGAACATCCGTTTACAGAAACTATTGAAGAAAGCTCTTATAAAGAACTTGGAAATTTATTGAAAGAGATTGATGAATCACAAAAGAAACAAACAGTCCTTTTGGAGAAAAATAAACAATTACAACAATTAAAGACTGAACTTAAATCTAGTCTTGATTTGAAAAAAATAGAGGCAGATGAGTTTGAAAAAGAACTTTCAATTCTTTATAGTGAATTTATTGCTGATTATTCACAAATATTTCCGGATTCCTTTGATGAAGTATCTATTGAGGAGAGTCTTTTAAATTTAACGAAATCGTTAGAGTTGGAAGAGGTAAAAAATGATGAAACAAAAGTAAAGCTTGCTGATTTAGAGTCAAAAAAACTTGAATTACAGGAAAAAGTAAAAGACTTTGAATATAGTAATCAAGAGTTTAATAGACAGATAGAAAATTTAAACGCTGAAATAACGGAGATAGGGATTACTGAAACAAGTTATAATTTGATAAGGAAGCGAAATAGGCTAATGGAAAAAGCTGATTTATTTGAAAAACATCTGTCAGAACTAATGGCACAACTTTCAGATATTAAAATAAAAATTTCTTCACAAACGGCCAGCTTAAATTCATTTGAAAGTCAAGAAGCAACATTACTTGAAAGGATAAGCGCCAATAAAGAAAAAATAAAAGAAAAATTTTCTGAGCAAGAGGCATTCACGACAGAATTTCAAATATTAAAAGAGTGGGCTTATGATGATGACTTAATTCAGATTTCCCAAAAAGTTGAACAATATAAAGCAGATAAAGCAAGATTGAAAGTCGAAATTAAAAATATTCAGCAATTAATTCAAAATAAAAAGCGACCAAATCTTGCATTGATTGAAGAAGAAAAAAAACAGACAAATGAAAACTATGTTTTTTTGCAAAAAAAATTGGTGTCTGCTGAAAATGAAGTAGAGCAAGCGAAGTTGATCCTTAGTGAATTAAAAAAAGTTATAAAAGAACAAGATAAGGATGCTAGCAAAAAAGCTGCAATTACTAAGCTCTATAATGCAATTTCTGGTAGAGCTTCCGAAGATAAACTAAGGCTTGAAACATATGTGGTTCAAAATTATTTAGAAAAAATTCTTGATTATGCTAACCTTCATTTTATTAATCAGTTGTCAAACAATAGATATCGATTTGAACTTGCTGGCGAGGGAAATAATCGACGAATGGATCATGGCTTAGATATTAATATTTATGATAATGAAACAGGGGCGACTCGTTCAGCTGATACCTTATCGGGTGGAGAAACATTTATAGCCGCATTGTCAATTGCTTTGGCTTTAAGTGAAGTCGTACAAAATACAGCTAATGGTGTCCAAATAGAAGCACTATTTATTGATGAAGGATTTGGTTCTCTTGACCAAGAAACATTACAAAAAGCGATGCAAGCTCTTGAACAAATTGGTGAAAATAGATTAGTTGGAGTAATTAGCCATGTAGAGGAAATGAAAGCAACTATTGGACAACAAATTATCATAAATAAAATGGGGGATGGTAGAAGTAATATTAAACCTGTCATTAAATAATTTTTTTTATGCTAACTAAAAATGATGTAATATTTCTATTTCAGTTGTAGCTTTGTGTTCAAGTAAATGTTATAATTACTCTAACGTATAAGAGTTATAGGAAGAAGCAATAAGGGAAATTGTAAATTATGAGGGAGTTAAAGGATTTTCTGCCACTTGGGAGTGTAGTTTTACTTGCTGGTGGAAGTGAAAAATTGATGATCATTGGTTATAAGCAAGTAGGGTTTGATTCAAATAGTGAGCTAGACTATTCAGCAATAGTAATACCAGAAGGATATAAAAATCTCAAATCAATTCGTTATTTTAATCAAGAAGAAGTTGTTTATATTTTTCAAATGGGTTTTTTAGATAATTAATTGAAAAGATTATGGAGTTAGTTCTATGAAAAGGCAGGGGTTTTATATCTTTTGCTTTTTTTTATTGTTTACAATTACTGTTGATGGCAAAAAATAAGAATTTTTGTATGTCTAAATCTTTTTATTTCGCTTTAAAAAAAATACAACAAATATTATTGGATTCTTAATGAAAGAAAATAATTTGTTTATAGCAACTATTAGGCTTTTACTCGATTTTTTAACAATTATGAATAATTATTCATTATAGAAAGTGAGTTTTTGATGAATAAAAACTATTTGTCTATAGTGTAATCTATATAAAACTCTTTATCAGATAGGAGTTGTGTCTTAAAAAAATATCAAAAAGGAAACTATTTATAAAAGCAAAATATGAATAATACTTCCAAAGACTTGAATTATTATTAATTTAAATGTATTATGTTATTGTGAAACAATTTTATTTTAAACGAAAAGGAATAAACTATGGAGAAACTTAAGAAAGAAAATCTCAAAGAAGTAAACACTCAATTTCGTACTTGGAAATCTGGTAAAACTTGGCTTTATAGTTCTGCAGTTATTGCATTTATATTAGTAGGTGCTTTAGGAACTGAACTAGACGTACATGCAGATGGACAAGTTCTTAGTTCAGCGGGTGCTACTGGGACGGAAAATACCGCAACCGGAGGTTTAGGATCTAATGCCACCGCAGGCGCTGATAATGCCTCATATGCTAATTCACTGCAAAGTTCAATCACTTCTTCAAATATGGTGGTTGCTAGTAGTTTAGCAGCTACCTCAAGTGTGGCTAGTTCTACAACTGTAACGAGTACGAGTAACGTTGTTTTAAGACAAGATGGAACTTCAGTAATTTCAAACTCTTTAGGCTCTACTGCAGCTCCAACAGGACTTCCAGAAACTAAAAATACAACTAATACTGACGGAACTTATAGTGTTAATAGTTCTGTTAACAGAGTTGATTCCTCAGCCTCACCAGCTTTAGGAGTTACAAATAGCACAGCATTGAATAATAATGGGGCAATACAAGCTGGTAGTAGTGCAAACTCTTCAACATCATTTGATATTAAGCAAACTCAAATAGTACCTTCAGGAGAACCAGCTAATGATATTCTGTCTGGGGGGAATTATTCATGGACAGTTGAAGCCCCTTCTGATTTAGTAGAGGCTGGTCTATCAGTAGCAGATACCAAAGTAATTTATGTAGCAAATCAGGAATCGACAGCTAATTTACAAGGGACTACAACAACTCTCGCTGTAAAAAATAATGCAACGGCACAAACAATTGGTGGTTCTTATCAAATAATAAATGAAGGAGCTCAAAGTTACTATCCGAACGATGTGGTGGGAAGTGAAGGGTTTGTTCAATCAACTTCTACAACTGCAAAAAATTCTGCTATTGCATCCTCGATTGCTGATTTGTCAAAAACTACTAGTTCTATGGCGATTGATTATGCTTCATTGTCTGCCGCAGAATCACAAGCAATTGCAGTGGGTGGATTTAATGCAAGTGCGGCTTCTTTACTTACACAGATGACGAATCTATTGACTAGTATTACTGCAAATAGTACAGCCATTGCTTCAATGCAAAATATGATGAGCGCAGAAGAAACTGGCTATATCGTCACTTCAGCAGCCAGTACTGCAATGGTTAGCATCCAATATACTGCTGACTCAAGTACGACAGAAGCTTTAGCTAATACTCTTGGAGGTGCAGTAGGAAGTGTGGCTTCCCTTGTAAATGATATAGCTGCAGGTGCGGGCTCTGCTTGGGTTTCAACTACTGATACAATCAATCAAATTTTGAATGGTAACTTAGCTTCCTCTCTTGCAACATATTTTACTGGTGCTTTAGAGGCTGTTATTGATCCAGCTGTAAGTGTTCCAGACAACGTCCTTAAGTATGTTGGACTCTCAGCAACAGATTATGTGAATGGAATTATTTCAAGTTCAGTAAATACTATTCTTTCGCCTTTTAACCAGTTGTCATTTAATTCTATTTTAAATGGCGGTCAACAACAACTTAATAATTTAATTACTACAGTTTTAGGTACTGAAATATCTATTCCAAATCCACTTACTGGAGGACCACTTTTCTCTGGACCTACTATTGGTGAACTTTTAAAAATTAATCCTACTAGTTTTGAACAAGGAATTTATAATGTTGCTACTCAGATTCAGTATATAACTACAGTTGCAGCGACAGCTTTACAACAGTATGGTAATAATGTTCAGTTTGCAATAAATTCTATTAATGAATCTGGAAAGGTATTGGCAAATGCTAGCTCCCCAACGAGCGGAATATTTACTGAAAATTATCTTGCACCAGTTGTTGATAACGGTGATGGTACCTTTACCGTTCAAGGAAGTGGTCATGGCTTTATTACTGCTGTAGCTAACTGGGCAACTAATCTTGTGACAAATTATACCCAATCAGTAGGTAATGAACTGGGAACGATTGTTACTCTACCAAGTTCGATTACAAATCTATTTGATGATTACTCAAGTAATACTTCTTATACAGGGCTTGCTATTGTAGATAACTTTTTGAATGGTATACTCAATACAACCACGGCAGCTTATAGTACCGCTTTAAAAGGATATAATTCTATTGTCCAAGGATTACAAGCAGATATTACAAATAGTTTAACAAGCGGAACTAATAGTATAGGGTATTCTTTAGGTCAAACTTTAGCAGGAATAGGCAATATTGCTAATTTATCAAATTCTGCTATTGCTGGTTCAATACAAGGAAATTTAAGCAGCCCACTTGATGCTATCCAATTTGGTATTGGTGTGATTGATGGTGTTCTCAGCCTTGGTGGGAATGTTGGTGCAAATGGTACAGGAACAGCTGCTATTCCTACAATAACAGCATCTGCAACTATGACAGTTGGGTTTACAGCACAAGACCCAAGCAGTCAGATTAGTCAAAACCTTGCATACGAAAACTATTATTATCAAGGTCAAAAAGCTGTTACAGGATCAAATCAGGATGGTATGTTTGTACCCGAAACGTTTGTAGTTAAACCAACTTTAAATGGAGCAACTACAACAATGGGAACTGCTGCAGCATCTACGCAAGGAGGGAATACTGCGGGAGTAAGTTTAAACAGCGCTCCTACACAGGCTGGTTATACAACAATTGTCTATCAAATGAACAATGAAAATATTAACCCTATAATTGCTCCAACTAGTGCTGTAACAATTACGACCCAATCTCAAACCGTATTTGTTGGGGATCAATATTCTCCAGATGCTGGCTTCGTTTCTGCAATTATCACTGGAGGTAAGAGTTTATCATTGGATGAACTCAGTGTATCTGGATACGTTAATACAAACTCAGTCGGAACTTATACAGTAGATTATAGTTACATTGATCCTATAACTGGTAAAATTTATAAATCATCTGCGCCAGTTTATGTTGCTTCTGGTAATCACCAACTTGCGGGAGCGTATTTACAAGGACAAATTTATGCGGATGGAAACCAACTAGCCTATGATTTTGTTCAAGTTGAAAATGATATGATGGACGCAAATACTTTTCAACCTACGGAAGGGACCCTTTATGACAGCCATACAGGTAAAATTATTGCTACCGCCCATGGAAATATGGTAGTTGATAATATCGGTTCTGGTCATGTTGTTTTGACTTATAACTTTGATGCTTCAAGTATTCCTGTGGGAGACATATTGACAAGTACAGTTACTTTTGCCGACCCAATTACTCTACCTGGATCAGGAAGCTTGACGGTTGTTGCACCAAACAATTCAAATAGTTCTAGCTCGACAAGTAATAGCAGTAATGTTGCATCTAATTCTAATAACAGTGCTGAAAGTTCTAGTGCAACTAATAATTCAAGTATAGCTAGTAGTTCCTCAAGTTCTATAAGTAGTTCAGCTGCAACAGGAGGTGTAACACTTCCTGGTGAAGGATCACTCACGGTTGTCCCTCCTACCGGAACCACAGATCCAGGAGTAACTGGTCCAACAGGTCCTGAGGGTAAAGAGCCAGATATTAGCATTGGAGAAAATGGTGATTGGTATATTGATGGAAAAGATACGGGAGTTTCAGCACAAGGGCCAGCAGGTGTAGCGGGTAAAGATGGTGCCAATGGTCAAAATGGTACAAATGGTAAAGACGGAGAAAGTCCAACACTTACAATTGGAAATAATGGAGATATCTTTATCAATGGAAAAGATACGGGAGTTTCAGCGCAAGGGCCAGCAGGTGTAGCGGGTAAAGATGGTGCCAATGGTCAAAATGGTAAAGATGGAGTGAATACAGATGACACTCTTAGAAATAATATGAGAGTAAAAGTAATAGAAAAAGTACCATTTTCAAAAGTTTGGAACACTGCACTCTCTGTTCCTACAATATCAACCGGTAATAATTCAGCTCTTCGTAACAAGGTGAATGTTCTTAGTACGCCAATAGTATCGGAGCCGTTTGGAGCTTCACTTCCTACTACAGGCTCAGATGAATTAATGAGTTCAGAGTTGATGGCACTTGGCTTAGGTTTGCTTTCAGTATTGACAATTGGAGGAATTGCATGGAGAAAGAATAATTAACTAGTTTCTTTTGAAAATAAAATATAAGATTTCTTTTTTAAAATAAAAAAAGGCTCTCGTTTGTGAGAGCCTTTTTATTAGTTAGAAAAATTTTTTCATGAAATCAATTTTTTCCCATCTCAGAATTCATCCAAACAGGCTCTAAACAGTTGCCGTCTAGATCTTGGACTTCAAGACCATACATCATTTCTTCAGAAATACCATTATCTAAATAAAGGCTTTTTCCGCCATTTTCATCTGCCAATTTACCAAAGTCCTTTACACTCTGCGCACTTGAAAAAGTAAATGAAATTAATGCAGCACTTGATGATTTTGTATCCGCAATTTCTTTTTCACCAATGAATGTTTTATAACGAGCATGTGATAGTAGCATGATAAAAAAATTTTCATCCCAAACCATGCAACTAACCAATTCATCTGAGAAATTAGGATTCTTTTTAAAACCTATTTTTTCATAAAAACTAGTTGATGCTTCAATATCAGATACTGGAAAATTTACAAAAACCATAGTTGTCATATTGTTTGCCTCCTTGTGTAAATGAAAACGTTCTCTAAACAATCTTACTTGAAGTATAACAGATAATAGTGCAGGAATCCAAACTTATGACTTAAACTTTTTGAGAACGAAATCTGCAATTTAGTATGGAAAGAAAACTGTGAGTTTTCAAATAGATTAATTAATATTAAAAGATAAATAGCCTGGACGAAATATATTGATTAAATATTTAGCATATGCTATAATTGTGAAAAGATTTATAAGTTTTTATTTACTAGCATAAGGAGAGAACGATGATAAGTACTAAACATTTAGATGTATTCTATAATGAAAATAAAGTCCTGAAGGATATTCAACTAGAAGTTAAACCTGGGAAAATCACTGGTATTATAGGACCAAATGGTGCAGGAAAATCTACTTTAATCAAGGCTATTCTCAATATTGTTCCACATTCTGGAAAAATATTAATAAATGGTAAGGTAAGTAAAAAGGAACTGAAAAATATAGCTTATGTAGAGCAAAAAAGTGATATTGATCATACTTTTCCAATTAAAGTTAAGGAGTGCGTATCTCTTGGTACTTATACGGGATTAAAGCTGTTTCAAAAACTTGGAAATAAAGAATGGTCAAGGGTTTCTAACGCTTTACAAAAAGTTAACTTATCAGAATATGAAAATAGGCAGATAGGTGAACTATCAGGTGGTCAATTTCAAAGAGTTTTGTTGGCAAGGTGTTTAGTTCAAGAAGCAGACTATATCTTTTTAGATGAACCATTTGTAGGGATAGACTCAATAAGTGAAAAGATTATTATGAATATTCTTCAAGATTTAAAAAGTCAAGGGAAAACTATTTTAATAGTACATCATGATCTAAGTAAAGTAAGAGAGTATTTTGATGACATTGTTATTTTAAATAGAGAATTAATTTCTTATGGTTCAGTAAGAGATAGTTTTAATCAAAAATACTTAAAAGCGGCATATGGAGATAATATATTTATAGGAGATTAAGAATCAAATGATACAGAATTTTATAAATGGTTTATATGAATTCCATTTTTTACAGAATGCTTTAGTTACAGCAGTTGTGATAGGCGTAGTTTCAGGAGCAGTTGGTTGTTTCATCATTTTGAGAGGAATGTCCTTAATGGGTGATGCGATTTCTCATGCAGTACTTCCTGGTGTTGCTATTTCCTATATTTTAGGAATAAATTTCTTTGTAGGGGCAATTATTTTTGGATTATTGTCGTCAATAATTATTACTTTCATAAAAAATAATAGTATTATCAAAGGTGATACTGCAATTGGAATTACATTTAGTTCGTTTCTAGCCTTAGGTGTTATATTAATCGGAGTTGCCAATAGTTCAACAGATTTGTTCCATATTCTTTTTGGAAATATTTTAGCTGTACAAGATATTGATAAATGGCTGACAATAGGAGTTTCAGGAATTGTTTTAATAGTAATCATTCTTTTTTTTAAGGAACTTTTAATTACATCATTTGACCCATTGATGGCAAAAGCAATTGGAATGAAAGTGAATTTTTATCATTATCTTTTGATGGTTTTATTGACGTTAGTATCCGTAACTGCGATGCAAAGCGTCGGAACTATTTTAATTGTTGCTATGTTAATTACGCCAGCAGCAACAGCATATTTATATACAAATAGCTTGAGGAAAATGATAATTCTCTCCTCTTCACTAGGGGCAGTTTCTTCCGTTTTAGGTTTATTTATAGGTTACAGCTTTAATATTGCTGTCGGTTCAAGCATTGTCATTACTTCAGCTATCATTTTTGCAATTAGTTTTTTAGTTTCACCAAAACAAAATTTTATAAAAAAGAAGGTTAAAATTGATGATTGAAAAATATAAAAATATATTGATAACTTTTATAGCACTAGCTGCTATCGTTTTTCTAGTAGGTTGCTCAAATAAAAAAACAGACCAAGTCACAGATAAAAAAATAAATGTGGTCGTGACTAATTCAATTTTGGCAGATATCACAAAAAATATTGCTGATGATAAAATCAATTTGCATAGTATAGTTCCGGTTGGAAAAGACCCGCATGAATATGAACCATTGCCTGTAGATGTTCAAAAAACTTCTAAAGCAGATTTAATCTTTTACAATGGTTTAAACTTGGAAACAGGTGGAAATGCATGGTTTACAAAACTAGTGAAAAATGCAAATAAAAAAGAAAATATTGATTATTTTCCTGTAAGCACTGGAGTTGAGGTCATTTATCTTGAAGGAAAGAACACTGAAGGAAAAGAAGACCCGCATGCTTGGCTCAATTTAGAGAACGGGATTATTTATGCAAAAAATATTGAACAACAGTTATCTAAAAAAGACCCAGTTAATAAGGATTTTTATAAACATAATTTAGATAAATATGTTAAAAAATTATCTGATCTTGATCAGCAAGCAAAATCTAAATTTTCTTTAATACCTGAAAATGAAAAGATGATTGTAACGAGCGAAGGTTGTTTTAAATATTTTTCTAAGGCTTATAATATTCCCTCTGCTTATATTTGGGAGATAAATACAGAAGAAGAAGGCACGCCAGATCAAATAAAAAATCTGGTTAGAAAGTTAAGAGCTACTGAACTCAAATCGCTTTTTGTAGAAAGTAGTGTTGATAATCGACCAATGAAAACTGTTTCTAAGGATACAGGAATTCCAATTTATTCAACAATATTTACAGATTCAGTGGCGAAAAAAGGGGAAAATGGGGATAGCTACTATAGTATGATGAAATGGAATTTAGATCAAATTTATAAAGGTCTTGCTAAATAGTTTTTGAAAGTATATGAATTAATTAATTTATGAGGAAATATTCGCTTTATAGATTTGAAATTAGACTGATTAAAATACTTAACTTAATAAATATTTTAGTATAATTAAAGAAGGAGGCTGAAATGAAATTGCTATTAATTGATAATTATGATTCTTTTACTTATTTGCTTGCACAGTATTTCGAGGAATTAGATTGTAGTGTAACAGTGGTTAATGACCAAGAGAAAATGAGTCAGAAAATTAGAATTTCTCCGGATTTTATTTGTGAAAATTATGATGCGATTATCATTTCTCCAGGTCCAAAAACACCAAAAGAAGCCGTTTTTAGTAGGGATGTAGTTCAACTATACGCTGGAAAAATTCCTATGTTAGGAATTTGCTTGGGTCAGCAAGTCATTGCTGAATGTTTTGGGGGAAATGTTGTTCTTGGTGAGAGGCCAATGCATGGAAAAATTTCTGTCATTCGTCATAATTGTCAAGGAATTTTTAAAGGACTTCCACAAAATTTGAAAGTTGCACGTTATCATTCGTTGATTGTCGATAAACTACCTGATGATTTTGAAATTGATGCGCAGAGTGAGGATGGTGTTATCCAGGCCATTCATCAGCCAAAATTAAAATTGTGGGCTTTACAATTTCACCCAGAAAGTTTAGTTACTGAATATGGTCATGAAATGTTAAATAATTTTTTGAAAGTGGTGTAGTCTTTTGAAGGAATTTATAATAAAAAATACGGATATTTGGAAAATTTTCCTAAAATATTATCGGTCAGATGAAGAAATTGTTTTTTTACATAGTAGTCAGGTGACCGAAAATGAGCATTATAGTATTTTAGCTCATAAACCTTATAAAAAGGTTTCAAAATATAAGGGTCAAGTGTTTTTTAATGGTGAAAAAAAGAAGTTCAATTTTTTAGATGCGGTAGATTTGCTGAAGGATGAGAGAGTTGAACGACCTAAAAATTGGCCTTTTTATCCAGAATTATTGGGTTTTGTAAGTTATGAGCAAGATCCGGCTTGTTTTGCAGCTTATGATGAAGTTTTACTTTTTGACCATAGAACAAAACTGTTACGTGTCGTGCAATTTGAACAAACTGATGGCCAATATTGGCTGACTGAATCGGAAGAAATTGAAGTGGATTCAGAGATTGAGTTCGATGTTCAGAATGGCATAGGGGCTGTTTTTATTGACCAAACGAGGCAAGAATATATTGCTTCAATAAAAAAATTACAAGATTATATGAAGGCTGGCGATATTTATGTTGCCAATTTGACGCAACAATTTGAAATTTGGTCCGATCAAAAACCTATTGATGTTTTTAAGAAAACAAGGAAACAAATTCCTGCTCCTTTCTCATCATTTTTACAATATCCTGAATGGAAAATGACGCAAATTTCAAGTTCTGTGGAACGCTTTGTTTCTATTCATAATGGAGCATTAATTTCAAAACCCATTAAAGGAACAATTGCCAGAGGAGAAGATGTTGGAGCTGATAGATTACAAAAGGAAATACTTTCCAATAGTAGTAAAGAACGGTCTGAGTTACTGATGGTGACGGATTTATTGCGTAATGATATTGCCCGAATTAGTCAACCTTTTTCTTTGTCTGTCCCTAAATTTGCAGAAATTGAAACTTTTTCTCATGTTCATCAACTGGTGACTTCAATAAAAAGTAGAATTAAAGAAGATTTGACTTTTTCAGAATTTATGACGGCTTTATTTCCGGGGGGGTCAATCACAGGTACACCTAAGAAGCGGGCAATGGAGATTATTAAGGAACTTGAAAAACAACCCAGAGGAATTTATACAGGGATGCAGGGTTGGTTAAGTCGAGAAATGGATTTGGATATGAACATCGTGATTCGGACATTAGTTCATGACGGTGAGCATTATCAACTTGGTGTAGGCGGTGGAATTACGTTCGAGAGCAAAGCAGAAGCAGAGTTTTCAGAGATTTTACTAAAAGCAAAACCCTTTTTAGATATTTTAGGTGTAAAAGATGTTCCAAGTATTTTATTTACAACAGGCATTGTTAAAAATGGTGAATTGTTAAATTTCGAGGGTCATGTCAATCGCTTGAAAAAACAATACCATCATCCAGATTTGGAAGAAAAATTGAGAATATTTGCCCAAAAGGTTACTGACGGAGTTTTACGTATCAGTACTGACGGAGATTCTTTGACCCCTGGGATTCGTCAGCTGACGCATTCAAATGAGGCCTATCGTGTTAAACTGTCGTCAATTAATGACAAACCCAGTCTTTTGTCTAACTTTAAACTTTCAGGTCCAGATTTTCAAAAGGTCTTTCGTCAGGAAGTCTTAGAAGCGAAAAAAGAAGGGTTTCAAGATATTCTATTTCATACAGATGGTTTGGTCAGTGAATTATCAATCGGAAATTTTGTGGCAAAAAAGGGTAATCAGTACGAAACGCCAGCCAAATATGCTCTAAAAGGAACTTTTTTAGATTTATTTGCGAAAAATCATACGCTAATATATAAAGATATTGCCCTTTCTGATTTGAAAACATATGATTGTTTTTATATGACAAATGCTGTCAGAGGATTAGTTGAAATAAAAATTGATGGAATTTCCTAATATAAGTCCTTGGTTTTACTGACCAAGGACTTTTTTGGAGCAAAAATTACTGACAGAATCTGTCAGTAAAAATATTCTAAAATTTTACTGACAAAAATAAATTAAAATTAAGAAATACATCTCAAGTCTGAATTTTTAATCGCAAAAATGAGTTACAATAGATTTTATAAAGGAGAGGAGCGTGAAGATGATTAAAATCTACCAAAAATCAAGTTCAAACCAGTCAGCTGAGCGCGTTACCAGTTGGTTTAAAAAGCGAAATATTCCTTATGTTGTCATTTCCAAAACTTCATTGTGTAAAGAAGATATTGTCAGAGTCTTAGAGCTTTCAAATAAAGGTTTTGAAGAAATTATTGTTTCGGAATCAAAAGCACCCAAACTTTATTCGGAACTAAGAAGTTCTTGTGATATGGATCAAATTTCGACGGAGCAAATGATTCAATTTATTTTGAAAAATCAGCAATTATTACGTTCACCAATTACTTTTGATGACCGTCGTTTACTTATAGGTTATAATAACGAAGATATTCGGACCTTTATTCCTTGGCGTCTCCGTTAGTGAATTTGACCTGCTCTTTTGATATAATAATTTTAATGACAAAAGACAGGACATTAAGATGAAAATTGAACTTTTTGAGGAAGATATTCCCGAATTTAGTAATGAAATGATGACATTAACCCAAGTTTTTGCCACTTTTAAATGTGGTGAAGACTTGCAAATGGCACGTTACAATTTAAAAAATCAATCAGAAATTTTTCAGAACTATCCTCAAGTGACACAAATGTTGGGAAAAAAAGATGTCTTACCTCTGACCCTTGTAGATGGCGAAATTACGCTGATTGGTGACTATCCAACGGTGGAAGATTTGACAGAAATCACGGGCTTAAGTTTTCAAAATCTTGGATGTGAAGAAGACTGTCAGGACTGTTCTTGTCAGTAAAATTTACTGACAGAAATGATTAAACTCAAGAAACTAATAATAAAAATAAAAAACCTCATAGTTCTGAGGTTTTTTTGTGTAATTTAATTTTTTTATAAGCCCACTCGTAGTGCGATGACATAGAAGACTGAAAATATTGACCCAGACTAGTTGAATCTGTCCAATCAAAATATTTTTTTGTGAACAATTCTTTGTTTGAAAAATTTTCAATGAGGGTGATTAGCTCCATATGGCTTTCAGAAAGTTGTTGTGTTATCTCAGATAATGATTTTTTTTGCCCATTTATTTGAAAATTATCATTCATTTCACCATAATTTTTCCAATTATAAGGAGAGGGCAGAAAGGGCGTTTTCTCTCCTCTTTTATTTTTTTTGACAAAGTTGATTAATAACTGATGCCACTCATAGAGATGAACCATGACGTCTCTTAGATTTTTATCTCTTGCCCAATGCTTTTCTTTTTTATCTTCAACATTAAAAGTAAAATTATCATTTTTTATTTCTTCGTTTAGTGAATTGATTAGTGAACATAATTTCTGCCAACTTTCTTCAGAAAAAGTAATTAATTCCTCTTTGGATTGGGCTCTTGCCATTATAATCCCTCCTTGAATACATTAAGTATATTTTATCATTTTTGAATGCCTTTTCAAAATGACATCCAAAATTAAAATTTTCACAAGAGCTTATCGATAATTTTCTTTTAGATTTAGTTGGATGTTCTCTCTAAACCAAATATTCGTAATTATTTGACTCCATCATTTTTTAGGACTATAATCAATTAGAAAGAGGTAATAAAATGAAAATTACATTTAAAACTTTGGATGGTCGCACATTGAACAAAGAATTTATTGATGCTAATGACTTTATTCGTCAACAAAATCTTGAAATTCCAGCAATTGATGATTCTGCAAAAGTAGTTGAAGTTCTTATCGATGAAAAACCTTATGATTTTACAGGAAATATTGCTGATTTGTACTTCAAATTAAACAAATAATCTATTTACAAACGAAATTAAGAAACAAAATGACCTTCTCAAACTAACTTTGAGGAGGTCTTGTGATAGTTGAATTAGAAATACAATTTAGTTAGGAGGAAATAAGATGAAAACTTTTAATTATGGTGAAGATGAATTACAAGCGCTTGACCTCTATCAACCAAAAGAATGGAACGGAAAAACTTTAGTATTGATTCATGGAGGCGGTTGGTGGCAAGGAGATAAAGGCAAAGAAAAAGAAGTTGCCACAGGATTAGCTACCGAAGGTTATCAGGTTGCAGCTCTGAATTATCGTTTGGCCACACAAGCTAAAAATCTTTTTCCAACCCAAGATGAGGATGTTGAAGCTGCCTACACTTGGCTTCTTAAAAATATCCCAGATTTCAAGGCTGATAACATTGCTTTTATTGGTGGCTCAACAGGTGGACATTTAGCTGCTTATTTGGGATTGACAAAAGGTCGACCATTTGTCAGCCTGTCAGGACTTTTAGATTTAAAGGGGTTTTATGAAAATCATAAGGAAACGATTCCTAAACAATTAATCATTGCTCCAGACTTACCCAGTAAGAAGATTGACCAAGCGGGAGCCAATGATTCTTACTATAAGTGGATTATCGAAAACTTACTGGCGTCAATAAATGACGATAGTTTAGAAAAGGCCTCAATTTTTTCTAAAGTAACTAAAAAGAGTGGACCGGGCTTGCTTTGCAACTCGATGAATGAGCTTGTTCCTGCTTATGAACATCAAAAATTAGCAGAACTATTGCGACAAGAGCAAATTCCCGTAGAAGCTTGCCTACTTAGCGGTTCACGACATGGGGAGGCTTATATTGATGACATTTGGCCTAATCTTTTAAACTTTTTGAAACGTTATATCTAATGATAAAAACAATCAACTCAGTAGTTGATTGTTTTTTAATTTATTTAGTAGAAGACTTTATCATTTCGATAAGCTTTAAAATTTCATCAGTATGAAAATTGTTTGATTTATAGAGGGCATAAAAACCATTTTTAACTCCAGTATAGTGATAGTTATAATCTTTTTCAAAATATTTTAGAAAACGAGCAGAAATGAAAGTTGCACTATTTTTATTAATATTAATATTTGAGAGAGCATCTTGAGTCGACTCAACTGCAGTATAAGGTAAATGTGAAAATAATGGATTATTTTTTTCTAATATTTTGTAAACATCAATTTTACTTTTACTGACAATAAGGGAAGTAACTTCGCTTTCTAGTGGATTTTTACTGACAGAAATAATTTCATCATCAAAAATTTTTTTGACCGAAATATCTGCTGACAGAACGGGCTGACTAGAAGCACTAATCAGTGCCAAATCACAGTAACCATTTTTCAATTCTGTCAGCGCATTAAAAGAAGAAGTGCTTTTGATAATTAAGTTAGCCTGATTAGTTTCATGATCAAAAATTTGAGGAATCACAAAATTTGTCATTAAAAAATTTCCTGAAATCCGGAGAATAGAAGAATTTTTTAAGAGTGATTCTGCGGAAACAATAGCGTTCTCAAAAAAGGAGCGAATAATTTCATAAAGCTGAATTCCAAGAGCTGTCAGCTGGATTCCCTGACCATTTTTTTCGATTAGGTGAACGCCATAAGCAGACTCAAGCTTTTTGATTTGGCTACTGACAGCTGGCTGACTGATATAAAGTGCCTCGGCTGCCTTTGATATTGACTGAAATTTTGCGACATGATAAAAAATTTCAAGCTGATGTGTATTCATTGATGTCTATTTAACTTTCACTTGTAATTGATAGAAGTCTGATTAAGACCTTATAAACGATTGACATATTTTTCACCAATTTCATTGGCATATAATTCCATGACCTTAGTCCAAAAACTGCCCTCTTTATCGCCAGATTCACTAAAATATTGCTTCATTTTATTGATTTGATTTTCATTCATACGTTCATCTAACATGTTTCCTTGTTCGGTCAGATAAAGCTGTTTGATTCTTTTGTCATTTTCATTTGGCTTGAAATAAACCAACTCTTTTTCTTTCAAATCATTCATAGGACCGTTCAAAGCTTGTTTAGAAATATCAAGCACTTCAAGTAATTCATTAACGGTCAAGCCAGGAAGTCTTCCAATGAAAAATATAATTCGCCGATGTACTTGACGAATTCCGTAAGAAAGTACTAGGTCGTCCTCTTGTTTAATAAATGCACGGTATCCGAAGTAAAATAAAGCCAAATCTCTAGTAAAATTTAAGTTATCGTCTATTTCTGAGTTTTCTTTAGTCATAGCTCACTCCTTTTATTAGTCTATTATACTTGATAATTTAAATAAGTCAATATCGTTGACTTATTTAAAGAAAAGCGTTATTCTATAAATGTCAATTTGATTGACCAATATATAATAAAATACGGAGGAATGCGATGTATACAGTAGGAGATTACCTATTAGACCGATTACACGAGTTAGGAATTGAAGAAATTTTTGGAGTCCCTGGAGACTATAACTTACAATTTTTAGATCAAATTATTTCCCGCAAGGATATGAAATGGGTCGGAAATGCTAATGAATTAAATGCTTCTTATATGGCTGATGGCTATGCTCGTACTAAAAAAGCTGCCGCATTTCTTACAACCTTTGGAGTAGGTGAATTGAGTGCAGTTAATGGATTAGCAGGAAGTTACGCCGAAAATTTACCAGTAGTAGAAATAGTGGGATCACCTACATCAAAAGTCCAAAATGAAGGAAAATTTGTTCATCATACGCTGGCTGACGGTGATTTTAAACACTTTATGAAAATGCACGAACCTGTTACAGCAGCTCGAACTTTACTGACAGCAGAAAATGCAACCGTTGAAATTGATCGAGTACTTTCTGCACTACTAAAAGAAAGAAAACCTGTCTATATCAACTTACCAGTTGATGTTGCTGCTGCAAAAGCAGAGAAACCCTCACTCCCTTTGAAAAAAGAAAATCCAACTTCAAATACAAGTGACCAAGAGATTTTGAACAAAATTCAAGAAAGCTTGAAAAATGCCAAAAAACCAATCGTGATTACAGGACATGAAATAATTAGTTTTGGCTTAGAAAAAACAGTCACTCAATTTATTTCAAAGACAAAACTCCCTATTACGACATTAAACTTTGGAAAAAGTTCAGTTGATGAAACTCTCCCTTCATTTTTAGGAATCTATAATGGTAAACTCTCAGAACCTAATCTTAAAGAATTCGTGGAATCAGCCGACTTCATCCTGATGCTTGGAGTTAAACTCACAGACTCTTCAACAGGAGCCTTCACTCATCATTTAAATGAAAATAAAATGATTTCACTGAATATAAATGAAGGAAAAATATTTAACGAAAGAATCCAAAATTTTGATTTTGAATCCCTCATCTCCTCTCTCTTAGACCTAAGCGGAATAGAATACAAAGGAAAATATATCGATAAAAAGCAAGAAGACTTTGTTCCATCAAATGCGCTTTTATCACAAGACCGCCTATGGCAAGCAGTTGAAAACCTAACTCAAAGCAATGAAACAATCGTTGCTGAACAAGGGACATCATTCTTTGGCGCTTCATCAATTTTCTTAAAACCAAAGAGTCATTTTATTGGTCAACCCTTATGGGGATCAATTGGATATACATTCCCAGCAGCATTAGGAAGCCAAATTGCAGATAAAGAAAGCAGACACCTTTTATTTATTGGTGATGGTTCACTTCAACTTACAGTGCAAGAATTAGGATTAGCAATCAGAGAAAAAATTAATCCAATTTGCTTTATTATCAATAATGATGGTTATACAGTTGAAAGAGAAATTCATGGACCAAATCAAAGCTACAATGATATTCCAATGTGGAATTACTCAAAATTACCAGAATCGTTTGGAGCAACAGAAGATCGAGTAGTCTCAAAAATCGTTAGAACTGAAAATGAATTTGTGTCTGTCATGAAAGAAGCTCAAGCAGATCCAAATAGAATGTACTGGATTGAGTTAATTTTGGCAAAAGAAGATGCACCAAAAGTACTGAAAAAAATGGGCAAACTATTTGCTGAACAAAATAAATCATAATTTATAAATAGTAAAAAACATTAGGAAATACCTAATGTTTTTTTGTTGACTAAATCAATCCCTCTTTATATAGAAAACCTTAGTTTCTCAAAGACAACTTAATTAAGCCTGCCAAATACAAACTAGAGAAGTTGGAAGAAATTTCCATTTGCGGAAGGGTTCCTTTAGGAAAAATCTCTCTGAGTTCATCCTTTATTTTTTCTATATTTAAGAGCTTCTCCCAAACTTGAGGAATAAAGATAATTAATTGATGAGGGGCATACATTGCGATAATTGTTTGAATCGAATCAAATACTTTTAGATAAATCTCGTTTTGACTCAATGGAAATTCAGCAGTTCTAAAAGTAGGGAGATATTTTATTTCCCCACTGATATTATTGCTTCCTTTAAAAATAGTTTGATTAATAATCAAAGAAGAACCCGGCGGAAATTTTTCTGGAAAATAAACGCCTGATAAAACTTCATTCTCCTCTAAAGCATAGCCTAGAGTAGCGGCATTAATATCATTTTCGATAATGGTTTCAATCTGAGTTGAATCTCTAATTTCTTTAGCGAGACTGACATTTTTAAGCGGTGAAAAATCCATAATTCGTAATTCTCCATCAATCTCAACTCCAGTAATACCACAAGTAATTAAAACGATTTGAGGAAAAACACTTCTAAAATGATTAATATTAAGCAGAAGCTCGTCTAAATTATGTGTCTTTAAATTTTTTTGTTCAATGACATTTCCCAGAAGATCGACAATATGATAATTGACCACTAAATTTTTATCATTTTCGATAAATTGAAGGATTAGTATTAATTCTTTAGTAGCATTAAATTCATAGGCTGTTGCAAAACGACCGCCAGTTTTAGCATGTTTATCAAGAGATTTAATGGTATCACTTTCAATCAGTTCCACAATAAGTTTATTAATTGTAACAACACTGAGTTGAGTCCCATCTGATATTTGACGAATTGTAAGTGGTAAATGAGCATTTTTAATGTAATCGGAAATCAGTTCCTTATTGTGTTCTTTGATATTTTTAGGTTTATAGGCTTTCATAATTCTCCTTATATGATCATTTTTCAAAATAAAAACGCTTTACTAATTTTGATAAAAAAGATATAATGAAATCAACTTATTAAAGTTTATTAATAAAGTTTATTTAAAAAAATCGGCCTGCTCTTATTATTCTTAATAAAAGGAGCAATCATTGCCATTAGAATCATTATACCACTATTTTTAAAAGATTATCCAGCAATTGGATAAAGCTAGCTAGAAAATGGAGAAACAGAATGCACATCGAACACGTAGCGATTTATGCTGAGGATATTGAAAAAATAAAAGCTTTTTATGAAAAATATTTTAATGTCACTTCAAGTGATTTATATCATAATCAAAAAACAAGCTTCAAATCTTACTTTTTAACCTTTGACTCAGGAAGTCGAATGGAAGTCACAACAAAAAAATTATTATCAAATAGAATTGCTGAGAGTTTAGGATATGCCCACATCGCCATTGCAGTAGGTGATAAACAAGCAGTAGATGAGTATGCTGAAAGATTTGTAAAAGATGGTTATCCATTACTCAATGGTCCTCGTACTACGGGAGATGGCTATTATGAAGCAGTTATTCAAGATCCTGAGGGAAATTTGATTGAACTCACGACAACGCTAGATGAAGAACATCAAAAATAGAGAGTGGGTAAGGAGCTTTGGCAGTTGATTTTGATTATCAAGAGATGTTGTTAGGTAACTTATACCTTGCTGGCAATATTTTGCCAGAAAACAAATCTATCCACGGCAAGAAGATTATCCAAAAAATCAATAATACTCCGATTGAAGAAAAAGAAACAATCGTTGCTTTAGAGCGACAAGTTTTTGGGAAAACAGGGGACAACCTTTATGTAACTCCCCCGTTTCAAGTGGATTATGGCAGACACGTAGAAATTGGAAATAATTTCTATGCAAATATGGATTGTATTTTCTTAGATGTTAATAAAATAAAGATTGGCAATAATGTTATGGTGGGTCCACGTGTCAGTTTTTATACGGCAGGTCATCCAATAGATCCTCAAATTAGAATAGAAGAACTTGAATTTGGCTTGCCTATCACGGTTGAAGATAATGTATGGATTGGTGGGAGTGCCACTATCCTTCCAGGAGTGACCATTGGTAAAAACTCAATCATTGCTGCGGGCGCAGTAGTGACGAAAGATGTTGCAGCCAATACAATTGTCGGAGGAAATCCAGCTCAGTTTATCCGAGCAATCAATGAAGAGGACAAGCGCTATTGGAACAAGAAAAAAGAAGAATATCAATCAAGATTAAAAGAAAAATAGAAATAAATCGATATATTTTTTAAATTGGAGATAATGTATGATTAAAGCAATCGCCGTAGATATGGATGGGACCTTTCTTAATTCAAATAATGACTACGACAGAAAAGCATTCCTTGAACTCTTTAAAAAATTAAAAGCTAAAGAAGTGAGATTTGTGGTAGCAAGTGGAAATCAGTACGCTCAAATAAGTTCTTTTTTCCCAGAAATTTGGCGAGAAATAACATTTGTCTCAGAAAATGGCGGACTCGTATTTGAAAAGGGAAATTTATTAATAAAAAATATCATTGCCAAACCAATTATTCAGGATACTTTGACTCTTTTAGAAAAGACTTCTTACAAAGTTGGAATTATTCTTTGTGGTGTAAAATCTGCCTATATCCTCAAGAGTGAAAATGCTGATTTGAAAAAGGAAGCAGCAAAATACTATTTTGCACTCAAAGAAATCGATTCATTTCAAGACCTTCCAGATGATGAATGGGTAAAAATCGCCCTTCAATTAGAGGATAAAAATGCTTTTTCGATTATTGATTTAATGAATGAAAAGAATAATTCTCAACTAAAAGCCGTATATAGTGGACATGGAAGTGTTGATTTGATTGCAAACGAAGTAAACAAAGGGAACACACTTAAGCAATTATTGAATCAATGGGGAATCAAGCCCGAACAATTTCTGGTCTTTGGTGATAGCAATAATGATTTAGAAATGTTAGAGCTCGCAGGCTATAGTTATTCTATGGCTAATGCAAGTGAACAAGTGGCCCGAGTAGCAAAATATCAAGCACCATCAAATGATGAGAATGGAGTAATTTCTACTATTAATGCTTTATTTGATAAAGTAGGCTAAAACTTTATGAAGTGGAAGGAACAAGTAAAAACCACTTCATTCTAAGGCAGTAAACTTAAAAGTAAATAATTGATATTATAATGAACAACTATAATTTTGACCTCCTATAGAAACATGATTGTAGAGCTCTCACCAAGCATAAGGCACATTATAAAGATCTAAGTAGCAATAAATCTTGTCTTCAATTTGATTTACTGTCTTAAAATGAAGTGGCTAGTTCTTAACTCAGATTCTTGAACAAAAAAATACTAATAAAAGAAAGATAATAATATGATTAAACTTGTACTTACAGATTTAGATGGTACTTTCTTAAACAAAAGTGGTAGTTTTGATCAGTCTTACTACGAGAGGGTAAAGACAATAATGGATCAGAATAATGTTATTTTTGCCCCCTGTACTGGTAAACAATGCGAGCGGGTTGAAGAACTCTTTGATACCGATATTTCTAAAAATATCTGGATATTGGGTGATAGTGCAACACGAATTAAACATGAAGGTAAATATATCTATGAGTCCTTATTACCAAACAAGTTAGGCCTTCAAATTATTGAAAAACTAGAAAATATTGCATCAGATCATATTATTATCGCTTGTACCCCAACCGCTGCCTATATCAAGTCAACGGTCTCTGAAGAGGATGCTCAAAAAATAAGAAAGTCATATGCTGTTGTCAAAAAGCAGGAAGATTTACAAAATATTGACGAAGACTTTGTAAAAATAACCGTTTTTGATCAAAAACTGAGAGCATTTGAAAATGTTAAAGAGCTATCCGAATTTGAAGCTCAAGTCTATATCGTGGCCTCAGAAGCAGCATGGATTGATATTTCCAACTATAATGTCCACAAAGGAACCACCGTTCAAGCGCTACAACATATTCTTGGGGTAACGAAAGAAGAAACAATTGCCTTTGGCGATGGACTCAATGATATTGAACTATTAGAAGCCGCTGGCTGTAGCTTTGCCGTTAATAACGCCTTTGACATCGTAAAAGAAAAAGCTGATTTCATAACCAAATCAAATGAAGAGAGTGGCGTTCTTCAAACAATTGAAAAGTTGTTACTTTTACAAAAATGAAAGGAATTATAGATCTAAGTTAACTGATTAAAATGCAAAGGACAATAATACCTATTGTCCTTTTTTATGTTTTATTATTAAAGATTATCTACTACATTACTTTTGATAGCAAGACTCATAACTTTTACTTATATCTGCTTAATTAAAATGTATTTTAAAAAAGCTATTTATTTTACTAAAATAATTTTTGAGGTGAAAAAAATGCTAGAAATTTATTTAATACGACATGGACAAACAAAGTGGAATCTCGAAAATAAAATGCAAGGTTCACTCAATTCTGACTTGACAGTTGAAGGAGTTAAACAAGCAGTATCATTAGGTAAAGAGCTGAATAAACACTATTTTGATCATATTTACTCAAGTACAAGTCCTAGAGCCCTGGAAACTTCTCGACTAATATTTGGTGATGAAAAGAAAACTTCATCAGATTTGCTAGGTGAAATCGCTATGGGCGCGTGGGAAGGAAAAACTTATCAAGAAATTGAAAAACTCGCCCCTCTAGAATGGAATAATTTCTTTAATCATCCCTTTAATTACTTTCCCTCTAAAGATGGTGAATCATTTGCCCAACTTGAAGCTCGACTAAAAGTTTTTATCAAAGAAGAAGGACTCAGGGAGCGCTCAGGCAAAATCGCAATCGTCTCTCATCGAATAACGATTAGAATGCTGATTTCTCTCTTATTAAATAACAAAGAGCTTTATGGTGAGATGGACCTTAGCTCGACATCATTGAGCATTATAGAAGTAGAAAATAAAAAAGCAAAATTAAAGCTCTTAAACTCTACGGCGCATTATTAATAATAAAAAATCAAATCAGAAAATGATTTGATTTTTTTATCATTATCGAAGAAATAAAATCCCAATTCCGATAAAAACAAGTAGATAGAGAAAATTTAAAAGTGTAAAAAGGCCGAAAAATTTCAAGGTAGATTGATCTTTAACATTCAATTGATATTGCCTTAAGGCTAGCAAGTTAGCCAAAGAAGCCACTAGAGTTCCTAAACCACCGATTGTCACTCCCAAGTATAAAGGAGAAAGTTGTCTGGTAAATTTTGATAGTAAGACAGCAGCAGGAACATTGCTGATGATCTGACTAGATAAGATAGAGGTAAAGAAAATAGAGAGGTCATTATTCATCAGCTGGTGAAGCCAATTATGAATCAAAGGAATACGCCCAAGTGCACCAACAATAATAAAGAAATTGATAAAAGTTAAGATGATTCCATAATCCACTTCTTGATAAACTTTTTTCTCGATAAGATAAGCACAGATCAAGCTTGCAATTAAAGAAATCCAAACAGGAATCAGAGCTAATACACCCAAAAGTACAATTAAGGTCGTGAATCCTAACAAGTATAGATCTCTTTTTTTGATAGAAAATACCTTGTTTTCTATCTGACTGACAGCTCTCTTTGAAAATAATAAGGCACATAAAAATAAAGTCAATAAGCTGACCAATCCTAAAGGTAAGGAGAGTTTGAAAAAGTCTAAAAGCTTTAAATGATAATAAGAGACTAAATACAAATTTTGAGGATTACCAATAGGTGTAATCGCACTACCTAAGTTAGCATAAATGGTCATCAAACTAATCAAGCCAATTTTAGGTAACTTCACCTTTCGGTCGATATTAAAAACAATTGGCACCAAAGTTAAAATCGCCACATCATTCGTAAAAAACATCGAACCAAAGAAAGACAAGAGCAGCACCACTAAAGCCACTTGTCTCAAGTTTTGACATTTATCAATAATAAAGGCCGCAAAATATTTTAAAATACCAAGAATTTCAAAAATAGAAATGAGAATAATCAAGCTCAAAAGAGCCAAAATGGTTTTCAAATCAATATCAGAAGCTCTAACCGTCCCAAAAATTAAAGAAAGAAGCGCTAGAGCGAAAGTAAATAAAAAAGTTTTATCAGAAAAAATACGTTTTAGAGTAGTAGTCATAGAGGTTCCTCACAAAGGAGTTATTTTAATTTATTTTAGCATAAAACTAACATCTGTTATTCTTTTTAAAACTACAAGATTTAACTGTTTCTAGTAAAAAGATTATATTTGTTATGAGCCGCCAAACATTTTATAAGTTCTCCCTCACAATTAAGATAATTATATACTGTAACGAAAATATTGATCATCTAAATTTAGTATTTGCTCTATTTTATAGCCTATAAGCATCGTTATTATGGTATAATTTTAAAAGATTCATTTACAAAGAACTGAAAGGAATGCAGTTATGACTTTTTCTTATAAAAGGCTTTGGAAGCTCTTGATAGATAGGGAACTCAGCAAAAAGCAATTAGCTGAACTTGCTGGGATTAGCCAATACACCGTGAATAAACTAAATAAAGGTGAGTCGGTGACGACCGAAACATTATCTAAGATTTGTGATGCATTGAAATGTAAGATAGAAGATATTTGTGAAGTAGAAAGTAGCAAAAAAGAAGATTCAACTCAACTGGGGGAACAAGCGTGATTACATCAGAAGAAATTAAAAGCAGACTATGGGACGGAGCGACGGAACTTCGGGGCTCAATGGATGCCAGCCGTTACAAGGACTATATGCTTGGCTTAATGTTTTACAAATTTTTAAGTGATAAAACCTTGGAGACATTTAGAAATAATGCGGGCTTAGGCAGAATATCAGAATCAGAGTTAGTCGAAGCGTACACCCAAAATCGTGAAGAATTAGGGGAAGAACTGGATAAGATGATTCAACAGGCCTTGGGCTACTTTGTAGCACCCGAATACTTGTATCAAAAATGGATAAAAGATATCAACACAGGAGATTTTGAAGTTCAAAAAGTAACGGATAGTTTAAACAATTTTGAAAAGACTATTGCCGTAACAGGTGACTCCGATGATTTTAAAGGTCTTTTCTCAAGTTCGACTTTAGATTTGACTGATACTGCTTTGGGTAGCAACTTAAATGAGCGTAACAAAAGTATTAAAGCCTTAATCAATCTATTTGCTGACCTTGATATGGTTGCTTTGCAAAAGAGTGATGTGCTTGGTGATGCTTACGAGTATCTGATTGGTCAGTTTGCCATGGAATCAGGAAAAAAGGCCGGAGAATTCTATACGCCAAGACAAGTTTCAGAAATAATGGCGCAAATTGCAGCTAAGAACTCAAACATCCAATCTATCTATGACCCAACCGTTGGTTCTGGCTCGCTTTTATTAACTGTGGGAAAACATCTGAGCAAAGAAGTACAAAAAGATTTATCTTACTATGGTCAAGAAAAGAATACAGCCACTTATAACCTGACACGTATGAACTTGCTCTTACATGGGGTACGTCCAGAAAAGATGACGGTAAGAAATGCGGATACTCTATCTCATGACTGGCCTGAAGATCCGAGTCAAGCAAATGTTGGGGTACAGTTTGATGCGGTTGTTATGAACCCACCATACTCACTCAAGGACTGGAATAAAGCTGGCTTAAAAGTTAGTGACCCTCGCTTTGAGATTGCAGGGACATTGCCGCCCGATTCTAAGGGAGACTTTGCTTTTCTTTTGCATGGTCTTTTCCACTTGGGAACAAATGGTACAATGGCGATTGTCTTGCCTCATGGTGTGCTCTTTAGAGGTGGATCAGAAGGTGATATTCGTCAAAGACTTTTAGAGAAAAATCAAATTGATACCATCATTGGCTTGCCGAGCGGAATGTTTACCAATACGGGTATTCCAGTCATCGTGATGGTTTTGAAGAAAAATCGTCCAGTTGGAGAACCCGTTTTAATCATTGATGCATCTCGTGGTTTTGTCAAAGTTGGGAAGCAAAACGTTCTACAAGAAAAAGATATTGCCAAAATCGTAGATACTTATTCATCCCGTAATGAGATTGAAGGCTATAGCCACCTAGCGACCCATGAGGAAATTATTGCTAACGAGTGGAATATGAACATCCCTAGATACGTGGAAGCTGATAATGATGAGATTGCTCAAGATGTAGATGCGCATTTATATGGTGGAATTCCTAAGTCCAACATCGATGAACTGTTGGTCTTAAATAAGAGCGTTCCTGAAGTGATAAATTCATCATTCGAAGTACTGCGCGAGGGCTATCTGAAGCTAAATAAGAGCATGGAGCAACTGACGGAAGAAGTTATCAATGCCCCACAAGTTTTGGCAAAGAACGATGAGTTGAGAAAAATTGCTGAAAGTTTCGTTGCGAAGTATTGGCATATTCTCCGTCAGGTCAATCTTGATAGTGATTTGACAAGTCTCATGTCAGAAATGCTTTCTGAAATAAAGGAAGAGGTTTCTAGTATTGAATTTGTTGACGCATATAGTGCTTACCAAATCGTGGCTGAAATCTGGAAAGATAGTCTGACTAAAGACAGTGAATTGATTGCAGCAAGTGATTTTTATACTATTGGTCGTAAGCGTGAGCCAAATATGGTGACAAAAGGGTCAGGTAAGAACAAACGCCGAGAGCAAGATGGTTGGATTGGTATGCTTGTGCCAAATGAACTGATAGCCAAACGTCTTTTTGCTTCAGAACAAGAAGAAATCGAAGCGTTGAAAAATAAAGCTCAAGAAATTGAAAGCGAATTGTCTGAGCTTGTAGAAGCTGCCAAAGTCGAGGACTCTGAAGAATATGAGGCCCTTTACGAATCGCTCAAGAAAAATGAGGATGACGAGCCACAGGATGCTTTTGAAGCTAAAACGATCAAGGCTGAGCTGAAAAGAGCAGAAAAAGGAACACCTGAATTTGAGTGGCTAAAACGTGTTGAAAAACTTCTGGCGGATAAAAGTTCAACGAATAAGTCCATCAAAGAAAAAGAAAAACAACTCAAAGAAGCGGTTGAATCTAAGATTGAAAACCTGACAAATGAAGAGATTGATATGCTGGTTTTTGAGAAGTGGTTTGCGGGTACAGTAGATGCTCTTGTAGGGCTAGTTGAAAAGCCTTTGCGTGCAGAGCTTTCAACGATTGCCCTTCTTGAAAAGCGTTATGCTCAAACATTCAATGAAATTGATGCACAAGTTTCAGAGCTAGAAAAAGCCTTTGAAGCACTTGCGAGTGAATTGGTGGTGATTCAATGAGCAAAAATAAAAAATTAGTACCGAAAAGACGCTTCAAGGAGTTCCAAAATTCTGACGCATGGGAACAGCGTGAGTTGGGGGAAGTGGTTCAAATAACAATGGGACAATCTCCGCTTGGTTCTAATTATACGGAAAATCCCTCTGATTATATTTTGGTTCAAGGAAATGCTGACATGAAAAATGGTAAAGTATTTCCACGAATTTGGACAACACAAGTCACTAAGACTGCGGAGCCTGACGATATTATTTTGAGTGTTCGTGCTCCAGTTGGTGATGTTGGGAAAACTGATTATAACGTGGTTTTAGGACGTGGAGTTGCGGGTATTAAAGGCAATGAATTTATTTACCAGTTACTATCAAAAATGAAATCTAACTCATACTGGGGAAAATATAGTACTGGTTCAACATTTGATTCTATCAATTCAAATGACTTAAAAGAAGCAAATATTTGTATTCCATCAACCAATGAACAAGTCCAAATTGGATCGTTTTTCAGGAATCTCGACCAAACCATCGCTTTTCAACAGCGAAAGCTTGAGAAGATGAAGGCGATGAAATCGGCCTATTTGTCAGAAATGTTTCCTGCTGAAGGTGAGCGTAAGCCAAAACGCCGTTTTCCAGGCTTTACTGATGATTGGGAACAGCGTGAGTTGGGAAACTATGTGTCTATCACAACAGGGAAGCTTGATGCAAATGCCATGAAAGAAGATGGTGAATATGATTTTTTTACCTCGGGAATTCAAAAATATAAGATAGATGTGCCTGCATTTGAAGGACCAGCAATTACAATTGCAGGAAATGGAGCTACTGTAGGTTATATGCACTACGCTGATGGAATGTTTAATGCGTATCAACGGACATATGTTTTAACTGATTTTCTAGTGGACAGACATTTTATATTTCAGATGATCGGAAGGACTTTGCCTAAAAAGATTAGTCAAGAGGCTAGAACGGGTAACATTCCTTATATTGTTATGGATATGTTAAGTGAATTGAAAGTCTCACTACCATCTATCAAAGAACAAACTAAAATTGGAGTCTTTTTTTATAATCTCGACCAAACCATCGCTTTTCAACAGCAAAAGCTGGAAAAGCTGCAAAATATCAAAAAAGCATACCTCAATGAGATGTTTATTTAGGAAAGGAGCGTAAGCTTGTGAGTAATGCACCTAAAGATGCGAGTGAAAAAACCTATCAAGACAACTTTGTAGCTGAGCTCGCAAAGTTTAAATGGCAAACGCCTGACTTTTTGAATGGAAACAAGCAAAAAGTTACCGTTCAAAGCCTCATTGACAACTGGCGAAGTGAGCTCAATCGCTTGAATAATGACCAACTTGAGGGAGTTCCCTTGACAGACGGAGAGTTTGCTCAAGTGCTGTCAAAAGTTGGGCAAATTAGCAACTCCTACGAGGCAGCTAAAGTGTTGGCAATGGAGGAAGGCAAAGGTAAGATTGACGGCATCTATCGAGACAGCCATCCGCAAGTCACTCGTAAGCAAATCACACTAACCATCTTCAAAAAAGCAGAGGTACGTGGCGGAGAATCAAGCTATCAGGTGGCGCGTGAAGTGGAGACGCCTAATGGCAATCGCTTTGATATTGTACTTTTAATCAATGGCTTGCCACTGATAAATATCGAGCAAAAGCGGACAGACAAGTCGATTGATGAAGCTTTTGGACAATTCCAGCGTTATTACCGTGATGGCGAATACACCAATAACTTCATGGCCTTTTCGCAGATGATGGTGGTTACGACAGAAATCGAAACGCGATATTTTGCCACGCCCAAAACTGTCAATGACTTCAATCCTGCCTTTGTCTTTCACTGGTCAGACAGAGATAATAAGCGCATTAATGACTGGAAAAAGGTGATAGAACACTTTTTAATGATTCCAATGGCGCACCAAATGGTGGGGGATTACTTGGTGATTGATGAAGCCAAGGAAGAGGAGAACCGTAGGCACATGCTCATGCGCCCTTATCAAGTTTATGCTCTTCAATCCATAGAAGGGGCAGCCTTTGGTTGGGATAATGACGAAAAGATTCCACATGGTGGCTTTGTTTGGCACACCACTGGTTCAGGGAAAACAATCACCAGCTTTAAGACGGCTCTATTTCTATCGACAAGAGCGGGTTTTGATAAAGTGATTTTCCTTGTTGACAGAAGAGAGTTAGATAGTCGTACAGGGGAAAATTTTAAAGCATACGCTGCCTATGAACCAATAGATGTCGATGATACCCGCTCAACTCATCAATTGAAGAAGAAACTCGGGAATGTAAAAAATGGCATTGTCGTAACAACTACTTTTAAGCTGAATAATCTGATTGATGATCTGAAAAAGAATCAAGACTATAGTCTTTCAGAGAAACGTTTTGTCTTTATCATTGATGAAGCCCACCGCACAACCATGGGACAAATGATGGGAAATATCAAAGATTATTTCAGAAAAAATGGTTTGTTCTATGGCTTCACAGGGACACCCCTCTTTGATGAAAATAAGGTCAAAGGCAAAATCAATAAAAAGAGTGAACTCATCAATACGACTGAAAAACTCTTCGGCCCTGAACTTCATCAATATACGATTGACCAAGCAATTTCTGATGGGAACGTCCTCGGCTTCCATGTGGATTATATCAATACGGGTGAATTCAAGAGCTATGAAGATTTGCGTGAAGAATTGCAGGATAAAGCTTTAATAGAAAATCCAGATGTCAATAAAAAAGAGCTTGAACGTAAATATGCAGTGATGTCCGAGCTAGATGTGGAAAAAGAAGCAGCTAAGCAGGAAGTTTTGATCTACCAAGATGAAACGCATATTCCACGTGTAGTGACAGAGATTTTAGAGAATTGGGAAAGTCAATCCCAAAATCGAGAATTTAATGCCATTTTAACGGTTGCTCGTAAAAAGCGTGTCATTGCCTATTATAAAGAATTTAAAAAACAGTTGATTGAGCGTGATGAAAGTCTTAATATTGCCATGACTTTCAGCTTTGGCAACGAAAATGATCCAGAAAATCCAGCACCAAAAGAAGCGGCGATGATGTTTAAGGATTATAGCCAATATACGGGTATTGAATATATAGCTGGTGACAAGAAACATGGAGAAGATGCCTACTTTGAAGATGTGGTTGAGCGTGCAACACGTGGCGGGAGCGGACGAAATCCTAAGAATATTGACCTCGTAATTGTAGCAGACCAGCTTTTAACGGGCTATGACTCTAAACGCTTAAATACATTATATGTAGATCGCCCTTTGATGTTGCAAGGACTGATTCAAGCTTACTCGAGAACGAACCGAGTATTTGGAGCGACTAAGGAATTCGGAACGATTATTAACTTTCAGTACCCAAGGATTACCGAAGAAATTGTAAATGATGCCCTAAAACTTTATGGCAGTGGCGGTAAAAGCAGTCGGGTAATCGTTGACCATTATGAGGTTGCAGTGAGTAAGTTGAAGCAATTGCTCGGTGAGTTGGTATTGACCTTGTCAAAACCATCGGAGTGGGCTGAAATAAAGGATGATGACGATAAGAAAGAAGAGTTTAAGATCGCCTTCTTTGCAGCAAGCGACCAGATGAATTTAGTGCAACAATATTATGAATATCAGTGGAATGATGAAACTTTCGGCATGACTGAACATACTTGGCTTCAGTATATTGGTGCCTATAAAAACCTTTTTCCTAGACCAGAAGGACCAGGACCCGTACCTCAGACCATAAAACAACTTCAAGGTAAGACAAAGCTGACCAATACTCAAGTGATTGATGCGGCTCACATCTTAAGTTTAATCGGTGCAAGAGTAGGTTCTACAGATGGAATTCAGACAGTTGATGAGGAAACAAAACGGATTATTTATGAGCAGATTCAAGAACTTAGTAACATGGGAGAGGCAGTAACTGCTGATTTACTCCGTGAGTTTGTAGAAGATGAGCTTTTTAAAGGACATCTATCTTCTAGAATCAACTTTGATGAGGCGTTCGATAACTGGAAAAAAGAGAAGCTCCAAGTAGAGATAGAAAAATTCGCGGATTATTGGGGAATTCAAGATATTGATACTCTTAATAGGTCTGTAAATTTGTATTCCGATAGTCAGCCTGAAATCATTCCTTACATTGAAGAAATAAATAATAGCGTCAACCATGAAATCGCTCTAAATAAAGAGAATAAAGGTCGGCTAAAACACATTATTGAGTTAGGAAAAGCTCTCTCTAACTGGATGCATGAAATAAAAAGTCGATTATCATAAAAAGAATAAATACGAAAAAAGGACAGGAGAAATAATTCTTCTGTCCTTTTTTATTTTTGATATTTAATTTACTAACAAACCTAAACACAACATTTCCCAGTTCAGATCGCAAGAAAAATCAGAAAACCAAATCATGAAAGCGCTATATTTATTTTTAGATAAAAACTTGTATATAAGTTTTGTAACAAACGAAAGAGATAAACCATGAAATCATCTATCTTTATTCCATATCTTCTAAGAGATGGCGCAATCTTACAAAGAAATCAAGAGAACCGTTTCTGGGGATATACGGGTTCAGAACAGGAGGTCATATTGTCGTATGAAGAGATAATTTTAAAAACTAAATCCGATGAAAAAGGTTATTTCGATATTATTCTTCCAGCACACGAAGTAAGTGAGAGCATTGACTTTAAAATTTCAACTGTTGATGCAGAAATTGTTCTCAAAGATATTTGTTTTGGCGATGTGTTCCTACTTGGGGGTCAATCAAATATGCAACTTTGGATGGAACGTCTCAAAACACGCTATCCTGATGAGATAGAACAAGCCAGAAATCCTTTGCTTCGTTATTTTGAGGTACCACAAGAACCTTCTTTCAATAACATTAAAACAGAATTAACCTCAGGACGATGGGAAAAAGCAGTTGGCGAAGATTTAAAGAATTTTTCAGGGATAGGTTATTTTTTTGCTAAAGAAAAATTTTTAGAAGATGGTGTACCAATAGGCTTGATTGCTACAGCAGTAGGTGGGACACCGCTTAATGCTTGGTTGAGTGAAGAGTCTTTAACCAAATTTAATTCTCTTCCACCATCCTATAATGCTTTAAAAAATAAAGAATATCTAAAAGAAATTCAAAATCTTGATAAGCTCTATCAAGATAGTTACCAAAAACTTTGCGAAGAAACAGATGAAGGTTTACATCAATCTTGGCAAGACCCTAACTTAGATGATAGGGATTGGGCTGAAATTTCATTGAATGAAACTTGGATTGAAAAATATACTTTTCCAGGTACACTTTGGTTAAGAAAAAAACTTCAAATTTCAGATGAATTTATTGGAAAAATGGGAAAGTTGCGCTTTGGAACAATGGCTGATGCTGATGTTATCTATGTCAATGGAAAGAAAATAGGCAATACTGACTACAAGTATCCACCTAGAAATTATAAAATATCTAAGTTAACAAAAAGTTTTACGATTGCAATTCGTCTTAAAATTTATAATGCTCCTGGTGGAATTACTCCTAGTAAGCCTCATATTCTCTTAGTTGGAGAGAATCGTTTAGATTTAAATCATGGCTGGAAAATTAGGCGAAGCAGTACATTACCCGAACGTTATAAGGAATACTTTATTAATTATGAACCAACTGGTTTATACAATGGTATGATAGCAACTTTGCAAAAGTTAAAGTTTGCAGCTATTCTCTGGTATCAGGGTGAAAGTGATGCAGGTAGTCCGCAAAATTATGGCCCACGTTTTCGCGAATTAATCGAAAGTTGGCGAAAACTTTTTAAGCAACCAAATTTACCTTTTCTTTATGTCCAATTACCAAATTGTGATACTGAAAAAGAGGCAGATTGGGCAAGACTTCGTGAAGAACAAAAAGAGGGGCTAAAAATATCACGAACAGCCATGGTCGTGACAATCGGAGATGGAGAAGATGATGATCTCCACCCTTTAAATAAAAAAGATGTCGCTCATAAACTATTAAACGCTTATCATAATGTTAAATTATTCCCAAATGGTTATTGTATAGGTCCTCTTGCTAAAGAGGCAATACAAGCAAAAAAGAATGTTATTATCCTTTCATTTAAAACTTTCGGGAAAAAATTTAACGTTGAGAAAAATAAGGATTTTGAACTTTTTCAAGGAGGGCATAGTTATAAAGTAAGAGACTATCGTCAAGTTGAGGAACAAATTATTTTAGAGCTTCCTGCAACCTTATCACTTCGACCTGATGCGAAAGTCAGGTACAACTGGAGCAATGCTCCGCAAGCATTTATTTGGAATGAAGAGGGATATCCAGCTTCTCCCTTCGAATTAAATATTCAATAAAAAACTCATAATAGGAGAAAAACAAAATGAATCTCGCAAAAAATTGGAAAAAGCTTTGCCTTGGCTCTGTTGCTTTACTTGCAACTGTAACCCTAGTTGCTTGTGGCTCAAATACAAGTAGTTCGAAAAAATCTGCTGGCAATGCTGATTTGAACAAAAAGCAGACTATTACATTATGGTCATTTACTACGATGCAACCACAGATCGATGAATTAAAAAAGGAAAAACCAAACCTTACCATCAAACAAGTTGTAGTTCCCTATGCTAACTTTCAAACAAAACTAGACTCTGTTTTGGGAACAGATAAAGCGCCAGATATGGTGGCGTTAGATGCCGGTTTTGTTGAAAAATATGTTCAATCAGGTAAATTAACAAATCTTGGAGATTACGGAGTTGCTTCAGCCGCCAAGGGGAATTACCAATACACGCTTGATATGGGGAAAGATAGCAAAGGAAAACAAGTAGCAGTTTCTTACCAAGCAGCACCGGGGGCTTACTACTATAATACTAATGTTTTCCAAAAGTATTTAGGTATTGCTCCAAATGATGTAGCTTCTGCTCAGAAAGCTTTGTCTAGTTGGGATGCAATCAAGAAGACTGGCGAAACAATCAAAGAAAAATCTGGTGGACAGGCTTATCTTTTTAGCTCACTCGAAGAAATTTATAATCCAGTTATTGGTGCAAGAAAAGATGGTTGGGTAATTGATAATAAACTTAAAATTGATAGTTCAATGACTGATTCATTAGATTTGATGAAAGAAGCTGTTTCAGAAGGTTGGTGTCAAAATACAATCCCTCAAACTCCTGACTGGTATGGTGGAATTTCATCTAACAAGATTGGGGCTTATGCAATGCCATCTTGGGGGCTCTTTTATTGGTTGAAAAACTATGCTAAAGATACAGCTGGAGCATGGCGCGTGACAGAAGGGCCGGTGTCTTATTCATGGGGTGGAACTTGGCTTGCAGGAGTTCAAGGTTCTAAAAATGCTGATGCAGCTTCAGCACTCGCTGTTTATATGGGAACAAACAAAGAATTCCAAACATGGGATGTCAAAACACAAAATGACTTTGGCTCAGTGAAAGCAATCAATAAAGAACAAGGTAAAGATGCCAAGGTCAGTTTGATTGGTGGACAAAATCCTTATCCTGTTTGGTCAAAAGTTGCAGATACCATTAATGGTAAAAATCAAACACAATATGACCAAAGTATCCAATCAATTTGGATTAATGATGTTGTTAACCCTTATGCTACAGGAAAAGTCACTAAATCTAAAGCACTCGATACATTCAAGTCAGATGTTAAGTCTGCCTATCCTAATATTGAAGTGAAATAAGTAAATTTAGAAAACATAAGAGAAGCAAGGACTATGTTTGCTTCTCTTTTTATAGTAAGGAGATAAAATGGAAAACACTAAAAAGAGTGTTCGAAAGAAAAAATCAAATTTCGAGAAATATAATCGTTTTGGTTATTATTTCTTAATTCCATTTTTTGTGGGATTTTTACTTTTTACACTTTATCCAATGATTTATTCAATTGCGATTAGTTTTACCAGTATGAATGGTTGGCAATCTTTTGCAGATGCGACTAATGTTGGCTTACAGAACTTTATAACATTACTGACAAGCACTCCGCTTTTTATGAAAGCACTGGGTAATTCAGTAATGCTTTGGATTTTTACTTTTATTCCGCAAGTGCTTTTAGCTTTGATTTTAGCAGCTTGGTGGACGAATAGAAAACTAAATTTAAAAGGAAGTGGCTTTTTTAAAACAGTCTTTTATTTACCAAACATGATAATGGCAGCTTCTATCGCAGCTTTATTTGGTGGGATATTTGGTTATCCTACAGGTCTTGCAAATTTACTCTTACAAAATCTGCATCTCATTAATCATCCTTTTAATTTCTTTCAATCGGTTTGGGGGACAAGAGGGATTGTAATCTTCATTCAATTTTGGATGTGGTATGGTCAAACCTCGATTGTTTATATTGCAGGGATTACATCAATAGATGAGGGACTCTTTGAAGCAGCTCGAATTGATGGAGCTAGTGATGGTCAAATATTTAGACGAATCACTTTGCCATTGCTGAGACCCATTGTACTTTATACCTTTGTTACCAGCTTTATTGGTGGTTTGCAGGTCTTTGATATTCCTTTCATTATGACCCAAGGTGGCCCACAAAATGGAGTTTATACTCTGTCCATCTTTATTTATAATCAAGCCTTTGCTTATCGTAATTATGGCTTAGCTTCAGCAGCCTCTGTACTTTTATTGATTATTTCCGCTGTTGTTTCTATTCTTATGTTCCGTGGATTTAGAGAAAGAGTAAATATTGGAGGTGAAGGATAATGGAACCTAAAAGTATGAGTAAGCAATTAAGAGCACGTCGAACATTGATTTACATCTTTTTTGGAATACTGACTTTATTAAGTTTAATTCCATTTATTTATATGTTAGTGAATTCCACGCGTTCTCTAGTTCAAATTACTTCAGGTGTGTCGCTTTTACCGGGAAGTTCTTTGGCTCATAATTTACAAATATTAAAAGGTTATGGGATGAATATGTGGCAAGGAATGGGAAATTCAGCTTTTATTTCCATTATGTCCACAGCTATTTCTGTTTATTTTTCAGCTTTATCAGCTTATGCACTAACGGCTTATGATTTTAAAGGAAAGAAAATAATCTATGGATTTATAATTGCTTTGATTATGATACCGGGGCAAGTTTCAATGATTGGTTTTTATAAGTTCATGATTCAGTTAAATTTACTTGATAATTATATTCCATTAATTTTACCTGTAATATGTGCGCCAGCATCCATCTTTTTCCTTTGTGAATATATGAGTACTGTTTATAACAAAGACTATGCTGATTCAGCCAGATTAGATGGTGCCAGCGAGTTGAAAATTTTCCATAGAATTATGCTTCCAATGATGAAACCGGGTTTAGCAACAATGGGTATTTTTGGCTTTATTTTCTCTTGGAATAACTTTATGATGCCATTAATTTTGATCACTAATCAAAAACTATATACCTTACCGATGCAAATACAGGTATTAACCGCAAATGGTGGTGGTGGTCACGTCGTAGAATGGGGAGCAGTATATGTCGGCGTTTCGATTGCAATTGCGCCTACTATTCTCGCTTACTTGCTCCTTTCACGCTTTATTATAGGTGGTGGAAATGCCGGAGGTGTTAAGGGGTAACATGGAAAACTTACTACTAAAAGTTGCACCAAAAGAAGAAATCGACAAGAAACTAGAGCATGTCTTTGAAACGCTCTTTGGACAAGAGTCTCCTGAACGTATTTATTTTGAAGAAGATGATATGGCATATATTGTGGATACGGGCAATGATGATGTCAGAACGGAAGGAATGTCTTATGGGATGATGATTGCTTTGCAGTTGGACAAACCAAAAATATTTTCTCGGTTATGGAAATGGGTGAAAACCTATATGACAGTACCTAAAGGCCATGAAAACGAGGGATATTTTATCTGGTCTTGTGCACCTAATGGTCAAGCTAATAGTGACGGTCCGGCTCCAGATGGGGAAGAATATTTTGCGGCAGCATTATTACTGGCTGAAAAGAGATGGAAAATCAAAGAATATGGGGACGAGGCAAGAGCATTTCTTCATGCGATGGTTCATAAAGGGGAAAATCAAGATGGCTATCCTATGTTTGAACCGGAAAATACTTATATTAAGTTTGTGGCTCATCTTCATATGACTGACCCTTCCTATCATTTACCACATTTCTATCAGCTTTATGCCAGATATGGGAATCCAGAAGATTCGGCCTTCTTTCTCAGAGCTGAAGAGGAAGCTCGTAAGTTTTGGATCAAATCAGCAAATGCTAAGACTGGATTGACACCAGAATATGCGGATTATGAGGGAAAACCTTATGATATTGATGGGCATTGGACCTTCTTTAGTGATGCTTATCGGACGGTTGCAAATATTGGCTTAGATTGGCTTTGGGAGCACGAAGAGATTGGACAAAGTCAGATTGCCGTAAATATCCAAAAATTCTTTGAGCCTTATCTTGAAAATGATGAAGAAATTCCTGTTTTTAAAATTGATGGTCAGCCTTTAAGGAAAGAAGAACAGACCGCGGAAGGCTTTCCACCGCTAAAAGTTCATCATCCGATTGGTCTTTGGTCAACTTTAGCTCAAGCCTCACTTGTCACCAATGAGTTTGATTCCGCTTTAGCTTTGAAATATCTCAAATACTTCTGGAATTTGAAACTTAGAAGAGGGAAGTATCGTTATTATGATAATCTGCTTTACTTTTTTGCTCTTCTTGCTTTATCTAGAAATTATCAAAAAGAATGGTCATGAAAGGAGAAAGAGAATGACTAAAGAAATTGCTTTAACTTTTGATGATGGACCTTGGGGAGCAAGGACGCTTTGGGTGCATGATGAACTCATTAAGCGACAAATTCCAGCAACTTTCATGATCTGGGGTGAGCATATGGCAGATTATCCTGAAATTATGAAAGCAGCGGTAGAAAATGATCTTTTTACTTTTGGAAATCACACATATAGTCATCCTCATTTGACTGACTTATCGGAAGAAGAAGTTTTGTCTGAGATAAAAAGGACAGATGACCTCTTTTACCGACTGACAGGTATGACTTTTGATTTTGTTCGTCCACCATTTGGGGATTGTGATGCTTATACTTTATCTCTTATTAATCGTCCGTTAATCTGTTGGTCTTTGGATACAATGAGTTGGAATCATGGTGATCCTGCTAAATGTATTGAAGCTATCCATAATGCTAAAGACGGCGATATTGTCTTGATGCATGATTTTCAAGAAGCTGATGTTTTTGCTTTGTCCGCTATTTTAGATTACCTACAAGAAGAAGAGTTTATTTTTAAATCGATTCCTGAGCTTTTGGGGACTCAACTTAATGATGAAGCTTATATCTATTACTCAAGGGATAAACGAAAAAAAGTTGGTTTTAAAGGTATTTGACTGTAAGTTTAAATAAGAAAGGGAGAAAATGACGATTGATGAAATGTGGCTGAAGTCTTCAGTCTTGAAAGAACGGCTGACCAAAGAGATTTTTTATGTTGATGTGGCATTTGAAGATAAAATCACGCTTCGTTTGCGCTCAGAAATCAGTGAATGGTTAGGCTGTCAACTGACAGGAGAAAAGTCAGAAGCAACAGTGGTCTTGTCAGTAAAAAGTGATCTGGATGAGAATTTAGAAGCTTATGAAATCAGAGAAAATGAGATTATTGGTGCTTCGTCAGTTGGTTTGCTTTATGGATTTTATGCTTATTTGCGTTTAAAACTAACAGGGGCCAAATTATCTGAAAAATCAGCACCTAATCAAGCTTTGCGGATGATTAATCACTGGGATCAAGTGGATGGTACTATTGAACGTGGCTATGCCGGTGAATCTATTTTCTTTGGTCGCTTCGGTTCAAATGATAACACAGACACAGGATCCTTTGCTGTCAAAGACATTGGAACAGATATTTTTCGTAATGATTTCACGCGCTTAGAAATGTACGCTCGCTTTCTTGCTTCCATTGGAATTAACGCAATTTCACTAAATAATGTGAATGTTAGAGCTTTGGGAACAAACCTGATTATCTCGCCTTACATTGAAAAAGTAGGTGAGATTGCTAGAATTTTTGCGACTTTTGGTCTCAAGACCTTCTTAGCTATTAATTGGGCAGCACCAAAATTGATTGGTGGACTAAAAACGTCAGATCCCTTGGATGAAAAAGTATCTGAATGGTGGCAACAAACTATTGACCATATCTATAATGTCATTCCTGATTTTGGTGGTTTTGTTGTTAAAGCAGACTCTGAGGGTGAACCTGGTCCTTATCAATATGGCCGAAATCATGCGGACGGAGCCAATATGCTTGCTAAGCCTTTTAAAAAATATGGAGGACTTGTCATTTGGCGAACTTTTGTATATAATTCGCAAACGGACTGGCGGAATCGTAAGAATGACCGAGCTAAGGCAGCATATGAAAACTTTATGCCTCTTGATGGTGATTTTGCGGACAATGTAATTTTACAGATTAAATTTGGTCCTATTGATTTTGGAGTGAGAGAACCTTTGATGCCCTTGTTTGGAGCACTTAAAAAGACTAATCAATTAATGGAATTTCAAATCACGGCCGAGTATTTAGGACATCAAATTGACTTGAACTATGTTCTTCCTCAATGGTTGGAAATGATTCATTTTGATAACTATGGTCAGCCAAAGAATACAATCAAAGTAAATTCTCCTATAGCGACAAACTCAGGTTTCGTAGCCATTGGTAACGTGGGAATGGATGAAAATTGGTGTGGCAACAAATTAGCCCAAGCAAATTTTTATGGTTTTGGTCGAATGGGTTGGGCCAATGATTTGACAGCAGCTGAGATTTTGCAAGAATGGAGTGCATTATCTTTTCCAGAAGTAAAAGAAGAGGTACGAAAAGAAATTTTTGAGCTCATGATTGATTCTAATCGAACATATGAACTCTACAATGCACCGCTTGGTGTGGGTTCAATGATGCTTCCTCATTATCACTATGGCCCTTCCGTCAATGGTTATGAATATGATCGTTGGGGAGCCTATCATTTTGCTGACCGCAATGGTCTTGGAATAGATCGAACAAGTGCGACAGGAACTGGCTATGTTAGTCTTTATGCCCCGGAAGTAGCCAAGATTTTTGAAGATAAAAGTCAAACTCCAGATGAAATTCTACTCTTTTTCCATTATGTCGAATATGGACAACTTTTAAAAAGTGGAAAAACATTGATTCAGACTATTTATGACCAGCATTTTGAAGGCTTTGAGCGAGTAGAGTCTTATCTTAAAAGTTGGCAGACATTAATTGGAGAAATTGATGAGCTGACATATAATAATGTGCTTGAACGCTTGAAGCTACAATTAGAAAATGCCAGAAATTGGCGAGATCAAGTTAATACTTATTTTTATCGAATGTCAGGTATTCCCGATGAAATAGGTCGGGAGATTTATCGATGATTTAAAAAAAAATAGCTAGTATCATATACTAGCTATTTTTTAGTTTATACGATTGATTTTACAAGCATTTTTAAATAGTTTATCTGATATAATGGATTTAGATAAAAACAGGACATAATCTTTAATTAAATCTAATAAAGTTTTACTGATGTTAAAGAGTTAAATTTATTAAGGTTAGTTAAAAAATAGAAGGGTTTAGATATCTTGAAGGCTAAAAATGAAATTTCTAAAGAGCGAAAAGAAACCGTAGAAACTGCGATAGAAATTAAACAAAATAATCTTGAGATCAGTCAAAATTTATTAGAAGGTAGATTTGAACTTTATCCAGAAAATCGTCGTCGTTCAGTCAATAAAGTTATTTATCAGAGCCAGTATTTTCAATTAGTTTATAATTTAAATCACAAATCATTAGCCATTGAGAGTAAGGGGGATTTAATCTACTCTGCAATTCCTTATGATACAGGAAGAAATTATATACAGAAAGCCTCTATTCAAGCAATCTTGCATCCGAATGAAACAAGAAAATATATTGAAAGTCATGAAAATAATCTAAAAAAATATTTGGCTTTATCTATTTTTCAATTAACAGGACAAAGAGTTGCACTTGATTCCAATGAAGTAAAGCAGGATTATCAACAAATTTTTATGGACCCTTTGTTTGAAATGCAAGTCTTGGGAAGGATGATGCAACATGATGAAACGGGCCCTCTTTCTGCTAATCTGGCTGGAAAATTTTTACACAGTGAAAATAGAAAAACTGGAATTTCGCCTTATTTAGCCGAATACTTGAAATTTGTTGTTGAAGTGACGCAGAATTTACCGATTTCAACGGATGGTAAAAATGTTCATTTGCTTGATTCTGCCCATGAACAACCAAAAGAAAATGTTTATCTTGACCAAAGCAAGAATTTAGCACTTTCAAGTCAGTCAGATTTGAAAGTTGGTTTAGAAAATCTTCCTGCCCCACTTAAAGTAGAAATTGAAAACATTCAAATTGCTGAACCTATTAAAGAAGTGATGACCAAACCACTACTGAAATCAAATGTGGGTAATCAATTGAGGAATTTACGGAAAAATTATGTTGCACATAGTCAAAATCCTAAAGACCTTGAGCAGTACTTTGAAAATGTTCATTCTACTGAAAATAATAATAAAATTAATGTTATTTCAGATATTGATAGTCAGGATGGAAAACTTCCTTTCTCTAATCCTAACTTCAATATTTTAGTAGGAAATATCTCTGATTCTGTAGTTTCAGATTCAAAAATACAAGGAATTTATGTTATTGGAAATCATGAGCTAGCAGATATTCTTTCAGACCAAAAGATTTTTTCTAAAAGTAAATGGGATGATTTTAGAGAAAAAGAATGGTTTAAGGATTTAGTTTTAGACCCAGATCAGGCATGGCCAAAATTACCAATAGGGGATAATTCCTTTTATGAACTCATAAAAGAGGAGTTAGCGCAAAATTATCCCAAAATGAAGATATTAAATAATGAATCGGTAATTTATGAGGGAGTACGTTATATTGGCTTAACCATACCAGTGGCTCTTGCAAAGCGAAAGAAAGAACTGCAAAATTTTATTGCTATTGAACTGAAAAGACTTCTTGCTCAAGATAAACAAATTCCAACAGTAATTGTTTCTCATACGCCATTATTTAATGAATTAAGTATGCTTTCACCAAAGAGCAGCTCCTATAACAAATCTTATAAATGTGCTCATAGGGGGATATTAAGTTTATTCGAAGATTTTAATATTATTGGAGCAATTCATGGCCACCATCACATTCCAGCCTCATCAGGTCAATCAAAAATGGTCAAATTTTCTAACAAAAATATCTTTGTAGTCTGTTCCATTTATTCAAAAATTAATACAGGATTTGAGCTCGCAAAATTGTTACCTGATACGAATATGGAGAAACTTTTAGGACTTAAGAAAGATAAAAATTATTAAAATATTTATAGGAGAAAGATGAATGAAAAAATTTTTTATTGGGATACTTTCACTACTCATACTTTTTACAGTTACGGCTTGCAGTAAGACCAATAGTTCATCAAAAGTTAGCAGTCAAAGTACGACAAAATTGATAAGAGAGTCTTCCAAAGAGACTCAAACAAAACAAGCTAGTTCAACAGAACTGAGTAGCAGTAGTAGGCAACAAAGCTCAGAAAATATATACTATGTTCAATTAAAAAAGGCGTGGCAAGATGAATTAGATTGCATTAATTCGATAAGTGATCCTCATATCAAACAGGCAGTTCAATCACCTGAATCTGCCGCAATCTTTAAATCTAATGAATTAGTCAATCAACATCCTGAAGACACCTCTGTAATCAATGAAAATTTGAAAAAGGTGCTTTCAGGTCAATGAGGAAATTAAATGAATAATCTAAAAAGACTTTGTAATTAAGTCTTTTTTTAGTAAACAGAAATTACTTAACCGGTTGACAAATTACAAAACTTTAGATATACTTAACTGGTTAACTATATAAGGAGGTGTCTTTTGAAAAGTAAAATTTAATAGAAATTAAGTATTTTTTTGACTATAAAGTTAACCAGTTAATCAACTACTAACTGGTTTGATATTTATCTCTAGAGTAAATGAGTAAAGATGATTATTTTTAGGAGGATTTTAAGAGTGAACTTAATCAAGTATAAGAAAAAACGGATTATTAGTGTATGTTTAGGATTAGTGGCTTTAATATTTTTAGCTGCTTGTCAGAATACAAATTCAAAAGAAAATGAAAAAAATGTCAGTTCAAAACTATCAGTTGTTACCACTTTTTATCCCGTTTATGAATTCACAAAGAATGTTGTGGGTGAGGCTGGAGAAGTATCACTATTAGTACCAGCAGGTACAGAGCCTCATGATTATGAGCCTTCAGCAAAAGATATGTTGAAAATTAATCAATCAGATCTTTTTGTTTATCATAATGATAATATGGAAACTTGGGTAGGAAAGTTGAAAAATACTTTGGGAGAAAAATCGCCCAAGATTATCGAAGGAACAAGAGAAATTGTTTTACTTCCAGGTTCTGATGATGAGCATGAGCACTCAGAAAATGAAAGTGATCACCACCATGAGTATGACCCACATACTTGGCTTTCACCAAAGATGGCGATTAAAGAAGTAAAGACAATTGAAGCTCAATTAAAAAAACTCTATCCTAAACAAGCTAATCTTTTCAGTGAAAATGCTGAAAAATATGTTAAAAAATTAAGTAAACTTGATCAAAAATACAGTGAAGAACTAAAAGATGCTAAGCAGAAAAATTTTGTGACTCAACATGCGGCTTTCCGCTATTTAGCATTGGACTATGGTCTTAATCAAGTGTCTATTGCAGGTTTAAATCCTGACAAAGAGCCTTCAGCTAAAAGATTGGGGGAATTAAAAAAATATGTTGAAGCTAATAGTATTCAGTATATTTATTTTGAAAAAAATGCTAATGATAAATTTGCCAAAACACTCGCCAAAGAAGCAAAAGTAAACGTTGAGGTGCTTAATCCATTAGAAAGTTTGACGAAGAAAGAACTTTCAGAAGGCGGGAATTATATCAAAGTTATGGAAAAAAATTTAATAGCACTTAAGAAAACAACAGAAACTGAGGGAAAAGACATTCAAGCAGAGGAGAAAAGTAAAGAAGTAAAAACGGTTGCCAATGGTTATTTTTCTGATGCTGATGTAAAAAACCGTTCCTTAAGTGATTATAGTGGAAATTGGCAATCTGTCTATCCTCTCTTGGAAAAAGGAACATTAGACCAAGTGTTTGAGCTTAAATCAAAAATTAATAAGGAAATGTCAGCTGCTGACTATAAGGATTATTACACAAAGGGTTATAAAACGGATGTTGACCAAATTTTAATAGATGATAAAACGATGAGTTTCGTTAAAAATGGGGTAAAAGAGACCTATACATATCAATATAAAGGCTTCAAAATTCTAAACTATAGTAAAGGAAACCGAGGGGTTCGCTATTTATTTGAATCAAATGATCCCAAAGCTGGTGAATTTAAATATGTTCAATTTAGTGATCATAATATTAGCCCCGTAAAGACAAGTCATTTTCATATTTTCCATGGTGGAGAAAGCCAAGAAAAAGTTTTGGCTGAATTAGAAAATTGGCCAACTTATTATCCGAAAAAGTTGACGGGCTTTGAGATTGCTCAAGAAATGATTGCACATTAGTAGCGTGTAATATAAAGATAATTAAATGTTGTTAAATCGTAAAAAAGTTTTTCAGAGCAAACTGAGAAACTTTTTTTTACTACAAATTAGAAATTGCAATAAATTAATTAATTAGTTTACCATTAAGAATAAAAGGGGTAAAGTGAACAATAGATAAAGTTAATAACGGTAGAAGTACTAAATGTAATGAATAGTCTAAAATAGTATTGAAATATATATGTTTTAACAGTTTTGAAATGCATTGACATGAAAACGCTTGTGTGATAAGCTGTAACTTAAACATTACACAAGGAGTTATTATGAAAAAGATACATTTAAATAAATGGAAACATAAGAGTAGTCTTTATCTTATGCTGTTTTGTTTGTCTTTACCATTGGCCTTAACACCCTTAAGTGTCTCGGCAACTGAAACAGAAACAGAAACTGAACAAACAGCACCAACAAGTCAAAAAGATGCTTCTGAAACTACATCTGAAAGTCAAACGGTGGAATCCTCTACTAATGATCAAAACCAAAATAATTCAACGATTTCCTTACCAGAAAGTTCTTCTACTACTAGCTTAGCGCCTTCTGAAAGTCTGACTTCTGATTCAAAAAAATTGGCGCAAAAAGAGGAAGTAGTTGCCTCAACAACGGTTGCTGAACCAAAAGCAGCAGCAAGTTCTACAATCTCTGTACCAGACCCAAATTTAAAACAAACAATTTTATCAACTTTAGGGCTTGCAACGACTGCTGAACTGACTCAGACAGATATGGATAAATTAACGAATTTAACTTTAAATTCAGTAGATATTTATAGCCTAGTTGGACTTGAACATGCAACTAATCTTTCATCAATTTATATTAATGTCAATAACAAAATCACAGATTTTACACCATTAGAATCATTAACCAAACTGACATTTGTTACCCTACAAACTAGTTCATTAACCAGCGATAACTTTCCAAATCTTACAGCAAGTCAGGGTTTGACAAATTTGTCAATTGGTGGGACTAGTGTGGATAATTCTGTATTAGCAAAAATTGTTAATTTAAAAGCTTTAGTAAGACTTTATATGGATAGTAATATGAATATTACAAACATTGAGCCATTAAAAGTTCTTCCGAATCTAAAGAGTCTTAGTGTTCAATTTTGTGGAATCACAGATTTTACTGTCATCAAAGATTTTCCAATAATGTCTGACTTGGCAGCATTTGGCCAAAATACTGGAAGAAATGATCCTCCAACTACGGTGACAAGATCGAGCTTGAAATATAATGAAGATGAGCAAAGTGTTTATATTCCATTTTCAATGATGCCTAATCGAATGACGAATTTTGATGGTTATATTCCACCTTTTTCAACTTCAAACTCTGCCAGTAATACTTATTTTGATTTTAATGGAACTCAACTTCCAGCCAGTCGTTTGCAAATAGATGACAATGGAATCACTATCAATTCAGTTAGTCCTGAAGAATATCAAGGAATAAAATCTTTTGAGTATAATGCTCGTTTAAATAACCCAGCAGGAACGTATGCAGTTCCCGATGGCTATACGTTTTATGCAATATCCTCAGGTACTTATTTACATCAATTTGATGTCGTTGATGATGGGGCCCCAGTCACAGTTAAGTATCAAGATGAAAATGGTCAAGAACTAGCACCGTCAGAGCTTTTAAATGGCTATGTAGGAGCAACCTATAATTCAAAAGAACTAAGTTTCCAAGGATACTCTTTAATTAAAGTGGATGGTGATGCAACCGGTAAATTTACGGATAGTCCTCAAACAGTAACTTATATTTATCAGAAAAATGCTAAGTTACTTGGTCAAGTGACGGTCAAGTATATAGATACAGATGGTAAGGCACTTTTCGGTGATGTTATTCAGACAGGGAATATTGGTGAAACTTATCATACAGAAAAGAAAGAACTAACTGGTTATACTTTCAAGAATATAATTGGTAATGCCTCTGGCCAATATACTAATAGCCCTCAAACAGTAACTTACGTTTATGAGAAAAATGCTAATCCTAATAAACCAGAAGAAGTTATTCCAGATTCTAGTGATAAAAATAATGTAAATCCAGACAATAGGGAGAATGAAACAACGAAAGGGTCTAAGACTGTTAAAGATAAAGAATCAGTTGTAACTTCTAAAGAAAAGAATCTACCTGAAACAGGTGATAAAGAACAAGGAATGAAAAAAATTACTTTGTTTGGCTCTTTCTTACTTATACTTGGTTCACTTGTGCTATTTATTCGATTTAGAAAAGTAGATTAATTATAACAATTATTTTATAAGAGCTTTGTTTTCTTAGCTCTTTTTTAATTAATATTGATAAAAAAGGAGGGGCAATGGTTGGAGAAGTTGTTTTAGTCAATGCCTATAAAAAATTTTTTAGAGAATATTTTAATTTTAAAGGTAAAACGAGTCGGCTGGATTTTTGGTATGTCATATTAAGTTTATTAATACTTTCGATCATTCCAACAGGCATTTTATCTTACTTAATTTTTGGTTCTTTAATGAATATTTCAGGTGGAGGAAATGTTCAAGAAATAATGGAGAGTACATTTCTTAATATACCAATCTTTATTATTGGAATCATCTATTTGTTTTTACTTGTCCCAGTTATTACGATGACTGTTAGAAGATGGCGTGATGTCGGGTTAAGAGCAAGTGGCATAATTTTGATATTCTGTTTATTGGTGCTAATTGTGATTCTAGGTTTTATAATCCATCTGAAACAAAATATAATTATTGATTTTCTTATCGTTATAAGTTCATCAATGTTTTTGATTACTTTAATGCCTTCCCAAATATGTTGTACTAATTCTAAAAATAGAATTAGTCAATTCTTTTTTTGCTCAAAAGGTGAAAGATAGTTTTATGTGAAAATAAAAGAAGAATTCTGCCGAATAGAATTCTTCTTTTTTATAATTATTAACCTTATTTTACTTTCAAGGCTTTCGACTTTTCTAAGAGGAAAGGTCTTAGGTAGCCCACTGTATTTGATAAAGGAAGCACATCTGGACTTAAATTGATGTTTAATTCATTTATGAGGTAGTTTCTTCGTGTTATAATTCTTTGCCATAGTTCGGGATATTCATTTTTAAGTTCATTTTTAAGTGACTGATCAGCAATAGCTACGCATTCTTCAGCACTTACGCCTGCTAAACCTTCTACAGATGGAATAATGTCAATTTGAAAAATCATTCCACTAGCAATTTTCACTTTTGAATTTTTATAGAAAGGAGAGGCCATCCATTCTTCATCAGCGACATAGTGCCCTGGATTTAAATGCCAATTATACTTTGCTTTTGGCATATTTTCATCAATCATTTTATAGAAATCATTTCCCAACATCCCGATTGAAATATTTTCTAGCCAAGAAACGACTCCTTTATAATAAGGAATGACAAGATCAGTAAGATAATGTTTTTGATTATCTGGCAATTCTTTTTCTTCATTAATTAAAAAACCAGTTCGACTAGACAAGCCTCCTTTGAAACCTGTTGTCATTGAAATTGGTTCGCCAAAATTTATTTCTTTATAAGTGGGATAGAAGTTGGCTTTTTTAAATCTTTCTCCAGAAGCTGCAATTGTAATTACAGAATGGGCTTGCCCTTCGTCAGAGAGTATTGCGCCAATTTCACTTTCTTTCATTCCTATTTTAAGCTGATTCATGGCATTTAGAATGCAACGAGAGGCAAGATTAGCTCCATATTCATAATGCGCGATTTCGTTTGCATTGTTTATCGTCCGAATTCCTTTTGGACCAATGAGGAGTTGAGCAGCGTTAGTTAAAATTGTATCTGTTGAGAGTGAATTCTTTACTGCGTCTACGATAAAGTAGGGAAGATCAAATAATTCTGAAGGCTCTTCATTTTGTGTTGTAAACATCTTCCAGCCAATCAAGCCAATTTTTTTGTTTTTATAAAGTTCTAACTCCTTAAAAATCTGAGTTAGACTTTTTTCGTTATCCATGGGTTGATTTGGCAAAGAAAATTGAGGGTAATGAATAAGATTAGCTTCAATTCTTGAGTGTTTAGACATTTTTAAATTCTCATTACCCAAAACAAGCGTGGCTTTATCATTTTTATCAATAATGAGTAATCCTTCCTCAAAACGTGGAATAAATCCAGTAAAATATTCAAAATTGCTGCCATGTTCTTTGTCTGCATAGATAATTAATGCATCGTATTGTTCTTTAGCCATTATTGTTAAAAGCTTTTCTTTTCGGTCCTTTAATGTTTTGTCAGTTAGTGTAACCGGTGGAACATTATTAAAGAGCTTTGGTTCGTTTATTTTTTCGTAAACAATTTCTTTATTCATTTATAGTCACCACTTTCACATTATTATCATTTAAATTATTCATCAATTCACCTTCAATTTTTTCATCGGTGATGAGATAGTCTATTTCTTTTAAATCACAAATTTTAAAGAATCCTTCTTTATTAAGTTTGGTATGATCTGCTAAGGCTATGACTTGCTTTCCTTGTTGAATCATTTTTCTTTTGACGAGGCCTTCCTCTTCAGTATGAATAAATAAACCATTATTAGAAAGAGCGAAAACGCCTAAAATTGTAAAATCAACTTGATATTGAGAGAGTTTTTCAACGGTTTCCGCGCCGTACAAGAATAGTTGATTCTTGTTTAATTTTCCGGGAAGAAGTTGTACAGTTGCCTTCTCATACTTCGAAAGTAATATTGCATTGGTGAGGGAGTTTGTGATGGTTGAGATAGAGAAGTTATCAAGTTGTTTTATAGCAGCTTCGACGGTTGTTGATGAATCAAAAATAAGAGTGCTATGATCTTTTATGAGATTTTTTATTTTACTTGCTATTTTTTTCTTTAAACTGCTGGAAATATTTGAGCGTTCTTCATAATTCAAAATCTCAGCCTCTTTGCCGATTGGAATTGCTCCACCATGAACTCGATGCAATTTTTTTCTGGATTCTAACTTTATTAAATCTCTCCTAATAGTATCTTTTGAAACTTCAAGTTTTTGAGCTAGAAAATCAATTGTGGCACTGCCTTCTTTATCAATGATTTGGCTAATTTGGGATAGTCTTTCTTCTAATAACATTCTCTCTCCTTTTTAACTATCATAACACAGCACACGAAATTAAGCAATAAGTTGCAATTGTTTAATCGAAAATATGCTAAAAATGCAAGTTAATGCAAAATGCTTATTTATCTTATTATTATAAATATATAATCGTTTTAGTTTTTGTTGTCATGTTATAATAATTATAATATCAATATGGAGAATGAAGTAAGAATGAAAAAAAGTAAGTTAAAGAAAATTTTAGGTTTTTCGGGAGTGGTAATACTAATAATTGCTACGTTTATATTTTTTTACCTTAAGACGAATAGCTATCATCCCACTTCTGAAGCTTTAAAAATTTCACAAAAAGCTGAAGTTCAGAATGATACCCTTGTATTTAAAGGAAATCCTAAAAAAACAAGCATTATCTTTTATCAGGGGGCTCTAGTAGATAATAAGAGTTATAGTATTTGGGCAAATAAACTTGCTGAAGCAGGATATACGGTTTATCTAATAAAAGAACCTTTAAATTTAGCAGTGTTTAATCCAGATAAAGCTTCCTCAATTATTAAAACGAATAAAATCAATAATTATGTGGTCGGTGGCCATTCATTAGGTGGGGTAATTGCAAGTCGGTTTGCAGAAAAAAGAATATCTGATTCATCATTAAAAGGAGTTTTCTTTTTAGCTAGTTATCCTGATAAAAAAGGAAGTCTAACTAATTTTAATGGAGGAATATTATCTATAGTTGGTTCTCAAGATGGGGTCCTAAACTGGTCATCATATCAAAAGGCGAAACAATATCTTCCACAACAAACGAAGTATATTACTATAGAAGGTGGAAACCATAGTGGATTTGGAAGCTATGGTTTTCAAAAAGGAGATAAAAAGGCGTCAATTTCTAATCTTCAACAGCAAGAAGCAATCTTTCAAACATTAAAGAATTGGCTTATAAGACTAGATTAGATTAGATATTTTATACTAATAGTAAAAGGACTTCATTATGACCTCTAAATCTTTTTTGATATAATCGATATATTACCCTTAAAGTAGAGGAGAAATAATGAATTTAGAAATAAAAAATGTATCTAAAACTTTACCGGAATATCGTCAAGTCATAGATTTAGTTAAAAATTCTTTTCCTAAAGAAGAACAATATCCAATTTGGTTGCTAAAACTTTGGGCCTTGAAGAAAAATGTACATTTCTGGGCTTACTATCAAAATGATGAATTTTGTGGTGTTTCTTACCTTGTGAGTCATGAAGAGATGACTTTTGTTTTATATTTAGCAGTTAATAATCAGGTTCAGTCTAAAGGTTATGGTTCAGCGATTTTAGAAACTTTAAAAGAAAAATTTTCAGGTAAAAATATTACTTTGAACATTGAGAGACTTGATCCGAGTGCAGATAATTATGAACAGAGAGTAAAACGTCTAAAATTCTATAAAAAGAATGGTTTTTATGATACAGACTACACAATTACTGATCGGGGAGAAACTTTCTTAACTTTGACAACATCCCCCTCTTTCTCTGTAGAGGTTTTTAAAAAGGTCTTAAGAGAATTAACTTTGGGTCTTGATTTATTAAAAATCGGAAAATCTGAATCCTGAAAATTGAGGATTACAAAAAAAGTTGAAAAATGCTAAAATGGATAAGGTAATCTTTGTCCTTTTTTTATATTCTTTTGGATTTAAAAGAGGGCAAAAATTAGAATTCAAATTTGTATTCTTTTAGTAGAATAAAAACTCAGCTAAGTCTTGATTCTTATCTGAATGTGAAATTATAAATATATAAAAGCTGTAGAGATTACAGTTGATTTGAGGAGTATTAATATGGTGATACAATGGTTTCCTGGGCATATGTCCAAAGCACGTCGTCAGGTGCAAGAAAATTTAAAATATGTTGATTTTGTGATTGAATTGGTTGATGCTCGTCTCCCTATTTCTTCACGTAATCCGATGTTGGGGCAAATTATTGGAGATAAACCAAGAATTATTGCTTTAAATAAAGCTGATTTAGCTGATTCTAATGCAGTAGCACAATGGATCGAATATTTTGATGAACAAGGTTTTGTAACTTTAGCCATTAATTCTAAAGAAGAATATACAGCAAAAAGATTAACTGTTGCTGCTAAAAAATTGATGGCTGATAAGGTCGCTCATGATAAGGAGCGCGGCATTGCTCATACTACTTTGCGAACAATGATTATCGGAATTCCGAATGCAGGGAAGTCAACTTTGATGAATCGCTTAGCAGGTAAAAAAGTTGCAGTGACTGGGAACCGTCCAGGGGTAACTAAGGGTCAACAATGGATTCGAACCAATAAAGAATTAGAATTATTGGACACACCAGGTATTCTTTGGCCAAAATTCGAAGATCAACTTGTTGGTTTAAAATTAGCTTTGACTGGGGCAATTAAGGATGATTTATTGCCAATGGATGAGGTAACAATTTTTGGATTAAATTATTTTTTGAAGAATTATCGAACAGTCACAATGAAACGATATCGAATAACAGAAGAAGATTTGGAGCTTGAAATTCCAGACTTAATTATGGAGCTGACTGCAAGATTTGGTTTCCGTGATGATTATGATCGTTTCTATAATATGTTTGTCAAAGATGTCCGGGATGGAAAACTAGGCTTGTTCTGTTTGGACGAAGTCAGAGTTGACGGACTTTGATTTTATGATTGTGTGATTACTGACAGATTTTCAGTATCAATAACATAAATAATATTATGTAAAATTACTGACAGAAAAGCTGTCAGTAATTTTTGAGAGTTGGTGAGTAAAATGGGACAAACCATTAAAGAAATTAAAGCGACCTTAGCCAAATTGACAGACTTGTCAGCAAAAGAATTCTTGGAATATGAAGCTGATGAAAGGGCTGGGGTTCAAGCAGCACTTAAAAGTAGGAAAAAACAAATTTTAGCAGAGTTAGCAGAAGAGGCTCGTTTGGAACAAATGTTGGAATTTGAGAAAGAACTTTACGGTCAAGGAATTCAATTAATTGCAGGTATTGATGAAGTTGGTCGTGGACCACTTGCTGGTCCCGTAGTGACTGCGGCAGTCATTTTACCTAATAATTGTAAAATTTGGGGTTTAAATGATAGTAAAAAAGTGCCAAAATCAAAACATCATGCTATTCTATCTGAAATTCAAGAAAAAGCTTTAGCGATAGGAATTGGGATTGTTGAAGCGGAAAAAATTGATGAAGTAAATATTTATGAAGCAACAAAAATTGCAATGATTCAAGCAGTATCAAAATTATCTGTTAAACCTGAGCATCTCTTAATTGATGCTATGGTTTTGGATTTACCTATTGCACAGACAAAAATTATTCACGGAGATGCTCGCTCAGCCTCGATTGCGGCAGCTTCAATTGTTGCTAAAGTAACTCGTGATGAAATGATGAAAGAGTTTGCTCTTGAATTTCCTGAGTATGATTTTGAACATAATGCTGGTTATGGAACAGCAAAACATCTTGAAGCTCTAACAAAATATGGTATCACAAGGATTCATCGCAAGTCCTATGAGCCGATTAAAACAATGGTCAATTTTAAATCGTAGATTCTGTCAGTAAAAATATGTAAAACGTGAACGTTATCTGTTCACGTTTTTTTGCTGACAGGTCTGTCAGTAATTATTTAGACTATTCTTTTTTTAATAAAAAACTAATTTTATATTAACCTAAATGACATAATAAATAAAGAGAGTTTTTTATAGAATTAGTTACTAATAAAATATTTTAAATTGGTATAGTTACATCTGTTATAATTTCCAATATTTTTTAATAATAATTATTTTAACAAAAGACTTATATCAAAATTCTAATAGAGCAGATGATGAGCCCAGTATAAGCTTTCACACTGTTTTTATTAATAGCCTAAGAGAAATATAAAGTAATATAAATGTTTTTTATTATAAATTATGTAAGATATACTTTTTGTATGAACTGGTATAAATTTGACGATTAAGTCCTAAATAAGTTATAATCTCAATTGCGTAATTTCTTAAATCCAGAAATAACAGCTACATTGACATACTGATTAAAGAGTATAGCCAATGAACTGTTATAAATCTTGAAAAACAATAAAAATAATAGTTTGGGGGATGTTGAGAATGTATAAAAAATATGGAGATTGTTTTAAAAAGTTACGAAACCAAAAGAATTTAGGATTATCATACTTTAGTAAATTAGGAATAGACCGTTCAAATATATCTAGATTTGAACATGGAAAGTGTATGATGAGTTTTGAGCGCATAGATTTGATGTTAGAAGAAATGCAAGTGCCATTAGCTGAGTACGAATTGATAGTAAATAATTATATGCCGAATTTCCAAGAATTTTTTATATTAGAATTGGAAAAAGCTGAATTTAGTCAAAATCGAGATAAAATAAAAGAGTTATATTCTGAGGTTAAAGAAACAGGGAATCATTTACTGACGATTACCGTTAAAACGAAGCTTGGGACTATTAGTCAGACAGAAGTTAAGGAAATTGAAACTTATCTTTGTAATATTGAAGAGTGGGGATATTTTGAACTAACTTTATTCTATTTTGTATCTGATTATCTCAATGTCAATCAATTAGAATTGCTGCTTTTTAACTTTGACAAAAGATGTGAAAATTACTGTAGAGTCTTAAAATATAGAAGGAGACTATTGCAAATAGCCTATAAAAGCGTTGCGATATACGCGGCTAATGGAGAAAGAACAAAAGCCGAAAATATTTTAGAAATGACTAAAAAATATCGGACTGTAGGTGTTGATTTATATTCTGAAGTATTAAGACATCTTGCCAGAGGTATCATTATTTTTAATTTTGAAAATGCAGAAGTGGGAGAAGAAAAAATAAATTATGCGCTTGAAACTTTGGAAGAATTTGGAGGAATGAAGATAAAAGAATTCTATCAGAAAAAAATGGAAAAGTATTTGAAAAAGTCAATTTAGTCTCTTTTGAGCTGTTGCTTTAAAGCAACAGTTTAAAAGAGATTTTTTTTATTCTGGAGCATATACTAGAAAATGAAGATGAGTTGTATGAGGCTATATAACATGTCTTTTAAAAAATTCAATCATAAATATAAGGAGGTATGATGAATCAAAAAAATTATCATTATTCGGTTTTTTTGCATTAACCGCTTCAATGGTTTTGACTGTCTATGAGTATCCAACTTTTGCCACGTCAAAATTACATTTGGTGTTCTTTTTACTTCTCGGGGGACTACTCTGGTTTTTGCCCGTAGCGCTCTGTGCAGCAGAAATGGCGACGGTTGAAGGTTGGAAAAATGGTGGAATTTTTAGTTGGGTGAGCCAAACTTTAGGGGAGCGCTTTGGTTTTGCAGCCATATTTTTTCAGTGGTTCCAAATTACAGTTGGCTTTGTCACTATGATCTATTTCATTTTAGGGGCCCTCTCTTATGTGTTAAATTTTCAGGCACTTAATACAGATCCATTGATTAAATTTATTGGTTTACTAATCATTTTTTGGGGATTGACATTTTCTCAGTTAGGTGGGACACAAAGAACTGCTAAATTGGTAAAAGCTGGTTTCGTAGTTGGGATAGTGATTCCATCAATTATCTTGTTTGGATTAGCTGCAGCATATTTTATCGGAGGTAATCCTATAGAGATACCAATTAATAAGCATGCTTTTGTCCCAGATTTTTCACAAGTATCAACTTTAGTAGTTTTTGTTTCTTTTATTCTTGCTTATATGGGGGTAGAAGCTTCAGCTTCGCACATTAATGAACTTGAAAATCCAAAGAGAAATTATCCCTTAGCAATGATTTTATTAGTAATATTAGCTATTTCTTTAGATGCCATAGGTGGATTTTCTGTAGCAGCGGTTATTCCTCAAAAAGACTTATCATTAAGTGCAGGGGTAATTCAAACTTTTCAAACGTTAATCTTACATTTTAATCATCATTTGGGATGGTTAGTTAAAGTAATTGCACTAATGATTGCCTTTGGGGTTATGGGAGAAGTGAGTTCATGGGTTGTTGGTCCTTCTAGAGGGATGTTTGCAGCAGCACAAAGAGGCTTATTACCAAAATTTTTACGTAAAACAAATACGCATGAAGTCCCTGTTCCTTTAGTTATGATTCAAGGAATCATTGTTACACTTTGGGGCGCTGTATTAACTTTTGGAGGAGGAGGAAATAATTTATCTTTCTTAGTTGCCATTTCACTGACAGTAGTGATTTATTTGGTAGGTTATCTCTTATTCTTTATTGGTTACTTTGTTTTAATCTATAAAAAACAAAATTTAAAGCGCACTTATAATGTTCCAGGTAAAAAAGTTGGAAAAACAATCATTGCGGGAATTGGATTTTTATTATCAATTTTTGCTCTATTTATTTCCTTTGTTCCTCCAGCATCAATTGCGAAAAATGAGACTCATACTTACCAAATGATACTTCTTATAAGTTTTGTTGTGACTGCTATCTTGCCATTTATTGTTTATGAATTGCATGATAAAAGGGGACATGATACTATTGAAGAACCAAGGCACTTTAAAGCAAGAGATGTGAACCCCGCGATTTATCCAGCAGCTCGTGGTGAGCATCATATTATTAAAAAAGAAGAACATATCTTAAAACATTAAAAAATTGGAGGATGTACCTATGTTATACGGAAAAGAAAATCGCGATGAAGCAGAGTTCTTGGAACCAATTTTTGGTTCAGAAAGTGAACAAGTGGATTTGCCTAAATATAAATTAGCTCAACAATCAATTGAACCTCGAGTGGCCTATCAGTTAGTTCAAGATGAAATGTTAGATGAAGGAAATGCTCGTTTAAATTTAGCCACATTCTGTCAAACTTATATGGAACCTGAAGCAGTCAAACTAATGAGTCAAACCTTGGAAAAAAATGCAATTGATAAATCGGAATATCCAAGAACAACTGAAATTGAAAACCGTTGCGTCAACATGATTGCTGACCTTTGGAATGCGAGTGAAAAAGAAAAATTTATGGGGACTTCAACGATTGGTTCTTCAGAAGCTTGTATGCTTGGTGGAATGGCCATGAAGTTTTCTTGGCGCAAGCGAGCAGAAAAATTGGGATTAGATATTAATGCGAAAAAGCCAAACTTAGTTATTTCATCTGGTTATCAAGTTTGCTGGGAAAAATTCTGTGTTTATTGGGATATTGAAATGCGAGAAGTGCCAATGGATAAAGAACATATGTCAATCAATTTGGACAAGGTGATGGATTATGTTGATGAGTACACGATTGGGGTAGTTGGTATTATGGGGATTACTTATACTGGTCGTTATGATGATATCAAAGCTTTGGATAATTTGATTGAAGAATATAATAAACAGACAGACTATAAAGTTTATATTCACGTAGATGCTGCTTCAGGAGGACTTTATGCTCCCTTTGTTGAGCCAGAACTTGAGTGGGATTTCCGTTTGAAAAATGTCATTTCAATCAATACCTCAGGCCATAAATATGGTTTAGTTTATCCTGGTGTAGGTTGGGTTTTGTGGCGTGACAAAAAATATTTACCAGAAGAATTAATTTTTAAAGTAAGTTATCTTGGAGGAGAACTACCAACGATGGCCATTAATTTTTCTCACAGTGCCTCTCAATTAATTGGTCAATATTATAATTTTGTACGTTATGGATTTGATGGATATAAAGCTATTCATGAGAGAACACATAAAGTAGCCATGTTTTTAGCAAAAGAAATTGAAAAAACTGGAATGTTTGAAATTATGAACGATGGGTCACAATTGCCAATTGTCTGCTATAAATTAAAAGAAGATTCAAATCGAGGTTGGAATCTTTATGATTTGGCGGACCGTTTATTAATGAAGGGATGGCAAGTGCCTGCTTATCCACTTCCCAAAAATTTGGAAAATGAAATCATTCAACGTTTAGTGATTCGAGCAGATTTTGGGATGAATATGGCATTTAACTATGTTCAAGATATGCAAGAAGCAATTGAAGCTTTAAATAAGGCTCATATTCTATACCATGAGGAACCTGAAAATAAAACTTATGGCTTTACTCACTAAAAAAACCGATATTCATCTTATGAAAAAATAAAAGCGATATAGTTAATCTATATCGCTTTTATTTTGATGATAAATTTTGTTTTTTCTATTTAGTCATAAGTTTGTCAGTGATTATTTTTCATAATATTTATCTAAAATTTCCATTTTTAAAGGCGTAATCTTAGATAATGGGGCAGTTAAACTTGTTCTTAAGAAGAGTTTGTCTTCAATGTTGATAATTCCTAAATATTTAAGTTGAGGATAATTTGCATTAACTTCCATAATTTGATTTTTTCTTTCAATCAGATTTTCACTTGTTACTGGCACATCAAGATTAACAGTTCTTTCTTTGTATGAGTAGTTTTTGAGGGCAGCAATATTTCGATTAGGAATAAAAGTCGTTGCGCCATCAGCGCCAATTACTGTAATTGAACGAATTCCTACAGTTTTTACTACCCCTTCGATGTCAAGGCCCGCAAAAGCCACAGTATCTCCAACGTTGATTTGATGTTCAACGATAATAAAGAAGCCATTGATAATATCAGCGACTAAATCTCGCCCAGCAAAACCTAGAGCAACTCCGAGAATACCAGCACCAGCAAGGATATTTGCAACAGGAATTCCGATGACTCCTAGAACAGTATAGATATAAAGAAAAACTGTAAGATAATGGATGGCACTGGTTGTCAGTCGAGAGAGGGTTAAAATTCTCGAAGTATCCGTCCATTTTTGCTCACTATAATTTTTAAATAAGCGTTTAACGATACGAGAGCCGGCTTGATAGAGAATAAAAAAAAGAATACTAATTAATAAAATTGTAATTGCTTTATCTAATAAAAATAAACCAAAGTCTTCCCAGTTTGTTTTTAATAAGTTCATTTTTGCTCCTTTGTCCAGTAATTTTATAAATTCATTTATAGAGAAATTGACTATATTTGAAAAAATTGTTTGAACTTTTACTGAATTTCATGAATATTTTCTTGTTTTATGTTACAGAAAATAATATAATCTATTATAACAAAAAAATTTGGAGGATGTTATGGCAATTAATTTAGACTGGGAAAATTTAGGATTCAGCTATCGGAACTTACCTTTTCGTTATATCGCTCGTTTTAAAGATGGAAAATGGAGTGCTGGAGAACTAACAGGAGATAATCAACTTCATATTAGTGAATCATCACCTGCTTTGCATTATGGTCAACAAGGTTTTGAAGGATTAAAAGCCTATCGAACAAAGGATGGTTCAATCCAACTTTTCCGTCCTGACCAAAATGCTGCTCGTTTGCAAAATACGGCGCGTCGACTTTGCATGGCAGAAGTTCCAACTGAAATGTTTATTGATGCAGTTAAACAAGTGGTGAAAGCCAACGAAGATTTTGTGCCTCCTTACGGAACGGGTGCAACGCTCTATCTCCGTCCACTTTTGATTGGGGTTGGTGACGTTATTGGGGTGAAACCTGCTGATGAATATATTTTCACCGTTTTTGCTATGCCGGTTGGTTCTTATTTTAAAGGCGGATTGGCTCCTTCAAAATTTGTAATTTCAAGAGATTATGATAGGGCAGCTCCACTTGGTACAGGTGGTGCCAAAGTTGGAGGAAATTATGCAGCTTCTTTACAAGCAGAAGTTGGTGCCAAAGCTTCAGGCTATGCAGATGCAATTTATCTTGACCCAAGCACACATACTAAAATTGAAGAAGTTGGGGCAGCAAATTTCTTTGGAATTACAGCCGATAATGAATTTATCACACCATTGAGTCCATCAATCTTACCTTCAATTACTAAATATTCTCTTCTTTATTTAGCTGAACATCGTTTGGGACTCAAAGCGATTGAGGGTGAAGTTTATGCCAAAGATTTAGGTAAATTTGTTGAAGCAGGAGCTTGTGGCACAGCGGCAATTATCTCTCCAATTGGTCGTATTGACGATGGAGAAGATTCTTATATTTTCCATTCAGAAACAGAAGTAGGACCAACGGTTAAACGTTTATATGATGAATTGGTTGGCATTCAGTTTGGTGATGTTGAAGCACCAGAAGGCTGGATTGTTAAAGTTGATTAATTTAAAAAGCTAAAGAATACTCTTTAGCTTTTTTATTTTGAAATAAATAATTTATCTTTTTTAATCCATTCTTGATCCTCTGTTCGAATTGGACGTATCACTTGGCAAGGATTACCAGCAGCAATCACATTTTCTGGAATATCTTTGGTAACGACGCTTCCTGCACCAATAATACTATTGTCACCAATGCTTACACCAGGAAGAAGGCTGACATTTGCCCCCAACCAGACTTGGTTCCCAACCGTAATTGGCTTTGAATAGACCCCGCCAGCAGTTCTTAAACTTGGATCTTCCGAATGATTGGCAGCAAATAAACCACAGCGGGGACCAAAGTAAACATTATTGCCAATCGTGACCTGATTACAGTCTAAAATAATCATATCATGATTAATGAGGACATTATCGCCAATTCTTATATTGAAGCCAAATTCACAGCGAAAATTAGATTCAATATAAGGATTTTTACCTAAATGCTCAAAAAGATTCTCTAAGATTTCTGGATGATAACCCTCATTGTTATTAATTTTTTGATTATAACGGCGGCTTTCAAAAAGGGCATGGTTACGATATTCAGACAAGTCTAAATCGGCGTCATCGTATGTTTTTCCTGAATTAATTAGTGTCTTTAATTGTTTCTTATTCATTCTTTTATCTTACAATTTTAGTCTCTTTTAGTCAATTGTAAGGGTTTTTATATTTTTGATAAAGCTACTAAAAATTACATTTATATATAATTGTCAGAATATATTGATATTTCATCGAAATTTTAGTAGAATAAAAGAACCAAATTGTAAAATAAAAGAGGTTGTGTTATGAATAAAAAAGCTAAACAAGCCATGAAAACGACACTTTGGCAGCCTGATTTTGAATCGGATGCTTGTGGAATGGGCTTCATTGCCCAAATTGACGGTAAAGCTAGTCACCTTTTAGTTGAGAGAGCGCTGACCATGTTAACAAGGATGAATCATCGTGGTGGAACGGGTGCTGAACCAGAAACCGGAGATGGGGCAGGTATTTTACTTGCTTTGCCTGACGAATTCTTTCGTAAAATTGCAAAAGAACATGATGTAGAACTACCAAAACTTGGTGATTATGCCGTAGGGCAATTTTTCTTATCACGTAAGGAAAATAAAAAACATCAAGAATTAGAAGCAATTAAGGCAGCTGTTAAGGCTCAAGGCTATGAAGTCTTATTCACGCGCACAGTTCCTTTTAATTTTGAAGCATGTGGAGCAACGGCTCAAGGAATTATGCCGTCTTTTGTTCAAGTTTTTATTGAGAAAAAATCATCTGAAAAAGCTGTCAGCGAAATTTCTAATTTTGAAAATGATTTATTTATTATCAGACGAAATCTTGAAAAACGTTTTGACGAAGAGGAATTATATATTTGTTCATTATCTAGTCAGACGGTCGTTTATAAGGGAATGCTTCATGCTTATCAAGTAAAACTCTTTTATCCTGATTTGTCTGATGAAGATTTCAAAAGTCATATTGCACTGACACATAGCCGTTTTTCTACCAATACTTTTCCCTCTTGGAATCGGGCTCAACCTTTTCGTTTTCTAGCACATAATGGCGAAATTAACACGCTTCGTGGAGCTGAAAACTGGATGAAAGTCAACGATATTGAAATGTACAATGAAGAAAATTCTGATTCAGCCAAATTAGAAAATTGTATGGAATATTTCTATCGAAATGGTCGAGAACTTCCAGAAAGTTTACTGACCATGATTCCTGAGGCTTGGGGAGAACAAACTGGCTTAAGCCAAGAATTAAAAGCTTTTTACGAATATTCAACTGCTCATATTGCGCCTTGGGATGGACCGGCAGCTTTAGTATTTACTGACGGAAAAACCGTTGGGGCAAGACTTGATCGGAATGGTTTAAGACCAAGTCGTTATCTTGTGACAAAGGATAATTTTATCATTCTGTCAAGCGAATCTGGTGTGGTTGATATTCCAGCCGATGAAATCATTGAAAAATCAGTTCTTGGACCTGGTAACATGTTGTTAGTAAATACTGACGAAGGAAAAATTATTCGTAATGAAGAAGTTAAGAGTTATTATGCTAATAAATATCCCTACCAAGAATTTCTGTCAGCAGGTTTGAAAAAACTGTCAGCACTGACAGAAAGTGAAAAAACAAATCCAATTCCGTCAGCAAAAATGAATACCTTATGGAAATTATTTGGTTATACTGACGAAGTCATTCGGACAGTGCTTTTACCAATGGCGGAATCAGCCAATGAACCTACAATTTCAATGGGCTTTGATGCTCCTTTGGCAGTTTTATCTGACCAAGCTCAATCACTTTATAATTTCTTCAAACAACAATTTGCTCAAGTGACCAATCCGCCAATTGATGCGATTAGGGAACAAATTGTCATTGGAACAGAAACCTATTTGGGAGAAGATGGGAATCCAGCAAAAATCACAGGTGAAAATGTCCGTAAGTTAAAATTAGATAGTCCAGTCCTTTCAACGGCTGACTTTGAAAAAATCTTAGCATTGAAGGAAGAACATTATCATACAGAAATTATTTCCACTCTTTATGATAAGGATGACCTTTTAGAAAATGCATTGAACAAACTCTTTTATAAGGCAGAAAGTTTGATTAATCAAGGAACAACTATTATCGTGCTTTCTGACCGTGACTTTGCTGAAAATAAAGTGCCGATGCCTATTTTACTTGCTTTGTCAGGACTTTATCATTATATGTTAGGACGTCATAATGCGTCTAAATTTGCAATTATTGTAGATACAGCTGAGGTGTGCGAAGTTCATCAATTTGCAGCGCTTGTAGGCTATGGGGTTTCAGGAATCCATCCTTATGGTGCATATGCAACCCTTTCAGACTGGGGTATGGGAGCACCTGAACAACTTGAAAATTTCCGTCATGCGGCAGAAAAAGGTATTGTTAAGGTCATGAGCCGCATGGGAATTTCAACAATTGTCGGTTATAAAGGGGCTCAACTTTTTGAAGCAATTGGTTTATCTAAAGAAGTCGTTGACAAGTACTTCACAGGTACGAGTACAAGAATTGGTGGACTTTCTCTTGCCCAAATTGAGGACGAATATCGTTTGCGATATGAGAAAGCTTATGGACATCGGGCACAGGATTTATTGGAAACAGGCGGTTCTTTCCAATACCGGGCGGATGAAGGAGAACATCATATCTATGACCCACAAATGATTTACCAAATTCAAAATGCTGTCCGTCAAAATGATTTTGAAAAATATAAAAAATATAGTCAGTATCTAAATGATAGTGCTCTAAAAACGCCGACAAGCTTACGTCACACTTGGAAAATCAAATCTGATCGAAAGTCCATTCAGATGAGCGAAGTAGAACCAGCTCGTGAAATTGTTAAACGTTTCAAAATTGGGGCCATGTCATTTGGCTCATTATCACAAGAAGCTCACGAATGTATTGCTCAAGCCATGAACTCTATTGGTGCAAAATCCAATTCGGGTGAAGGTGGTGAAAATGCAAAACGTTATGGCACAATCAATAATTCTAAAATTAAACAAGTCGCCTCTGGACGATTTGGTGTGTCAGCTGCTTATTTAATGTCTGCCGAAGAGATTCAAATTAAAATTTCGCAAGGTGCTAAGCCAGGTGAAGGTGGGCAATTGCCAGGTAAAAAAGCTTTTCCTTGGGTGGCAGAAGTTCGAAACTCAACTCCAGGGGTAAGTTTAATTTCACCACCGCCTCATCATGATATTTATTCCATTGAAGATTTGTCGCAACTAATTTTTGACTTGAAAAAAATTAATCCTTATGCAAAAATCAACGTTAAGTTGGTTTCATCGACTGGTGTTGGAACAATTGCTACAGGATGTGTTAAAGCCGGAGCTGATAAAGTTGTTATTTCTGGTTATGATGGTGGAACTGGAGCAAGTCCTAGAAACTCAACAAGAGATGCAGGTCTCCCTTGGGAAATGGGACTGGCAGAAGCACATCAAACGCTTAGTTTGAACAATTTGCGTGACCGAATGATTTTGGAAACTGATGGTAAAGTAGTCACAGGTCGAGATATTGCGATTGCTGCAATGTTAGGTGCTGAAGAATATTCATTTGGTAGTTTAGCTTTGGTTGCGATTGGATGTATCATGACAAGAAATTGTCATTTAAATACTTGTCCCGTAGGTATTGCCACACAAAATCCTAGATTAAGAGCAAATTTTGCTGGAAAACCAGAGCACATTGTACGTTTAATGGAATTTATGGCTGAGGAAGTTCGAGAACTTTTAGCCGAACTTGGTTTTAGAACAATCAATGAATTGGTAGGTCATGCCGAGCTCTTGCAAGCTAAAGAAGATTTACCAGCTAAAATGCGAGGTTTGGACTTTAGCCGTATGCTTGGTCATGCCTTACCGATTGCAACAAGACATAGTGATCCTTTTGCTAATCCTCGTGCTTGGAAAGAGTTAGACCAATTTACGGAGGCTACACTTAATACTGGTTCTCAGGCAACGGTTCATGGCACGATTAAAAATATTAATCGAACAACGACCGCGCGGATGGCAGGTTGGATTGCTGAACGTTATGGTAATTTTGGTCTAAAAGATGCTTCTGTTTGCTATGAATATGAAGGGGTTGCTGGCCAGTCCTTTGGCTCTTACGCAACCGCTGGTATGGAGGTTACTCTGATTGGCGAAGCCAATGATTATATTGGAAAATCATTGTCAGGTGGCCGTTTGATTGTAAAACCACCTCTAGATGCTGCTTATGATATTGAAAATACTTCTATTGTTGGGAATGTTTCGCTCTTTGGGGCTATCGGTGGCGAAGCTTATTTCCGAGGTCGTGCAGGTGAGCGCTGTGGTGTCCGAAATTCAGGAGCACATTTTGTTGTGGAAGGGACGGGTGACCATGGTTGTGAATACATGACTGGTGGTATCGCTGTTGTTCTTGGTACAACAGGTCGTAATTTTGCGGCTGGGATGTCTGGTGGTATCGCTTATGTTTATGATGTCGCTGGCAATTTTGAAAATAAAGTGAATCGGGAAATGGTAGATCTTTATGCTTTAGATGAAACTTCAGGTGATGAAGTTTTAGAAGAATTATTGAAGAAACATTTGAATTATACTGATTCAGCAAAAGCAAAATTTATTTTAGAACATTGGCAAACAGAACGCGAAAAATTTGTCAAAGTTTATCCAAGAGAATATCATCATATTAAAAATGTTGAAGAAGATTTGGCTAAAACAGGTTTGTCAGGCGAAGCACTTACGATGACAACCTTTAAAAAAGTAACGGAGGTGAGCTAATGGCTGATCCAAATGGATTTTTAAATTATCCAAGAAATGATAATCCTTACCGTGAATTAGCGGAGCGGATAAAGGATTTTGCTGAACTGCAAGTTCCCTTATCTACTGAAGAACGGCAAAAACAAGCGGCACGTTGTATGCATTGTGATGTTCCTTTTTGCCATCAAGGGATATTTTATGGGGGCAAACGGGCTGTCTCAGGTTGTCCAAATGATAATCATATTCCAGAGTGGAATGATTTGATTTATCGAGGACTACAAAGAAAAGCCTATGAACGTTTGATTTTAACCAATCCTTTTCCAGAGTTTACTGGCAGAGTCTGTCCTGCTCCTTGTGAAAAATCTTGTGCCGAGGCCTTAAACGGTGCAGGAGTAACCATTAAAGATAATGAACGTTTCTTGGGTGATTTAGGAAATGATGAAGGTTGGGTGGCTGAAATTGGCAAAGCTGCGGAGCCGACAGGTTATAAAATAGCGATTATTGGGTCTGGACCTGCCGGTCTGTCAGCTGCTTGGCGTCTTAATCAATTGGGACATAGCGTTACTGTTTTTGAAAAATCAGATCGTTTGGGCGGCTTATTGATGTACGGCATTCCAAATATGAAATTGGATAAAAAAGTCGTTCAAAAACGGATTGATTTAATGACAGAACTTGGTGTGACTTTTGTCACCAATACTGAGATTGGAAAGACAATCAGTTACGAAGACCTGTCAGTAAATTTTGATAGAATTATTTTGGCGATTGGCGCAGGAATTCCACGTGATTTAAATATTTCAGGCCGTGAAGCAGTTGGAATTCGATTTGCCATTGATTTTCTGACAGAAACGACTAAAACTGTCCTTGAAAAGGGCGAAGATAATATTAGTCAATCATTAAAAGGAAAAAAAGTAGTAGTCATTGGTGGTGGAGATACAGGGAACGATTGTATCGGAACGGCAGTTCGTTTAGGAGCAGCATCGGTTTCTCAATTAGAAATCACACCAAGTTTACCCACTGATCGTTTAGATAACAACCCTTGGCCTGAGTGGCCAATGACCTTGAGAGCAGGTTATGGGCAAAAAGAAGCAGAATTTGTGGGAAATACTGATTTGACAACCTATCAAATGACTGCAACAGCTTTTCAAACAAATGCTGAAGGTCAACTTACGGGTTTAAAAGTAGCCAAAGTTGGACCTGACTTCAAGGCAGTAGAAGGGACAGAACAAGTAATTGAAGCGGATTTAGTCTTACTTGCTATGGGATTTGTTGGGACTGACACAGGATTACTGGATAAATTTGGTGTTCAAGAAATTTATGATGACTATCGAACAAATAATGACAAAGTTCTAGTTGCAGGCGATGCCAGACGAGGTCCATCTTTGGTTATTTGGGCAATCCGTGAAGGAAGAAAAACAGCCGAAATTGTTGATGAACAATTAATAAAAGTCGCTACAGCATAATTTATCATTCTGTCAGTAAAAAAAGTTTCTGTCAGTAAAAATGGCAGGAACTTTTTTGTGTCCAAGCTTTTGATGATATGCTATACTTATAAATAATCTAAAAATGAGGTGAGAGATGAAGACACCATTTGTAACAAAAGAACAATTAGAACAAATCACAAAGGAATTTCCAACACCATTTCATCTTTATGATGAAAAAGGAATTCGTCAAAAAGCGCGTGACCTTCACAAAGCCTTTGCTTGGAATAAAGGATTTAAAGAATTTTTTGCTGTGAAAGCGACACCCACACCAGCTATTTTAAAAATTCTTCATGAAGAGGGGTGTGGAGTTGATTGCGCCTCTTATGTCGAATTGTTACTTTCCGAAAAATGTGGGTTTGACGGCTCTGAGATGATGTTTTCATCAAACGATACTCCAGCTGAAGAATTTCAATTTGCTAATCAATTGGGTGCGACAATCAATCTTGATGCCTATGAAGATATTGAATTTTTGAAAAATCTGACAGATTTTATTTTTCCGGAAACAATGAGTTTGAGATACAATCCCGGTGGAGTTTTTGCTATGGGAACAAAAATTATGGATAATCCAGAAGAATCTAAATTCGGAATGACAAAAGCCCAACTCATCCAAGGAATTAAAGATTTGCAAAAATTAGGCGTGAAAAAATTTGGAATGCATAGTTTTTTGGCTTCAAATACAGTGACAAACGATTATTACCCAGAACTTGCCAGCAAGCTCTTTAAGCTTGCTTTAGAAATTAGAGAAGAAACTGGAATTACCCTTGATTTCATTAACTTATCAGGCGGAATTGGTGTGAACTATCGTCCTGATGAGGAGGCAAATGATATTGCAAAAATCGGACAAGGTGTTCATGAAGCTTATGATGAAGTTTTGAGCGCTAACGGAATAGAAAATCTAAAAATTTATACCGAATTGGGACGTTTTATGCTTGCTCCACACGGTCATTTGATTACAAAAGTTTTGCATCTTAAAGAAACTTATCGAAAATATGTTGGCGTTGATGCATCAGCAGTTAACTTGATGCGTCCAGCCTTTTATGGTGCTTACCACCACATCACAGTTGCTGGAAAAGAAAATGATGAAGCGACTGAAATTTATGATATTACAGGTTCTTTATGTGAGAATAATGATAAATTTGCAAAAGAAAGAGCCTTTCCTAAAATAGAAATAGGAGATTTATTAGTGATTCATGATACTGGTGCGCATGGATTCTCAATGGGTTATCAATATAATGCTAAATTAAGAAGTTCCGAAATTTTGCTTCAAGAAGATGGAAAGACTCGTTTAATTCGTCGAGCAGAGAAGCCAGCTGATTATTTTGCAACATTAGATGGTTTTGATTTTACAATTTGAGAAATAAAAAGTTACTGACAGCTCCGTCAGTAACTTTTGCCTCATTTATCCTTTCTGTCAGTAATATAAAGTGCTGACAAAAGGACTAAAATTTGATATAATAAGATGTCATCAATGGCGAAAGCGTTTCGCCAAAATTAGGAGATTCAAAATGAATTTAATCTTAGCTATTTTGCTTATGGTTGTATGCCTTTTGGCAGGTTTTTTCTTGGGAACATGGTTCTCACAACGCCAAACAAAAAAATTACTTATGGATAACCCACCCCTTAATGAAGATGCTGTTCGTCTTATGATGGGATCTATGGGACGTAAACCAAGTGAAGTTCAAGTCCAACAAGTTCTTCGCCAAATTCGTGCTGCTGCAAAGCAATCAGACACAAACAAAAAATAAGCTATTATATACGCTGAGCGAAGCAGTAGAACACAAGTTCTAAACTCTCTCAGCGTTTGCTTTTATCATCATAAATAAAGTATCCATTATATTAAAAAATACAGATTTTGGATAAGAAAGAATTTGAATTAGATATTTAAAAAGGAGAAGAAAAATGGACAATCGACCAATCGGCCTCTTAGATTCTGGTGTTGGTGGACTGACTGTTGCTCGCGAACTCCTTAGACAACTCCCAAATGAAGAAATTGTCTACATAGGAGATACAAGAAGAGCTCCTTATGGTCCGCGTAGTCGTGAACAGATCATAGCGTTCACTTGGGACATGGTTAATTTTTTACTATCAAAAGATGTGAAAATGATTGTAATGGCCTGTAATACAGCAACAGCGATGGCCTTAGAAATTGTAAAAGAAAAACTAGATATACCGGTGATTGGTGTCATCCTACCCGGAGCAAGCTCAGCGATTCAAAAAACAAAAACAAACAAAATTGGTGTAATTGCCACTCAAGCTTCGATTCGTTCAGATGAATATCATAAAACAATTGCTCGTAAATCATCAGCAGTAGAAGTATATAGCCTAGCATGTCCAAAATTTGTTTCAATCGTGGAATCAAATGAAATGGAATCTGAAATTGCTAGAAAAGTTGTATCAGAAAGTCTTGTTCCACTAATTGGAAAAGTAGATACCTTAATTCTCGGATGTACTCACTATCCTCTCTTACGTTCCTTAATCCAAGAAACAATGGGAAAAGAGGTGCGTTTGATTGATTCTGGAGCAGAAGCTGTACGAGATATCTCTGTTCTGCTCAACTATTTTTCAATAAATGGACAAGAACGTCAACCATTAGAGCATCGTTTCTATACTACTGCGGGCGTTAATTCATTTAGAGAAATTGCAGAAAAATGGTTAAACATCGGACAACTTCAGATTGAACATACTGAAATAGAGAATTTCAATAAGGAAAAATAAATGGAAAAAACACTTATTATCGCAACAAGAAATTCAGGAAAAACAAAAGAATTTAAGAAATTATTTGCTGATTTCGGTTATGAAATCAAAGATTTAACAGATTATCCAGAACTTCCTGAAATTGAAGAAACTGGAACTACTTTTGAAGAAAATGCTCGTTTAAAAGCAGAACAAATCGCTGAAATTACTGGGCAAGTAGTTATTGGCGATGATTCAGGACTTTGTGTTGATGTCCTTGGTGGTTTGCCTGGCATTTGGTCGCATCGTTTCTCGGCTCCAGATCCTACTGATGAGAAAAATATCGCAAAACTTTTGCACGAACTGGCTCCAACGGCAATTACTCCAGAACGTAGAAGCGCACATTTTCATACTACGCTTGTGGCGGCAAAACCAGGCCGTGAGAGTTTAGTTGTAGAAGCAGATTGGGATGGCTATATTGCTCTCGCTCCTAAAGGAGAAAATGGCTTTGGCTATGATCCTATTTTCATGGTTGATGCCTTTAGAACAGCCGCAGAATTATCAGAAAAAGAAAAAAATCAAGTCTCTCATCGTGGACAAGCCTTGAGAAAATTAATGGCTGAACTTCCTGAGTGGCTTGACAAATAAGTTTAAATAAATTAACATAAATATAATTATGTAAAAGAGGAATGCTTATGTTTGTAGTAATGTCTGATTCACATTATGACCGCGATGTGGTTCAATCCATAAAATCAAAATATTTGAATGAAGCAACTGCTATCTTTCATTGCGGAGATTCTGAACTTCCTAGTTCTGATGAAATTTGGCAAGGAATAACTGTTGTTGCTGGGAACTGTGATTATGATAGTGGATATCATGATTTTCTTACTCAAGAAGTTGAAGGAAAAAAGGTATTAATTACACATGGTCATCTTTTTTATGTTGGTTTAGGATTAGACCGTTATTCTTATTTTGCTGAGGAAAAGAACGCAGATATTGCACTTTTTGGACATATCCATCAACCAGTAGCACAAAAAATAAATAATATACTTTATGTAAATCCAGGTTCAGTTGCACAACCTAGAGGGAAGTATGATATCAAAATGTATGCTATAATTGAGATTGAAGGAGAAGAGTTCAAAGTTTCTTATCGAAATCTGCAACATGAACCTATCCCGGAACTACAGTTCAGACTCTAAGTCTACAAAGCTCTTTAAGGAGTAATTTGCATGATTGATAAAAAGATTGAGGATTTTATCTTGAATCAAAGTGAAACCTTTATGATTCCTGCCTCAAATGTTGCTGTACTTTATGCTGAGCATAATATTGCTCATGCAAAACTGATGCTTAGTCAGTATAAGTATTCACGAGTTCCAGTTTTAAATGAAAAAAAAGAATACGTTGGTGTTTTGGGTTTAACAGAAATCGTTGAATTTGAAATGGAACAGAATTTCTTTTTTGAAAAATTACATAATACATCAATTTCGGAAATAGTTAATAAAGATGTTCAAACAGTTGGACCATCAGTAACCTTGGAAGAAATGATGCACAAATTAATTAAGGAGCCATTTCTCCCAGTAGTCAAAAGACAGGAATTTATGGGGATTGTTGTTAGGCAAGAAATATTAAAGGCCTTTAGTGCCTTTGCTCACGACTTTACAAAATATTATGAAATTACCAAACGAGATTGACGAGTATTTAGCAAGCAGAAATTTTTCAGAGAATACTCGTTCAAATTACCATTATGATTTAGTTTCTTTGCAGGCTTTCTTTGAAGATAAGTCACTCACAACAGAAAACTTAGAACTTTACAAAATTCAAATTAGTAATCTTTCGCCAGCAGCACAGCGAAGGAAGATTTCGAGTGCAAATCAATATTTGCTTTTCCTGTATCAAAGACAAAAAGTTGACCAGTACTTTAAAATTAAACAAGTCGTTCAAAAAAAATCACAGACTGCTCAAAGTTATCATCCAATGATTAAGGAATTTCCTGAGTTCTATGGTCCTTTGACCTGTCCAGGACAATTTTTAGCCTTATTAATTTTAGAATTTGGTTTAAATTTTGCTGAGATACAAAAATTGAAATGGGAAAATTTTAATTGGAACTTTAAATATCTCACGATTGAAAAAGCCGGAATAAAACGAGTTTTACCAATTAGAGAAAAATTTGCCATAAGAGTTAAAGCCATTAATAATGCTGATGAATTATTCGCAAAATCTCGTCAATTTCTTTATACTGAATTGAAAAAATTTACGAACTATTCTTCCAAAGAAATTAGAGAACAGTATATCTTGCATCAGGTTAAAGCAGGGAAGTCAATTTATGAACTGGCAACTCTACTTGGTTTAACAACTATTACAACGCTTGAAAAATATTATAGATAGGAATTTACACTATTTTTATTATGTAAACTATGATTAAAGAAATCAATATAAAAATTAAAAACTTCGAGGGTCCTCTCGACCTTTTATTGCATTTAGTAAGTCAGTATGAAATGGATATTTTTGAAGTTCCATTGGTACCAGTTATTGAGCAATATCTTATCTATATTCAAACCATGAAAGAACTTGAATTGGAAGTAGCTGGAGAGTACATGTTAATGGCAAGTCAACTGATGTTAATTAAATCAAGAAGACTTTTACCGACAGTTACCGAAACTTTTATTGAAGATACAGAACAACTTGAGTATGATTTATTGGCTCAAATTGATGAATATCGGAAATATAAAATGTTGTCACAAGATTTAGATGAACTTCATCAGGAACGTAGTCACTTTTATTCAAAAGCTAAGACAGAAATTATCACTGATGAAACTGTACTTTTGCAGGATAAATCTGCTTTAGATTTATTTCTAGCTTTTACTAAAATTCTTGAGTTGAAAAGACAACATTTTCAAGACGAGAATACAAAAATAGCAGCTGAGAAATTTACAATCGCTGATAAGATTTTAGAGTTAAGTACTAGATTTACAGAACAAAAAATATGTAAATTTTCAGATTTGTTTTCTAGCTCTACTAATAAAGATGAACTCGTCACCACTTTTATGGCTCTTTTAGAATTAATCAAAAATCAACAGATTTCTTTTTCTCAAGGAGAGCTTTTTGGAGAAATTATTTTAGAAAGAAAAGAAACTAGTGAATAAGACAGCAAGTTGTGAACTCTTACTTTTTGTATCTGGCGAAGCTGGTTTAACTTTGGCAGAATTGTCAGCATTGACAGAAATGTCTAAACAAGCTTGTCAGCAACAAATTGATTACTTAAAAGAAAAATATCATTCTGATGAAGAATCTGCTTTGACGATTATTGAAACTGCAGGTAAATATCGTATGGCTACAAAAGAAGAGTTTGCAGAAATTCTTAAAAACTATGCCAAAACTCCTCTTAATCAATCCTTGTCAAAATCAGCTCTTGAAGTTTTATCAATTATTGCTTATAAGCAACCTTTAACTCGACTCGAAATCGATCAGCTCCGCGGAGTGAATTCCTCAGGTGTTCTCTCAACACTTCGTGCTTTTGATTTGGTTGAAAAGGTCGGGCAAGTTGAAGCACCAGGACGTCCAAGTCTTTATGCAACAACTGAATTTTTCTTAGACTATATTGGGATTAATCATTTAGATGAATTACCTGAAATAGATGAGTCAAGATTTATCGCAGAAGAACAAACCTTATTTAACGAAAGTGAAGAAAATGAGAATCAATAAATATTTGGCCCATGCAGGTGTGGCAAGCAGACGTAAAGCAGAAGAACTAATTTTAGCGGGAAAAGTAACGGTAAATAATGTTCCAATGACAAACTTGGGTTATCAAGTTTCAACTGGAGATATCGTTGAAGTTAATGGAGTAGCAGTTTATAACGAAGAACCCGTTTATTATCTTCTAAATAAACCAAGAGGCTATATTTCTTCAGTTAGCGATGACAAAGGACGTCAAACGGTAATGGATTTAATGCCTCAAGTTAAAGAACGGATTTACCCTGTGGGACGTTTGGACTGGGACACAAGCGGTTTGCTTTTGCTTACAAACGACGGTGAGTTTACGAATATGATGACTCACCCACGTCATGGCGTTGATAAGGTCTATGTTGCTAAGGTAGAAGGTCAAGCGAACAAAGAAAACTTGCGTCCTTTAACTTTAGGTATGACTATTGAAGGTAAAAAAGTTAGTCCCGCCCGTTATGAGATTATCAAACAAGAGAAAACAAAAAATCATTCGATTGTTAGTTTAACTATCCATGAAGGACAAAATCATCAAGTTAAAAAAATGTTTGCGGCTGCAGGACTTCCAGTACAAAAATTGAGTCGTATTCAATATGGAACTCTTACATTGGATGGACTTCCAACAGGACAATTTCGTCGTTTGAGTAAAAAAGAAGTTTCTCAATTGATTAATGCAGCCCAAGGAAATTAAGTGATTATTATAAAAGACAATTCTGATAAAGAGTTGTTTTTTTATTTCTTAAGCAAATCTTATTCTTGATAAGCAAACTATTTTTGTGCTATAATAAAAATATCTTCAGGGCACCGTGTAATTCGGGACCGGCGGTAAATAGGGCTTTGACCTTATGACTCCGCGATTCGCTACGGCGATTGAAGCAGTGAGAATCTGCTAGCGACAGTAAAGTCTGGATGGAAGAAGATGAACAATTTTTGTAGTGTAATCAACTTCGGTTGGATTACTGTTTTTAGCCAAACCAAAAATGTCTATCAACTTCCTCGAAATTTGAAGAATTATTTTCTCATATTTGGAGGTTTTTTTATGTCTAAAACACGTCGGATGGTATTAATTGCCATGCTTGCTGCATTATCAACAATCTTATTATTGCCGATTTTGCAGTTTCCGCTATTGCCTGGAATTGATTTTATGAAAGTTGAACTCTCGATCATTCCAGTACTTATTGGAGTCTTTACTTTGGGATTGGGTGATGGATTTATTATCCTCTTTATTCGCTCTATCTTATGGTATCTCCTATTTAATCAAGGGCCATCAACTTGGATTGGTGTGCCGATGAACTTCATTGCTTTGGGAATCTTCATGGCAATTGTTTGGTTCTTTACAAAGAAAAAATTCTCAATCAAAAACTATACAGTTGGTGTGGTTTTAGCAGCCATCGCATCAGTTCTTGTGATGATGGTATTGAATGTTTTCTACGCACTCCCTCTCTATCGTTTAGCTGCTGGCTTCGATGTTGATAAGATTTTTGTTGGAGCAACTCATCTTTTTAATATGGGTTCTCTATCAGTTACTTTGAATCCAACTTATCTTTTAACAGTAGTTTTACCTTTTAATGCTTTGCAGTACATCATCTTTGCTCTGGTATTTGGTTTGATTGTTGCAGTGTTCAAGAAAAACAAAGTCGTAAAATTTTATAATGCTTAATAAAAAAAGAAATTTCATTGATTTGAAGTTTCTTTTTTTATTTAAATAGTAAATAAGTGGGAATCTCACTTCATATAGTCTGTTTTAAACGCTTTCTTTATGGTATACTAATATTTAGAATATTATAAAATAAAATGGAATAGACTGTATGAAAATTTTTAAAGATTTATGGTGGTTTTTTAAGGCAGAGAGAAAAGGTTATGGCGTTGGTCTATTAGCCCTTTTTATTGTTTCTTTAACTCACTTGATCCCGCCTTTAATTATCGGAAAAATTATTGACCATATTGTTAAGCGTAACCTGACTTTACCCTTAATTTTGAGTTTTTCTGGTATTTTATTGATCACTGCACTCGTTGAATATGGCTTTCGTTTTCTTTGGTCTACAAATATTTGGGGTGAAGCCTTTAAACTGGAAAAAATAATCCGTAGTCGGCTTTTTAGGCATTTTTTAAGAATGGATACCCTTTTTTATCAGAGAAATCGGACTGGCGATTTGATGGCTCATGCGACAAATGACCTACAAGCGATACAGAGTGTTGCTGGACTTGGTGTTTTGACTTGGGCAGATTCTTTAATGACGGGCGGGATGACAATCATTGCTATGCTCTTATTTATCGACTGGCGTTTGACAATTATTGCTGTCCTTCCTTTGCCTTTACTCGCGCTAGTATCTAAAGTTTTAGGGGATAAAATTCATGTAAGTTTTGAACATGCCCAAGAAACCTTCTCTGAAATGAATGATAAAGTCCAAGAATCGATTACAGGAATGAAAGCAATCAAATCTTTTGGTGAAGAAGAACAAGATATGGCTGATTTCCAAGTTAAGTTAGATAATATTGATAAAGCCTTTATTAGGGTCAATTGGATTGACTCAATGTACGATCCTTTAATCACTTTAATTGTTGGTTTATCTTATACTTTAACCATTCTTTTAGGGGGCTACTATGTTGTTCACCACGTTTTAACGATTGGTCAGTTAGTTGCTTTTATGACTTATATCGGAAATTTGGTCTGGCCGATGTTTGCTATTGGTGTTCTTTTTAATGTTATTGAACGTGGAAGAGCTTCATACAGTAGAGTAGAAAAATTATTAGCTCAAAAAGCGGAATCAAAAATTTCTGAAGGTACTTTGAAAATGCCAAAAGAAGGTCAACTCCTTTTTGATATTGAAAGTTTTACTTATCCAAATGAGAATGAAGGGCGCAATCTGGAGAAAGTTCAATTTAATTTAAAAGAAGGTCATGTTTTAGGTTTGGTCGGACGAACAGGTGCAGGAAAATCAACGATTATTAAACTTTTAATGAGAGAGTTTGACCATTACAAAGGACATATTACTTTTGCTGACCATGATATTATGGATTATCAATTAGATGAATATTTGCCAGCGATTGGTTATGTTCCGCAAGAACATTTTCTATTTTCGATGTCTGTCAGAGATAATATTCGCTTTGCTAAGATGTCAGCGAGTCAAGAAGAAGTTGAAATTGCAGCTAAAACAGCTGGAATTCATGATGATATTATTGCTTTTCCTGAAGGTTATGATACTTTGGTTGGCGAGCGTGGCGTTTCACTTTCTGGTGGACAAAAGCAAAGGTTATCTATTGCGAGGGCGCTACTTATTCAGCCTAAATTATTGATTTTAGATGATGCGCTGTCAGCTGTTGATGCCAAGACTGAACAGTTAATTTTGTCAAATTTGAAGGCCTTACGTCATGAAAGTTCAACGTTAGTTGTCAGTCACAGGTTGTCATCAGTAATGGAAGCTAATGAAATTCTCGTACTAGATGAAGGAAAAGTGATTGAGCGTGGTTTGCATGAAGATTTGATTAAATCTGGAGGTTGGTATGCTCAAATGTGGCAAATGCAACAGATTGAAAGTCATTTGACAGCGAATGATGAAGATGAGAATTTACTGACAGGTTCGTCAGTAAATCGGGAAGGAGAAGAAAATGGAGAAATCTACTGACAAAATGTCTGTCAGAGAAAGTTGGCAAGTTTTTAAATTTATTTTCAAATTCCTATTACCTTTCAAAAAGTATTTCGTTTGGGCTTTTGTTTTTAGTGTAATTACAACTGCTCTTGCTTCAATTATGCCTTTTGTTCTGTCCGTTTTTATGGATTCTTATTTGACACCTATGAAAGCGACTGACCAGATTATTTTCTATTTTGCAGGTCTTTATTTGATTTTAGCAATAATCAATTCAATTGCTTTCTTTTTCAAATGGAATTATCTGCAAAATGGTTCGATTTTTGTTAATCAATACATTCGTAAGAAAGTTTATCGAAAAATTCATCAGCTAGGCATGCGATATTTTGACCAAAAACCGACGGGTTGGTTAATCACCAGAATCACAAATGACACCGATTTATTTGATTTCTGGCAGACTTTGTTTAATGCATTAACAAGTTTGCTTTCTATTATCATTGCCTTCATTGCTTTGTTTATTATTGACCACCAAATTGCGCTTGTGATGTTGTTGATTCTTCCCCTATTGATTTTGGCAGTATTGATTTATCAAAAAGTGAGTACAAAAGTTTATCAAGCCATGCTTGCTAAGCGTTCAGAATTGAATACGAAATTAAATGAATACATTTCTGGGATGAGAATTATTCAACAATTTCGTCAAGAGAGCAGACTAGGAAATGAATTTGAAAAAACAAATGATGAATATTATGGTTATCGAAAACGAGTGATTCAGATTAATGGGATTTTGTTGAGCCCTTTGGTTAATTTTTTGATGGCCATCTCAATTGTTGTTGTCTTGTTGATGTATTCTAATCGAAGTCTACATGCAGTGGTTGAGGCTGGTTTAATTTATGCTTTCATCAGTAATGTACAAATTTACTTTAATCCTATTTCAGGATTGATGGATTCTTTATCAAACTTTTCAAATGGATTGGTAGCCTCTAGTCGCATTAAGACAATCATGGAAGAAAAAGAATTTGCGCCACAACAAGGAATTTCAACTTCTGTCAGTAAAAATGTTGATGAAAAATTTACTGACAGAAAATCTGTCAGCAATTCTCCAATCATTCAAGAAGGAAAAATTGAATTTCGCAATGTCAGTTTTTCATATGACGGAGAACATCAAGTTTTGAAAAATATCTCATTCATTGTGAATCCTGGAGAAACGCTTGCTTTTGTAGGTCATACAGGTTCAGGAAAATCGAGTATTATTAATGTTTTCATGCGCTTCTATGAATTCACAGAAGGTCAAGTTTTGATTGATGATCAGGACATTAGAAGTTATTCAAAAGAAGAACTTCGGAAAAAAATTGGTTTAGTATTGCAAGATTCCTTTATGTTTGTTGCGTCAGTTACTGACAATATCAAAATGATGAATCCACAGATTACTGACCAAGCAGCCAAAGAAGCGGCTCGATTTGTTCAAGCTGACAAATTCATCAAGGATTTGGAAAATGGTTACGAAACCAAAGTAATTGAAGGTGGAGCTGCCTTCTCGGCCGGTGAACGTCAATTAATTAACTTTGCTCGAACGATTGTGCGTAATCCGAAAATTCTCTTATTAGATGAAGCAACAGCCAATATTGATACTGAAACTGAAGCGCTTATTCAAGAAGGTCTGACAAATATGCGACAAAATCGAACGACAATGGCAATTGCTCACCGTTTATCAACGATTAAAGATGCTGACCAAATTTTAGTCTTGAACAAGGGAGAAATTATTGAGCGAGGAAATCATGACCAACTTTTAGAGCTTAATGGTTATTATGCAGACATGTATCGAATTCAAACTTTACAAAAAGAACTATGAAAAACCACTGATAGCAGCGGTTTTTCATTTATCAGTTTTTCTGATAAAAAATATTGACAAAAAATAAAATAAGCGATATAATATAAGAAAGATTGATAAAGAATCGGGAAGGGAGAGTTTATGAATTTTGGTCAGAACTTAAAAAAATTAAGAAAAAATGCAAAATTGACACAGAGTCAATTAGCAGAAAAGCTAGGAATGAAGCAAAATGCTTATGTACTTTGGGAACAAAAATCAACCAACCCAACGTTAGAAATACTAGAAAAACTAGCAGATATCTATGATTTACCTATTCAAGAATTAATCAAAGAAACTGATAATAATGCAGAAAAACAATTAATCGATAATTATCGTTCACTGACAGGAGAACAACAAGAATCAGTTATTAATTTTACGGATTTTCTCATTGAACAAAATAAAACAGAGATTATTAATTTGAAAACCTACAGACGTTCTTCTTTAGATTATGCCATTGTTGAAGATGAAGAATTATCGGCAGGTTTTGGTCAATCTCAAAGCAATACAGGTGGCCACTACAAAGCTTACACATCTGAAACTCTTGGTCGATATGATGGTGCAGCCAGAGTAAAAGGGGAATCGATGGAACCTGAATTCCCTAATTTTTCTATTGCAACATTCTTACACACTGGTTTTGGTCGGAGTGGGGATATTTACGCCATTGCTGAAGGAGATTTGGGCGAAGAACGTTTGTATATCAAACAAGTATTTGAAGAAGAAGATGGACAATTTAGAATTCATTCACTCAATCCAGATCCACAATACAAGGATTTTTATCTAGGACAGGAAGATAATTTCCGAATTATTGGACCAGTAGTTGATAATTTTGAAGAAATTGAAGAATCACAGATTATAGATTAAAATGAGGGCTTAAAAATGAATTGGATAAGAGAAATTTTACCAATACTGGGAATTGGATCAATTTTTGCAATTGCTTATGAATTAGTTTTATGGCTTTCACAGAAATTGATAGAAAATGATAGCAAAGAGAAAATAAAAAAGGAAAAAAAGATTGTTAACGTCAAATTTTTTCATCTTTCAAAAAACCAAAAGAACATTGCATGAACTAAAATAAAAAAGAAAAAAGAATAAGTTTAGTCTTGCATTTTCAGAAAAACTTTGATATACTTATTTACGGTTCTAAAAGAACTGACCGAAGACAGTAGGGGACGAAAGTCATAAACTTCCTACCGAGGACAAATATCAAAATGATAATTGAACTCTCTATGTCTTTTGTGTGTAGAGATTTTTTATTTCTACAACCAAAATAAAATGGAGGTAAAAAAATGAGCGATTACAAAGTAAATGAAGCAACAATTGCTAAGAAAGCAGAATTGGTTGATGTTTACGCACAAAAAATGACTGAAGCAGCATCTATCGTTGTTGCAGATTCACGTGGTTTGTCAGTTGATCAAGATACTCAACTTCGTAAACAACTTCGTGAAGCAGGCGTTGAATTCAAAGTCGTTAAAAACTCAGTTTTGCGTCGTGCAGCTGAAAAAGCTGGTCTTGAAGGTTTGTCAGAAGCATTCTCTGGCCCATCAGCAGTAGCATTTTCTAACGAAGATGTTGTAGCACCAGCAAAAGTTTTGGCTGACTTTGCAAAAGATGCTGAAAATCTTGAAATCAAAGCTGGTGTTATCGAAGGTAAAGTTTCTTCTAAAGAAGAAATCCAAGCTATTGCGTCTCTTCCAAGCCGCGATGGACTTCTTTCTATGCTTCTTTCAGTGCTTCAAGCACCTGTCCGCAACGTGGCTCTTGCAGTCAAAGCTGTTGCAGAAAAAGAAGAATCAGCTGCTTAATTATAAGCAACATTACTTATATCGGCGGATTTACGCAACAAACTAAAAAATTAATAGGAGAATATTAAAATGGCATTGAACATTGAAAACATCGTTGCTGAACTTGAAAACGCAACAATCCTTGAACTTTCTGAACTTGTAAAAGCAATCGAAGAAAAATTTGACGTAACAGCAGCAGCTCCAGTTGCAGCAGCAGCAGGTGCTGGTGATGCAGCAGCAGCTAAAGATTCATTCGACGTTGAATTGACATCAGCTGGCGACAAAAAAGTTGCAGTAATCAAAGAAGTACGTGGAATCACTGGTCTTGGACTTAAAGAAGCTAAAGAACTCGTTGATGGTGCACCAACAATGATCAAAGAAGGTCTTTCTGAATCAGAAGCTAACGAAGTTAAAGAAAAACTTGAAGCAGCTGGTGCTTCAATCACACTTAAATAAGAATTTTATTCTTATTTGAATAAAAACTGTCACATTATGTTGGCAGTTTTTTTAATCTATTGAAAGTTTATAAAACTTTTAAGATAAAACTATAAAATGTTGCCTGATGTAAGTTTTATATGCTAGAATATATCGTACAGCGTCTTTAAATAATTACACCAAAATGACAGTGTGGTACATTTGTACCATACTTTTATAATGCATAATATTAATTTAATACGGGACAAAAGCAGTTCAGTTGCTCTTGATACTATTATTTAATAGAATATAAGTATATAGTTTTTAAGGTACATTTAAAGTAGTTAGCCGTAATAAAATATTAATTATAGATGGTGGTAGAGATGAAAAAGTTACTCTTTATATTTGGGACTAGGCCAGAATTTATTAAAGTTTATCCAGTAATCCAAGAGGCGAAAAGGCAAGGCAATCCAATTGTTCTGGTTAACACAGGGCAGCACAAAGAAATGCTCAATGAACTTTTAGATGAATTTTCTGTGGAAGTTGATTACGATTTGAAAATCATGGAAAAATATTCTGGTTTATCAGAAATTGTGGCAGGATCAATTAGCGGTCTTGACCCAATTATTAAAAAGGAACAACCAGATGTCATCTTAGTTCATGGTGATACTGCAGCTACTTTGGCTGGAAGTTTGGTTGCTTATTTTAATCAGATAAAGTTGGCACATATTGAAGCAGGCTTGCGAACTTACAATAAATTTTCACCATTTCCTGAAGAAATGAATCGTCAATTGTTGGTTTGATGGCTGATTATCATTTTACACCAACGGAAATGACGAAAGAAAATCTTTTAAAAGAAGGTAAGCCAAAAAATCAGGTTTTTGTAGTTGGAAACAGTGCTATAGATATGTTTCAGTATACTTTAAAGGATGATTATACAGATGAAGCTTTATCATGGCAAGCTGATAAGAAAATGATTTTAGTGACGGCTCACCGTCGTGAAAATTTGAGTGATTTAGAAGAAATTTTTGATGGAATTGCAGAGATCGCTGATGAATTTAAAGAAACACATAAAATCATTTATCCAATTCATATGAATCCAATCATTCGTGAAAAAGCGCAAAAATTACTGGAACATAGTAATATTAAAATCATTGACCCGCTGGATACAATTAACTTTCATAATGTGATGCGTCATGCCGAGTTGATTTTAACTGACTCTGGTGGAATTCAAGAAGAAGCAGCTTTCTTAGGGATTCCAGTGCTTGTTTTACGTGATACAACTGAAAGACCCGAGGGTGTACTGGCTGGTACTTTAAAACTTGTGGGGACTTCAAAAGAAAATATTGTTAATGAGACTCGGACTTTACTGACAGACAAGACTAAATATGAAAGGATGTCAGGAAGTAAGAATCCTTATGGTGACGGAACAACTTCCTTGCAGATTGTTAATATTCTAAATGAAAAATAAAAAAATTAATTTAAAGTCTTTCCAGTCTGTCTGTCTCATTTTTATCTTCCTCTTTAATTTTGAGTTTATTTTCCGCTTATCAAATTTTAATACCAGGGAAAAATTCTTTACACTTTTCTTTTTTGTAGCTCCTTTGATGCTGAGTTCATTTTTTATCATTACTGATAGTGAAAAGGTCCCTAATTCAGTTAAAAATCTTAGTATTATCGGTGTTTTCGGCTTCTTAATTTATGGTTCAAATCGCTTAATCGTATCGTTAACTTATCTCGTAGGAGGTGAGCATGCTGTTCCACAGCTCTTTTCTTTTCGATTTTTGATTGCCATATTTACCTTATTCTGTTGTGGTTTAGCTTATTATGTTTCAACAAAAAAACGCTTAATCTATAATTTAGCAACTATTATTGCCTCTTTATGGTTTATTACATTACCTATTATCGGTTTTAGATTTCTTTTTAAAATTTTGATTGAACACCAAAGGTTTGACTTCTCAATTGTAAGTAATATGGATATTAGGTATTTGATTGTTCCCTTTATGCCGATTATGTATTTAAGTTTTTGTAAGTTTACTGGTGTTGATCTGAAGCAAATAAGTAAAAACATAAAGAATACTGTTTATGCGCTCCTATTAATCTATCTAGTAGCCCTGATTGTCTATTCTGGGACTCAAATGAATATTACATTTAGTTTTGCACAAGAAGCTTTCTTTAATGGAATAGAACTTAATCATGGTGTATTATTAGCTCATTGGCTTGAAAGCTTGACAGTGGTTTCTCAATTCGTTCTCCCGATTATCGCTTTTGCTCTAGTAATTGGATATAAGGGTGAAAAATCTAAGAAAAAAATATCCACTCTAAAACCATTTTTAATTTTATTATTAATTGCATTGGGGGTATATGGCTATATCTTCTTAATTGAACCTCCGACTAACTTTGTTAGGTTTAATGAAAAAGTATTTAATAGTTATTTTGCTTTGCAAATATTTGAAGTAGTAGTCATTATGCTTTTGAGCATTTATACTGGATTAAAAAAGTTTATAAGGCCAAGATCAAAAATACTATTGTATATTGGATCAAGTCTCCCTTTCCTCTATTTATATATCGTAAGATATCATTATTGGGAAAATAGTTATATTTTTGCAGATGTTTTTGACCGTATCAATTATATTTTCTTTCTTTTTTCAATTTTTGTTTTTCTTTATTATACTGTGGAAGTCTTCATTCTTTGGTATTCTTATAGTAAAAGACAAAGAATTAACGCTCTTACTTTAAAAAATGAAGGACTAAAAAAGCAGTTCCATATCTATGTTTTAATCCCATGTCTGAATGAAGAATTAGTGATTCAAACAACTTTAAAAAGTATTTTAAAAAATGATTACGAAAATCTAGTGGTAACAGTTATTGATGATGCAAGTGATGATCACACGTTGGAAAAAATTTCTGAACTTAAGGATTCTAGATTAAATGTATTAAAACGATTGAAACCTAATGCACAGCAGGGGAAAGGGGTAGCGCTCAATTGGGCTTACTATCAAATTAGTGAACAAATTCAAGAAGCAGGAATTGCTCCTGAGGATGTTCTAATTGCGATTATCGATGCTGATACAAAACTTGATCATAATTACTTTGAAAAAGTTAATTGTGCCTTTAATCATGATGATAAACTTACCGGTTTACAATCAAAAGTTCGTGTTGCAAATTTACTTAAAGATGCTTCTCAGGATCTCGAATTTTCTGAAATTATCAATGCTACACAGTCTTTTCGAAGTTTGACCAATACGGTTGCCTTTGGTGGAAATGGTCAATTCTGTAAATTGAGTACTCTTCAAGCCCTAAATGAGGATCCTTGGACAGATTCTCTTGTGGAAGATTTTGATTTATCAACCCGTCTGTTTCTGTCAGATATTGAAGTTAAAAATGCTCAATTTGATGATATTTACATTGAACAAACAGGGATTATCAATGATAATGAAGCTTTGGTTAAACAACGAGTGCGATGGGCGCAGGGAAATATCCAATCTTCAAAATATATTTTACCGACGATTCGGTCAAAAAAATTGCAGAATAAACAGAAGTTTGAATTACTGATGACCCTACTGAAACCTTGGTTAATGGGAATTGAATATATTATTGTAATTTATACAATGATAATGATTGTTAATTCACTTATATTAACTGGAATTACTGAACCGCTCAGAATTGTATTAATTCTTTTTATACTAATGTCCATTTATATTATTGTAGTCAATTTTGTATGGGCTATTCTTTATAATAAAGAGAAGTCGCAAGAAAAAACAAGGGTGTGGGATGTAGTGAAAGATACGGTTAATCTGACGAAATTTCTACTTATTTTAACTCAAATTTATCCACAGTCAGCCATTCGATATTTCAACTCTAAAAATGATTGGGTAAAAACTAATCGTCAAGAAGAAAGTGTTGACCCTCATATTGATGAGTATAAAAAATAAGAAAAACCTGCCTTTTGGGCTAGGTTTTTTCTTTTGTATATTTGCGAAATTAGTTTTTTTAGTTTAAATATGTTAAAGTAGTTGTAGTTTTAAAAATAAATTAATAACACAATGGGTACTGGTAAAAACTAAAATTACCGGTTGAGAAAGACCATCAGACTTGAACAGGTTAAGACCTGCGTAAGAATGTGTCCGAGTTTTAATTGTATTTTCTTTATGAAAATCTTTTAGCTTACTTTCTTATCATACTAGAGCCCTCCTTGTGTCTATAAAGGAGTTTTTTGATGTCAATTTTAGAAAAGATTCAAGAAAAACAACCACTTATCTTAAATTTAGCGAATTTTGTAACTCCACAAAGAGTTGCGGATGCGATTAGTTTTGCTGGTGGTTCACCATTAATGACTGCGGAAATTTCAGAAAGTAAAACTTTAGTTGAAATTGCAGATGCTGTAGTGGTTAATATTGGAACCATTTCAGAAAAGGATTATCCGCTTTTTTTGACTATTTGTCAGTTAGCAAATCAAAAGCACAAACCTTTAATTTTGGACCCAGTTGCTGTCAATGTCCCTTTTAGAGCAAATTTTGTCAAAAGATTAATGCAAGAGGTAAAATTTGATATCATTCGTGGGAATTCAGCAGAAATTGCTTGGTTTGCTGATAAAGAAAGCTTGAACAAAGGAATTGATGCACTTGAGTCAAATTTAGAAGTTGAGCACGCGCGAGTTGCTGCTCAAAAAACAGGGGCAGTCATTATTCAAACTGGAAAAGTTGATGTTATTTCTAGTGGGTTTGAGGAATTATTTGTTGAAACTGATAGTCCACTTTTTAAAATTAATGTTGGCTGTGGGGATATGTTGTCAGCAATTGTTGGAACTTTTGCGGCTGTATCTGATGATTTATTTAAGGCGGCTTATGAAGCGGCAGAATTCTTCGGTGAATCTGGTGTGAAAGCTACTGAGCAAGTAGAAAATCTACCAGGAAATTTTGTGAATCGTCTTCTTGATAAAATTTATCAAGCGACGCAAGAGGTTATATAAGGGAGAAGAAGAAATGATTGATGTTTCTCAAGTTGTGACAATCGCTGGAATTGATTCTTCTGGTGGGGCTGGTATTAATGCTGACCTAAAAACTTTTCATAATCAAAAAGTATATTCGGCAACGATTGTGACAGGGTTGACAGCACAAAATACCTATGGGGTACAAGAAATTTTACCGACAAATAAATCTTTTATTTTGGCTCAATTTGACTCAGTATTTTCTGATTTGGAAATTTTGGCAGCTAAAACGGGGGCACTTTTTGATACTGCTCAAGTTGAAGCGGTAATTCAAGGCTTGAAAAAATATAAACCGAAGCATTTGGTGGTGGATCCAGTAATGGTGGCTAAAGGCGGGGCAATTCTTTTGACAAGAGAAGCCATTGATTTGATAAAAAATGAATTGTTACCTTTAGCAGAATTGGTCACTCCCAATTTGGAAGAGGCAGAGGTTATGTGTGGCTATAAAATTACTGACGAAAAGGAAATTTTAAAAGCCCTTCATGATATTCAAAAGTTAGGTGCTAAAAATGTGCTGATTAAAGGGGGACATGGTAATGGAGAACTGGTCAGAGATTATTTATTGATGACAGATGGTTCTGTCAGTACTTATGACTCTAAAAGATTACTGACAGAAAGAACACACGGAACCGGAGATACACTTTCTTCTTATATTACAGCTCATTTAGCTTTAGGAGAAGATTTAAAAGAAGTGATGCCAAAAGCTAAATTGTTTATTACTGAAGCTATTTCACAAACAATCAATGTTGGTCACGGTCACGGACCGTTAAACCATTGGGTGACAATTAATGAAAAATAAAATTTTAGACCTGAGGGCGTATTTTATTGCTGGCCCACAAGATTTTCCAAAACTTTCAATTGATGATGCAATCGATAAAATTTCTGTAATCATAAAAAGTGGAGTAACGGTTTATCAATTTCGTGATAAGGGAACAATTTATAAAAATAATAATCAACGATTAGAAGTAGCAAAAAGACTACAAGGAGTAGCTCAGAAAGCGGCTGTTTCTTTTATTGTGAATGATGATGTTGAATTAGCGCGTGAATTGTCAGCTGACGGGATTCATGTCGGACAAGACGATGATTCTGTCAGTAAAATTCGTGAGCTGATTGGCCAAGAAATGTGGGTAGGACTTTCTGTCAGCAATGATATGGAATTAGAAAGCGCTCAAAAAAGTGGAGCTGACTATTTGGGAATTGGTCCAATTTATCCAACAAATAGCAAATCCGACGCAGCAGAACCAATTGGGATTGACCATTTAAGAAAAATGCTTGAGCATAATCAATTACCAACAGTTGGAATTGGTGGAATTACTGAAAATTCACTGACAGAGCTTTCAAAAATTGGTTTGGGTGGAGTTGCGGTAATTTCTTTGCTGACAGAATCCGAAAATTACAAAAATATGGTTCAAAAAATTAAGCAAAATATTAGATGAAAAAGATGTTGTACCCTTAAAAATACAACAAAACAAAATGATTCCGTTTTCTTTTTATTATATAAATTAAACTTACACAAATGTAAGTTTTTTTTCTTTAATAAATGTTATAATCAGAGTCATAAATGATATGAGATTAACTGAGTATTTTAAAAACCTCTTATTACTTTATATTTAAAAGGAGTTCCAATGGACAAGAAAAAAGAAATTCGTCTATTTTTGGCTAAAACAGTATTTTACTTTATAATTATTTTAATTCTGCTCTATCTTTATTCCTACAGTCATACTGGCGGAGCACACTTTATCTATAACGAATTTTAGAGAGAATTATCGAAGGAGTTAATTATGAAATTATTAGAACAAATTTTTGAAATTGCAAAAAATGAACCAGACCTTATCGTACTTGCCGAGCGTGAGCAGAAATTTACTTACCGTCAATTATTTGCTGCGGTTTCACATATCTCAGAACAAATCAATGAACGCAATTTAAATCAGCGTCCAATCTTGATTTTCGGTAAAAACGATTTTATCACTTTAGCAGCCATGCTTGCGACAAATTTAACTGGTCACGCATATATTCCTGTTGATGCTCACACACCATTTGAGCGGACAGAAATGATTAAATCAGCGGCAAAACCAGCGGTGGTACTCACTACAGTTGAGCTGTCAGCAGATTTTGAAGCACTTTTTACTGACAGAATTTCTCTTGAACTTACTGACCAGATTTTGACTGACAAACTTCCAGCACTTGATTTTTCTAAAGCTGTTTCTGGAAATGACAGCAATTATATTATTTATACTTCTGGAACAACAGGAGTACCAAAAGGTGTTGAAGTCAGTCATGATAATCTTGTGACTTTCACCAATTGGATGAACAATGATTTTATGAAAATTGAAAATAATCAAATCTTGTCACAAGCCCTTTACAGCTTTGATTTATCAATTTTCAGTTTGTACCCAAGTCTTACAACTGGCGGAACATTAATTTCACTCTCACGTGACGAAACAACCAACTTCAAATTACTTTTTGAACGTTTGAACAAAACGGTCATTAATACTTGGATTTCAACACCATCATTTGTTGATATTTGCTTATTGGACCCTTCGTTCACTGAGAAAGAACACCCTCAATTAGTTCAATTTATTTTCTGCGGTGAAGAATTAACAAAGAAAACAGCAGAAAAATTACTGACAGCTTTTCCGTCAGCAAATATATACAATACCTATGGTCCAACAGAAGCAACAGGAGCCATTTCGTCAGTAAAAATCACGAAAGAATTACTGACAGAAAATGACCGTGTCCCAATTGGTTTTGCCAAACCAGGTGTTGACTTAAAAATTATGGATAAGGAAATCATCATTGTTGGTGATTCGGTAGCCAAAGGTTACTTTGAAAATCCAGAAAAAACTGAGCAAGCCTTTTTCACAGTCGACGGAAAACCCGCTTATCATACAGGAGATGCCGGTTCAATTTCCGCTGACGGAATGCTCCATTACCAAGGACGAATTGATTTTCAAGTTAAATTTAATGGATTCCGTATTGAACTTCAAGATATTGAAGCCAATATTCAAAACTTAAAAGAGATTGAAAAAGCGGTAGTCTTACCGAAAACGAATGACCAGCATAAAGTCACCGCATTAATCGCTTATTTAGAAACAGAAAAAACATTTGAAGACCGTGCAGCCGAACGCGCCTTCACAAAAGAACTCAAAGCTGAACTTTCAAAAACAATTATGGATTACATGATGCCAACTAAGTTTGTTTATCTTAAAAAGTTCCCATTGAATCAAAATGGCAAAGTTGACCGTAAGGCACTCGCCCAAAAAGAGCGAGGTGACAACTAGTGCAACCCTATTCAACACCCTTTTACTTCGTGATTTTAGGACTTGCTTTAATTCCTATCGTTATTGCCCAGCTTCTGGGCAAAAAACTCATGTGGTATCAAGTCCTATTGACCATCGCTTTTCTTTGGCTGACATTTTCGGGAACAGTGACAATTTGGGCATTAATCGGTTTCGGAGTCTTCCAGACCATCATTGTAAAATTCTATGAGTGGTATCGAGTAAAACAAAACAAGAATCAGAGTTTTGTTTTCTACCTCATCATTCTGCTCTCTATTCTGCCATTAGTGATTGTCAAAGTGCATCCTCTGTTCAATCCAGGACCTGGACCAGGTTCAATTCTTGGATTCTTAGGAATCTCTTACATCAGTTTTAAGACAGTAGCCATGATTATGGAAATACGAGACGGACTTATTAAAGCCGTTCCTCTTAAAGAATTTCTTTATTTCCTCTATTTCTATCCAACGATTTCATCAGGACCAATTGACCGCTTCCGACGTTTTGTTAAAGAACTAAAAGCGCCAGTTGTCACTGAGAAATACCTTGATTTATTAAATAAAGGTGTCTTTAGAATTTTCCAAGGTTTCCTTTATAAATTCATCATCGGATACTTGATTGACCAATATTGGCTACATGGCATTGCAATCTCTGCAACAATACACCCAAGCTTCTTGAATGTTTCATCATCAATGTATGCTTACGGACTTTATCTATTCTTTGACTTTGCTGGCTACTCACTCTTCGCTATTGGTGTCAGCAATTTAATGGGATATGACCTCCCACACAACTTTAACAAACCTTTCCTAGCTAAAAATATTCATGACTTTTGGCAAAGATGGCACATGACTTTGAGTTTTTGGTTCCGTGACTTTGTATTCATGAGATTAGTGAAAACATTCATGGTTAAAAAATGGTCGAAAAATATGATAACCATCTCAAATGTTGGTTACCTCGCAAATATGTTACTCATGGGATTCTGGCATGGTTTAACTTGGTATTACATCCTTTATGGTTTCTACCACGCTATGTTAATGATTGGGTATGACGCATGGAAACGTCTGAAGAAACGTAAAAACTGGAAAATTCCAGATAATAAATGGACAAGTGCTATAAGTATTTTCATTACATTTAATCTAGTATTTATCAGTTTCCTTATTTTCTCAGGAATACCAAATCATATCATTATGCACTGCATAGATCCACATTTCCCACTTCCTAACTTCTAAAAGGCGTTAGGCATATCATAAAAAAACATTAGGAGAAACAAAATGAAAGAACAAATTTTTGATATTATCGAAACCGTATCAGGCACAGACGAATTCCGTGAAGACTTAGACATGGATTTATTTGAAGAAGGAATTCTTGATTCAATGAGAGCCATCATGCTCATTGTTGAATTAGAAGGCGCTTTTGATATCAGTCTTCCACCATCAGAAATGGACCGTGAAGATTGGAATACAGCAAATAAAATAGCAGCACGCGTTCAGGAAAAAAAGGATGAAAATTAAAATTTTTAGAGCCATTGGCCCATTAATTGCAGCTTTAGCCCTTGTTGGCTTACTGATATTTCTCCCAATAAATGTTGGTATGAAATACTCAAAAGACCAACTTGTTAAATTTGCTCAATCACCACTAAATACTCCAAGCTTTACAGGCTATTCAATTAAAAAACAAGCCTATTCAGACCCCGAGTTTTTACCAGTTCTTGGATCATCAGAAATGGAACATGTGGATTCTTTTCACCCAAGTGCCTATTTCAAAAAATATAATTCTGGTTTTACGCCATTCTTAGTAGGACAACCAGGAACAACTACTTTAACCCACTTTTTCTACATGAACTCTGTGGCAAATGAGTTAAAAAATCGTAAAATTGTTTTTGTCATTAGTCCACAATGGTTTTCAAAACAAGGAATTGTTGAAAGTGAATTGAAAAACTTTGTATCCAAAGGTGAAATTTACGGTTGGTTAAAAGAAGCAGACCCTAAAGCAGATACCACCACTCAACTTGCAAAACATTTATTAAGATTTAGATCGCTTAAATCTGAAGAGACGATTTATAATTCTCTAGAACGTCTAGCAGATAAAAAACCACTGACCGCTCTACAAAAAATGACTGTGGCGACCAATCTTCAATTTTGGCGAAAAGAAGATTTACTCTTCTCAAGTGTTTCACAATTCACAGCACAACCTCTTGGACTTACACCAAAAATTAATAAGTTTGCTAAAGAATTACCCAATGATCCAACCTCTGAAAACTTAGAAAAATTGGCAGTTGACCAAGGAAAAGATAGTTCAAATAACAATCCTTTCCAAATCAATAATAAAGTTTGGGATAAGAAAATAAAATCTAAATATAAACATCTAGAAAATTACAAAAAACATGTTTCCTATTTAGAAAGTCCAGAGTATCAAGATTTCCAACAGCTCTTAAATGTGTTTGCCAAAAATAATAATGATGTTTTATTTGTTATTCAACCAGTAAACGGCTCATGGTCATCTTACACTGGAGTATCAAAAGCAACACTCGAAAATTTCAGCTCTAAAATTAAAACACAATTGCGCAGTCAAGGCTTTTATCAAATTGCTGACTTAACAGATATGTATAACACACCTTATGCCTCTGGTGATACTGTTCACTTTGGTACTAAAGGTTGGTTGGCTACAGACAAAGCAATTGAAAAATTCATGAAGACACCAAGCAAGGTCAACTATCATATTGATAATTCGTTATTTTTATCAAAAGATTGGGCAATGAATGGTGCAACAGAGTCTATAGTAAATTAAAAATAAAAAAGATTGACAAAAAAGAATATGTCAGTTATAATGATAAAGGTTATGTCTATGACATAATCGTCGGTAGGTGAGGCTACCGCAGGGATACGGGTTGCTGCCGCAGAGTCGTGGAGACACGATGAGAGGGCTAACAGTTCACGTCGACAAACAAGGCGTGAAATAGTGCAACAACATTGCCCTGCGGAGCTAAAGCTTGAACGATAGCTTGTAACTGATTCGCTCTATAGTAGTGGTATCTTTTTTGGAATTATTCCCTTGCCTACGTTTAAGTTTTGTAGGCAAGGTTTTTTTATATTTAAAAAGGAGGTGAAAACGGAAATGGAATCCCAGAGTATTAATAGTCCCGAGCCTGATAGGCCGCAGATAATTAACGTGATAAGAGCAGCTTTCCGTTTTTATCACCTTATTTAAAGTGCCTAACGTTTGGGACTGTACACACAAAAATATTATAGAATATGAGGTACAGACCAATGAAAAAAATTAGAAAAACACTCGAAAACACAAAAAGAGCTACAACATTTGTAGATAACAATGAAATAAATGCAAGATTAGAATTTGCAAAAACTTCTACAAAAGAGGAGCTATTTCAAAAATTTAAAACATCAAATAAAGGATTAAGTGAAGAACAAGTAGAAATCTCTCGTGAACAATATGGAGATAATACGATTACGCGTGGTAAAAAAACTTCACTTATTAAACGGCTTTATCAAGCGTTCATCAATCCTTTTACCATTATATTGTTTGTCTTAGCATTAGTTTCAGCTTTTACGGATATTATCTTAGCAGCTCCTGGTGAGAAAAATCCCCAAGGACTCATTATCATTACTACAATGGTTTTAATCTCAGGAATTCTGCGTTTCGTTCAAGAGACTAGAAGTGGAAATGCTGCTGAGAATCTCTTAAAAATGATTACGACGACGACAAACGTTCATAGATTAGAATCAGGAAGTCAAGAGATTCCTATTGAAGAAGTTCTCGTAGGCGATATTATCCATCTATCAGCTGGAGACATGGTTCCAGCAGACCTTAGGATTATTCAAGCAAAAGACTTATTTATCAGCCAAGCCTCTTTAACTGGTGAAAGCGAACCAGTAGAAAAACTAGATTTAGCTACTGATGAAAAAGATGATTCAATCACAGAGTCAGTAAACCTAGCCTTCATGGGTTCAAATGTCATTTCTGGTAGTGCTTATGGAGTTGTAATTGCAACTGGAGATGCGACCATTTTTGGTGAAATGGCAAAAAGTGTAACCGAAGACTCAACTAAAACAACTTTTGAAAAAGGCGTTAACTCAGTTTCATGGGTCCTTATTCGCTTTATGTTAGTTATGGTTCCATTTGTCTTATTGATCAATGGTTTCACTAAAGGTGATTGGATGGAAGCTGCACTGTTTGCTTTAGCAGTTGCTGTTGGTTTAACACCAGAAATGTTACCAATGATTGTGACAACTTGCCTAGCAAAAGGTGCAGTCACAATGTCAAAAGAAAAAACAATCATCAAGAACCTAAATTCTATTCAAAATCTAGGTTCAATGAATATTCTCTGCACTGATAAAACTGGAACATTAACACAAGATAAAGTAGTATTAATGCGTCATTTAGATATTCATGGGCAAGAAAATATTCGAGTATTAAGACATGGATTTTTGAATAGTTACTACCAAACTGGTTTAAAGAATTTAATGGATTTGGCAATTATTGAAGGAGCCGAAGCCAAGCAAGATAAAAATCCTGAACTGGGTGGTCTAAGTAGTAAATATACAAAAGTTGATGAAATTCCTTTTGATTTTGAAAGACGTCGGATGAGTGTTGTAGTAAAAAGCAATACTAATGGAGCGACTTCAAAAACGCAAATGATTACTAAAGGTGCAGCTGAAGAAATGTTAGACATCTGTACTTTAGTCGAAGATAAGGGAAATGTTGTTCATTTAACTCCTGAACTCAGAGCATACATTCTGAAAAAAGTTGATGAACTTAACGAAGAAGGAATGCGCGTGATTTTAGTCGCTCAAAAAACAAATCCTTCACCAGTAGATACATTCTCGGTTCAAGATGAATCTGAAATGGTGTTAATGGGTTATCTTGCCTTTCTTGATCCACCCAAAGAATCTACAGCAAAAGCAATCAAAGCACTCAATAAATATGGAGTATCAGTTAAAATCTTGACTGGTGATAACGATAAAGTTACTCGTTCAGTTTGCAAACAAGTAGGACTTCCAGTTGATAAAACTATTTTAGGTTCTGATATCGACCAATTAGATGATAATGAATTGGCAAAGATTGCCAAGGAAGCTTCTGTTTTTGCTAAGTTATCACCTCAACAAAAAGCCAGAATAGTAACAACACTTAGAAATTCAGGCAATAGTGTCGGCTATATGGGAGATGGTATTAATGACGCAGCAGCAATGAAATCATCTGACGTTGGAATTTCAGTAGATAGTGCTGTAGATATTGCCAAAGAGTCAGCTGATGTAATTTTGTTAGAAAAAGATTTAATGGTTCTTGAAAAAGGAATTATTGAAGGAAGAAAAACCTATGCTAACATGATTAAGTATATAAAAATGACAGCAAGTTCTAACTTTGGTAATATGTTCTCAGTTCTAATCGCTAGTGCATTTTTACCATTTATTCCAATGTTATCTATTCATATTCTCTTACTTAATTTAATCTATGATTTCTCTTGTACCGCTATTCCTTGGGATAATGTCGATGAAGAATATTTGGTTGTTCCAAGAAAATGGGATGCAAGTTCTGTAAGTAAATTCATGTTGTGGATTGGCCCAACAAGTTCCGTATTCGATATTACAACTTATCTCCTAATGTTCTTTGTGATTTGTCCAGCAACATTTGGACCATTTAGCTCTCTTGTTCCTGGAAGTGCAGCATATATTGGATTTATCGCGCTCTTCCATACTGGTTGGTTTGTTGAATCAATGTGGACTCAAACCTTGGTTATCCATATGATTCGTACTCCTAAAATCCCATTTTTACAAAGTCGTGCTTCGGCTCCACTAACAATCTTAACTTTCATGGGAATCATTGGACTCACAATCATTCCATTCACAAGCTTTGGACATTCAATTGGTTTAAGGGCTTTACCAATTAACTTTTTCCCATGGCTAATTTTAACAGTAGTGATGTATATGATGCTTGTCACCATATTTAAAAAAATATTTGTTTCAAAATACGGTGAATTACTTTAAATAAAAAATAAAAGTGGTGATAATTTATCCCACTTTTATTTTACTTTGGTATAGTCTATGCTATAATTAAATCAAGAAAAGTAAGGTAAAAAAATGAAAACATCAAAAAATGAACAAGACTATCTAAAGGCAATATATAGCCTAAAAAATGAAAATAATGGATCTGTTAGTATTAATGCCATTGCTCAAAAATTATCAGTATCATCACCAAGCGCCACTGAAATGATTAAACGATTAGCCAAAAAAGAACTTGTTATTCATAAACCTTATTATGGGGTATCACTTACAGACTTAGGAAATCACGAAGCGAGATTTATTTTAAAAAGTCATAGGGTCTGGGAAACTTTTCTTTTTGAGAAGGTTGGATATACAATGGAGGAAGTGCACGATGAAGCCGAAAATTTAGAACATGCTTCATCACCAAGGTTGATTGAATCTCTATATGTCCTGATGGGCTATCCAGCAACTGACCCTCACGGCTCAGAAATTCCTACAGAATCATTTTGGCTGAAAAATGAAGTGGAACTCACACTTGATGAAGCACAAGTTGATCAGACTTACCACGTTACTGCTATAGAAGAAGAAGGAAAAAACTTTTTCAAAAAATTAGAAATTTCTCTTCCACATCTTATTAAAGTAATCGATAAATTAGAAGATAAATCAATAATTATTAAAGAAGATCGAGAAAGTTCAATTGTAATCCCACCATTTTTACAATCTAAAATTCATCTCATGCATAGAAGATAAGATAAGATACACTAAAAGTCCAAGAAATTTATTTGGACTTTTTATTTTTGAGTTTTCATATAGTTTTAAACTATAGGTCATCATATTAAAAATGTATTATTAAAGTTTTATTAAATTTGATAAGATAGACCTATTAAAAATTGGAGACTATGACTATGAAAAAATCAATTATTGCTTTCCCACGTATCGGTTCAAACCGTGAATTAAAATTTGCTCTTGAAAAATATTTTCGTAAAGAAATTACAGAAGAAGAATTACAAACAGTAGCCAAAGAAATTCGGTTGGAAAATTGGAAAAGTCAAAAAGAAGCTGGAATTGACTCACCTATTTCCAATGACTTTTCTTTCTATGACCAAACCTTAGATTTATCAATTGCTCTTGGTGCAATTCCAGAGTCTTATAAAAATTTAGAATTAAATGAACTAGATACTTTATTTGCATTAGCGCGTGGTTTCCAAGATGAACAAAATGACGTAAAAGCAAGACCAATGAAAAAATGGTTTAATACAAACTATCATTATTTAGTTCCAGAAATTAACAAAGATACGATTATTAAAGCAAATTTTTCAAAATTATTAAATGAATATAAGGAAGCAAAATCTGCTGGATTTGAAACCAGACCAACAATTATTGGCCCATATACATTTTTAGTTTTAGCAGATTACAAGTCAGGAGCCACGAAAGATACAGTATTATATGATGTTATTGTAGCTTTTCAAACACTACTAAAAGAACTTAATCAACTAGGAGTAGAATGGTTACAGATTGAAGAACCAGCACTTGTTTTAGACCAAACTGAAGAAGAAAAAAAATTATTTGTGAGTATTTATGAAGAACTACTTAAGACTAAAAACAACCTTAAGATACTTCTTCAAACATATTTTGGAGATGTTCGTGATAGCTATAAAGAAATAGTAAAGCTTGATTTTGATGGTATTGGTCTTGATTTTATAGAAGGAAGAGATTCTTTAGCTCTTATTCAAAAATACGGTTTTCCCAAAGAGAAAATACTTTTTGCAGGACTAGTAAATGGAAAAAATATTTGGCGTAATAATTATCAAAAGACACTTGAGCTACTAACCGCTTTAGATGCAGTAGCAGATATCGTAATTAATACAAGCTGCTCTTTACAACATGTTCCGGTAACAGTTAAAAACGAAACTAAATTATCAAAAGAAATTCTTAAACACTTTTCATTTGCCACAGAAAAATTAAATGAAATTGATGAAATTTCCGATATTTATTTTAATAAAAACACTTCTTTTTTGAAGAAGAATATCGAACTTTTTGAAAATGAAAGAGTTCGTGAAAATACTAAACTTAAGCAAAAACTTGATAAATTAACAGAAAAAGACTTTACTAGACAACCGTCACTAGTGGAAAGACGAGCAAGTCAATCTCAATCGCTTAATTTACCACTTTTACCAACCACAACCATCGGTTCATTTCCTCAAACGGCAGAGGTGAGAAAAGTTCGGCTACAAAATAAGCGAGGAGAATTAAGCCAAGCAGATTATGACACATTCTTAGAAGAAAAAATAAAAGAATGTCTTAAACTCCAAGAAGATATTGGATTAGATGTTTTAGTCCATGGTGAATTTGAACGAAATGACATGGTAGAGTATTTTGGAGAAAAGTTAGAAGGTTATGTTTTTACTCAAAAAGCATGGGTTCAATCTTACGGAACACGTTGTGTCAAACCTCCAATCGTGTGGGCTGATGTCACTAGACCAAAATCTATGACCGTCCGTTGGTCAGCCTATGCTCAATCTCAAACGTCTAAACCAGTAAAAGGAATGCTGACAGGTCCTGTAACGATTCTAAATTGGTCTTTTCCGCGAGAAGATATTTCGTTAAAAGCAAGTACTTTGCAATTGGCATTAGCTGTTCAAGAAGAAGTTCTTGACTTAGAGAAAGCTGGCATTAAGATTATTCAAATTGATGAGGCAGCTTTGAGAGAAAAGTTACCACTTCGCAAAAGTGATTGGTATAAAGAATATCTAGATTGGGCAATTCCTGCCTTTCGTTTAGTTCACTCTAAAGTAAAACCGGAAACGCAAATTCACACGCATATGTGTTATTCTGAATTTGAAGATATTATTCCATCAATTGACGCAATGGATGCTGATGTAATTTCTTTTGAAGCAAGTAGAAGTGAGCTATCAATTATCGATGCGTTGAAAGCTCACCATTTTCAAACTTTGGTTGGACCTGGAGTCTATGATATTCATTCTCCACGAATACCTAGCGTAAAAGAAATACAAAATCAATTAGAAAAAATATTGGCCAAATTACCAATTGAACAAGTTTGGGTAAATCCTGATTGTGGTCTTAAAACACGTGGTAATGCCGAAACCATTCCTAGTTTAAGACACTTAGTTGAGGCAACTAGGGTGTTAAGAAAGGAAAAGGTTGAATATGACAAGTAATTCCAAAATTCTTTCTTTTGAAGTTTTTCCACCTACAACTCAAATTGGAAGTACCAACTTGGTAAAGACCTTGGATAGCCTAAGAACTCTCTCGCCAGATTTTATCAGTGTAACTTGTAGTAACAATAATTATGATAATATTGGAGATACAACTATAAAGTTTGCTGATTATGTAAACAATACACTAGATATTCCAGCGGTTGCTCATTTACCTGCCGCTTATTTAGATAAAGCTCAAGTGATCGAAATTTTGGAACGGTTAAAAGATAAACAAATCAAAAAAATTCTTGCTTTAAGAGGTGATATCAGCGATGAACCGATGAAAGATGATTTTAAATTTGCAAGTGATTTGGTTAAATTTATCAAAGATTATGATGATACTTTTGAAGTTTTAGGTGCTTGCTACCCCGATATTCATCCCGAATCAGTAAATCGAGTGAGTGATTTTCATTATCTGAAAGAAAAAGTAGATGCTGGTTGTGACAGATTAATCACGCAACTATTTTTTGATAATGATAGTTTTTATGATTTTCAAGAACGGTGTGCAATTGCTGAGATAAATACTCCAATATTCGCTGGAATAATGCCAGTAATCAATCGAAATCAAATTCTTCGTCTATTAAAAAATTGTAATACGCCATTACCAGCAAAATTTATTAGAATACTCGAAAAATATGAACATAATCCTATCGCTTTAAGGGATGCTGGAATTGCTTACGCCATCGACCAAATCGTTGATTTAGTAACAGAAGATGTTGCTGGAATTCACCTCTATACGATGAATAATGCAAATACAGCACACTCCATCCATGCTTCAATTTCTTCTTTATTTACCGTTTGATACATAATAAAAGTTATGTAAAAATAAATTTTGAAATAAAATTAAGAAAAAATAGATAAATAATTGACAAATCAAAAAATTTTAATTATACTAACTAATAATATTAAATATCGAGGTTCCAAAATGATTAACAACTTTAAAAAATTTTATTTTTTCTTTATGAATGATCCACATTAGTTTTTGGCTAATAAAATGTGGGTCCTCTTTGATGTTCGTTAATCATCTAGGGGATAAAGAAGACGTCCCCTGGGACGTCTTTTTTTATTATAAAGGAGGCACATAAAAAGTAAAATAGAAAAAATTTATTGCAAGTAAAATATTATTAAGTATTTTTACTAAAAAACTATAGAAAAAGGTAAAAGATGACTTTTAAAGAACTCAGTAACAAAATTAACATTAAAGATGTAAAAGAGCTAAATCATTTAAATGATGAGCAACGAGAAAAGAAAGAAAAACGTGATAAGGAACTTGAAGCGATAATTAAGGGTGAAGACGATAGAATCCTCTTAGTCATTGGCCCCTGCTCATCGGATAATGAAGCTGCAGTTCTAGAATATGCTCACAGATTGTCAAAACTTCAAAAAGAAGTAGAAGATAAAATTTTTATTGTGATGCGTGTTTATACTGCAAAACCGCGGACAAACGGAGATGGCTATAAAGGCCTCATTCATGAACCTGATGCAGATGGACATACAGACCTTATCAATGGGATAAAAATGGTTCGTGACCTTCACTATAAAGTAATTACTGAAACTGGTCTGACTACAGCAGATGAGATGCTATACCCAGAAAATCTACCATTAGTTGATGACTTAGTAAGTTACTATGCAGTTGGCGCTCGCTCAGTTGAAAATCAACAACATCGCTTTGTTGCCTCAGGAATAGATGCCCCAACAGGAATGAAAAACCCGACATCAGGGAATTTAAAAGTTATGTTTAATGGAATGTATGCAGCCCAACAATCTCAAGATTTTCTATTTGGGAATGCTGAAGTAGAAACATCAGGAAATTTATTAGCTCATGCCATCCTTCGTGGTGGACAAGATGAAAATGGTAAAAACCATCCAAATTACTATACAGATAATCTTCTTGAAAGTATCGAAATATACGAAAAAATGGGCTTACAAAATCCATTTATTGTTATTGATACTAATCATGATAACTCTGGGAAGAAGTATATGGAACAAATAAGAATTGTTCGTCAAACATTAGTCAATCGTAATTGGGATGAACAAATTCATAAATATGTCAGAGGATTTATGATTGAATCATATCTTGAAGACGGTCGTCAAGACAAACCAGAAGTATTTGGAAAATCAATCACTGACCCATGTTTGGGTTGGGATAAAACAGAAGAACTTATTAATGAAATTTATAATTCGTGATTGTAAAATGAGAAGGGATGAGTGAGAAACTTAATAGAATATTTTCATATTCTGTTCAGATAGAAAATGAATTTTTCTATCAAAAGTAAAGAACCAAACCTTATCGTACCACCTTTTAAAATAATAATATAAAAGAGTAGTTTTGCTACTTTTTTAATTTATCTTTTTATATAAGTTTTAGTTTATAAAAAAATAAATCTTTCATTTGTGTATTTTTTAAAAATAAGATGTATAATGTATTTATCATCTACAGATGTAAACTTTACAAAAAATAGGAGAACTAAGATGACTTATAAAACTAGTACTGAAAACAAAGCGTTAGAAATTGTAAATGTTAAATCACTTGAAGGTAAAGTGAAACAAAGTATGGAGGCTGCGGGAAATAAAGGTGCTTTTGGCTATATTCGTGGTGGCTCTGAAGATGAGTGGACACTGAATGAAAATACATCAGCATTTAACAAAAAACAAATTATGCCTCGAGTATTAAGAGGAATTGATTCTGCAGATTTAAGTACCTCACTCTTTGGTATAAAGCTAAAAACACCAATAATCCAAGCACCAGTTGCCGCCCAAGGCCTTGCTCATGAAGAAGGAGAAGTTGCAACTGCTAAAGCGATGGCTGAAGTTGGCTCAATCTTTTCAATTAGTACTTACGGAAGTACATCAGTGGAAGACGCCGCAAAAGCAGCACCAGGTGCACCGCAATTTTTCCAATTATACATGAGTAAAGATGATAAATTTAATGAATTTCTTTTGAAAAAAGCTGTATCAGCTGGAGTTAAGGCAATTATTTTAACCGCTGATTCAACATTAGGTGGCTATAGAGAAGAAGACATTGTCAATCATTTCCAATTTCCTTTACCAATGCCAAATCTAGCTGCTTTTTCAGAAAGTGATGGAACTGGCAAAGGAATCAGCGAAATCTATGCAGCAGCAAAACAAGGTCTTGTTTTAGAAGATATTCAAAAAATTAAAAAAATAACAAATCTTCCTGTAATTGTTAAGGGGGTCCAATCTCCTATTGATGCAGATGATGCCATTAACGCTGGGGCAGACGGTATCTGGATTTCAAATCATGGGGGACGACAATTAGATGGAGGACCTGCTTCAATTGATGTCCTACCCCTCATCGCTAAAAGTGTTAATCATCGAGTTCCTATTGTTTTTGACAGTGGAGTTAGACGTGGGGAACATGTCTTCAAAGCTTTAGCACAAGGAGCAGATGTTGTTGCGGTAGGTCGTCCAGTTCTTTATGGTTTGAATTTAGGGGGAGCCAAAGGCGTTCAATCTGTTTTTGAACACTTAAACAAAGAGCTAAGTATTACTATGCAACTTGCTGGAACAAAAAATATTGAAGAAATCAAACATACCTCATTGATTGACTAATAGTTCAAATAAAAAAGTACCTTATTAGAGGTACTTTTTTATCCTATTTGATAAAGTAGTTAGTTTTGAAAGTTCATTTGATCAATTTTTGAAACAATTTCCTTATCTACCCAAACCGAAACACTTCCATCATTGACGTAAAATTCAGCTCCACCATTTTGATCCAGCGTAATAGGTATTTCATGTCTTCCAAATAAATCTATATAAACTTTACCTGCATACGCCTTATCAATTATCATATATTTTGAGCCACCATTTTTATTAGTTAAAATACATGATAATCCATATTCCTTATTATCTATTTTTAAAATATTTGTCCATCCAATAATATCAGGATGATCAAAATAATCTTTTTCCCTTAAAAACTCAGAGTCCTTACGTAATGCTATCATAGTTCTTAAGTTATCACCTACAGGACTAACATTATGTGAGGGTATTCCATATAAATCTCCCCAAAAGACAGTAGGAGTTCCTTTTTTGCGAAGTAAAATTAAGCTATAAGCGTGCTCTTTAAACCAAGCTGGAATCCAAGATTGAAGAGCCTGTCCTTCTTGAGTATCATGGTTATCAACAAAAGTGACCGAGAGTTCTGGCTGGCTGGCAGTGAGTGTGTGATCAAAAAGAGTACGCATATCAAATTCTCCATTGGTTGAAGAGGCTTCTTTCATATTAAAATGTAGTGGTACATCAAATAATTGTATTCTATCACCGGATTGTTCTAGATAATACTCTAATTTGCCAAGATCATCAGACCAGTACTCGCCAACAATAAAAAGTTTTTTATCCAATTGCTTTGCTCTCTGTTCAAGCCATTTATCAAAATATTTGAAATCAATATGTTTAATTGCATCTAATCGAAAACCATCAATTTTTGTCATTTCTGAAAACCAATGTCCCCATTTTTCAAGTTGTTCTACCGTTTCCGAAACACTAAAATCAAGATCAGCCCCCATTAAATAATCAAAATTATTATTCTCTGAATCTACATTCTCATCCCATTCATGTCCTTCAAATTCAAGAATTTCTTCTTGATTTTTCCTTTCATCATAATCAATTCCCGTAAAGTTGTGCCAGGTCCATATATAATTGTCGTATTTTCCTTGTCTTCCTGGAAATGTAAATTTGGTCCAAACTTCAACAGTTTTATTATTTTCGATGTTATGAAGATGATTATCTTCTGCTTTAATATCAGCTTCAATAGTTTCTGTTTCATCAGCACCCATCATGTGATTAAAAACGATATCCGCATACACTTCAATATTGTTGTGGTGTAGTGTATTAATTAAATCAAGATATTCATCTTTAGTCCCATATTTTGTAGGAATTGTCCCTTTTTGATCAAATTCCCCTAAGTCGAATAAATCATAGGTCCCATAACCAACATCTTCAACTCCAGAAGCTGCCTTGGAAGCTGGAGGTAACCACAATCCTGAAAATCCTAACTTTCCTAAGTCAGGAATATTCTCTTTTATATTATTCCAGTGCTGAGAATCTGAGGGTAAATACCATTCAAAAGCTTGAAGGATTGTTTTCATAAAATCATTTCTCCTTTTTCAAATTGATACAATTCTTTTCTAAAAACTAGCGCCATTAATAATTAGTATACACAAAAAGGAATCTGAAGGACAGCAGAATGTTTTAGAATTAATTAGAATATTCAAAATATAATACTATCATCATTGGTGAATGTATTTTTTGTAAGACGATATTTTTGAATATTCTGAAATTTAGTCATACAATGAATTTATACTGAATTGAAAGGAGTTAGAACATGAAAGAAATTTCTTACAGCAAAATACTCTTAGTAGCTAAAAATGCACATCTTTATTTTTTCGATTCCTTAAATAATATTGATGTAATTTCAGGACGCCGATTAGTCCATTTTATAAAAAGTGATTTGGGAAAGCATCGGCTTGCCCGTTATCAGCTTATTATATTTTTAGATTCTGGTTTTAAAGCTAACTATCCTAATATTATAAAGGATTTTACCGAGGCAAAGATGATTCTATTTTTTTGGAATCATTTGACTCAAAAATATATTGATTTGCTACACACCTCTAGAGAAATAGGAGTAATTGATTCCTACTATAGTTTTGACCCTATTGAAGCAAAAAAATATGGGCTCTATCATAATTCTACTTTTTATACTCCTTGTATAAATTTACCTCTTCAAATACCAGATTATGATTTGTTTTTTGGAGGAAATGATAAAGGAAGAACTCAACTTGCGCATGTTATTTTAGATAAATGTGCCAGTTTAGATATTTCAATATTACTTTATATCATTAATGGAGAAAAAGGTTTTAAAAATAAAGGATATTTACCCTATCCAAAATTTTTAGAGTTCTTAATTAATAGTAATGGTATTCTTGAAATTATGCAAGAAAACCAGACAGGTTTGACCTTGAGAACAATGGAGGCTATTTTCTTTAAGAAAAAATTAGTTACAACAAATAAAGCCATCAAGCATTACCTATTTTATCATCCTGATAATATTTTTATTTTAGGAGAGGACTCAATAGAGAACTTATCTAATTTTTTGGAAAAAGACTATCATCCGCTAGAACATGATAAAATCAATTTTTTTGAAAGCCAAAACTGGTTTGACAGATTCTTATTTCCTGAAAAAGAATTACTGAATATTGAATATCGTGATAGTTTACTGGATGGTTAAAATGTTCAGCAAAATTACTAATGACCAAATCAAAATAAATAAAAAGACGTCAAAATAGATGTCTTTTTATCATTATATTAATAATCTAAATAACTTTTATATACTATGAAAATGACAAATCGTCTTGTATATTTCATAAATTTTAATACTAGTCTTGGAAACCCAATCTTGAACATGTTATACTGTAAGAGTATAAAAATTAGGAAATGGTGTATTATGTCAGCTATTAGTTTTATTGCTGTGATGATGATTGGTGTTATCGGGGCAAATATAATCAAAGAGTTTTTTCCACAAATTTCAGAAACTTTTATCTTGATTGGTGTGGGCCTTATTTTGAGTTTCCTACCAGAATTTCAAAATTTTGAATTGGAGCCAGAGTTTTTTATGATGTTAATCATTGCTCCATTAATGTTTTATGAGGGAAGTAAAACTTCATTAAAAAAAGTACGGAAAAATTTCAGAGGAATATTTTTTCTATCAATTACTTTAGCAGTGGTGACTGTACTTTTAGTAGCAGTGCTTACGAATAATATAATGGGTAGTTGGATTTTCCCTTTAGCTATCTGTTTTGCAGCAATTGTAACGCCAACAGATGCAGTTGCTGTAAAATCAATAATTTCTGGAAAGAAAATGCCCGAAGGGGTTAATGAAGCAGTTGAATTTGAATCTTTATTTAATGATGCAACAGGGTTAGTTTTACTGAGCTTAGGATTATCTGTTTTAGAGAGTGGGCATTTCAGTATTTGGGAAGGACTTGGTCGCTTTATATTTGTCTCAATTGGTGGAATTATAATTGGTTTAGTTGTCGGTGCTCTACTGGTACGAATTAGGACGGCAATCAATCTCAGAGCAACTCGGCCAGAAGCTACCATAATTCCTATTTCAATTCTGACCCCCTTCTTTATTTATTTGTTAGCAGAACATTTTGGAACTTCCGGTGTTTTAGCTGTAGTTGCTGCTGGGTTGATTCATAATTTTGAAGGAGATATGCTCAAACTGACTTCAACAAATGTTCAATTAACGAATAATACAATCTGGGAGATTTTAAGCGATATTCTGAATAACTTTGTTTTCATTCTCTTGGGTGTAAGTCTATTTGGAATTTGGGACATTTTTAAATCACTTGGTTGGAAAGAATCAATTGTACTATTTTTGATAAGCGTTTTAGTTTATTTACTTATGTTATTCATAAGAAAATTTTGGACTAATAGAAAAGGAAATAGATCAATCGAACACTTTTTCTCTGATGTAAAAGAAGAGCGTAATAGCGATTCAACAATTTTTGCTTTGTCAGGAGCCCATGGAACAATGACATTAGCAATGGCTTTCTCTTTACCTTTGAATACTAGTATTTTGAGCAACGAGAATAGGGAAATTATTATTACAATGGCCGCTATTGTTATTCTTTTAAGTCTTATTGTACCAACACTGATTCTGCCAAAATTATTACCGGCACTTGGAGGTGAAAGTACTGATAATATAAATCAGGTTCGTAACGATATGGTTGATTATGCGATTCTTCATATGGTAGAAGAAATTGAGGATAGTAAAGTTCGTAGTAGTCTTACCAAACAACTACAATCACAAAAAGGATTACAAATCCCTGACCACACTAAGAGTAGTAAATTAATGGACGAGATAATAAGTTGGCAGGAAACATTACTTGATACAACAACTATAAAAGCACAGTTTTCACCTAAAGTTATTGACTATTTTAGAATTTATCTAGAAAACAGTAGTAAACATTCAACTGGTAAGAAAATAAGACGATTATTCTCCAAAAGACGACGTGGCAGAAGAGTAGATTCAGTAGAAATGCAAGAATTTGCGACAATAAGAACCGATATAAGCCGACTAGAAAGCAGTTTATATCAACAAACAATCGAAAAATTAAGTTCTCTTGAAAAAGAGCGATTAGAAAATAAGATAACTGACTTTAGTGATATTGAAGAAGTAAAACATATTTTGGAAAATAGACATTACCGTATTCGTAACGAAATTCAAGAAGATACAATTATTCCAAACGAATTACTCATAGAGGCATTTCAACTTGAATATCAATTTGTATTGAACCAGGTAAAAACTGATGTAATTTCTAAAGAAACAAGTAATAAACTTTTTAAAGAGATAAATAATGCTCAAGTTTTACAATTACAGAAACAATAAAAAGCCTATTGAGGCTTTTTTCTAAAGTAACTAAATATATTACCAATAAAGTTGATTCGCATGGTTCATAGCAACGATAAACGATTATGTTCCATCAAACAGCCGTAGGATCATTACCCTCCTTATTAGAACTCAGTTGATTACTGGTAATTATCAATTCTATTTGCTAGAATATGCTTGTGTTGGACAAGAGCTTATGATGTTGGAGTGTCTTTATTATTTCATTGATAATAATAAAATCAGTCTGTAACAAGTAATGGATGCCTAATGAATTTACAAAAATTTAAAAGATTGTTGCTAGAGAAATTGATACATGGAGGTAATGATAGATGAAATTAATACTATCATCAATTTTGTTAGGATTCGGTGGATTTGATCCAGTGGGAGCAGTGCTTATAATGGCTGCACTAGCAAATGGAACAAAGAAAAAACAAGTATATTTATTTTCTTTAATGGCTCTACTTTCCACGGTCGTTTTCGGATTAATATTTTCATACGGTACTAGTATAAGCTTGAATTATTTTATAAATATAATGAATCATATTCCAGATATGGCTTATGTATTTACCGGTTTTTTGATATCCATTGTATGTGTAGCTTGGTTTATAAGATCTACCTTCCTAAAAGGAAATAAAGAAAGAGTAGATGATCAGAAAGAATCGAAATTTATGAAATTTTCAAAGAGAAGTATGCCACTTGCAGGTTTTATTTTTGGGTTTTGGGCTATGTCAGATCCGACTTTTTGGGCAGTGGTTGCACTAAGTGCAAAAGAGGGGAATATACTATTAACAATATTATGTTTAACAATTTGGATGTTGTTAGGACAGATTCCTTTATATACTTTAGTAGTATCATTAATATTTAATGTCTATGAAAAATTGATTAAAATAGCAAGTAGGTATTTAGATAAAAATAACCGAAGAAAAAAATTAAGTAATGTCACTAGAATAATAATATTATTATTTATATTAGGTATTGGTATTTATTTTTTTATTGATTCATTGGTATATTTACTAAAAGGGATTTGGTTATATTAGTTTATATATTATCGTGAATTAATATAAAACATGTTTAGTGTTTGATAAACAGATTATAATCTAAGTTTATCTAATCACTTTTATAGTTTAGTCGCAAAATATAGAAGTTTAAAAGAAGAATAAGGCTTTTGGTCATATTCTTTTTAGTGTCCAATTTACTATGTTCATACTGAGCAATTTTTAATAACAAAATATAGGGGAGTGATAAAATAGAATGAGAATATGAAAACTCCTACAAAAAATATTAATTTAGAAAAAGAGGAACAGCTGTGAATATTGAAGTTTTACTTGAAAAGAAAGAACAAATACAGGTTAAGATTTTACGTCAGTTGTTCCTCAAACATGATAAGCTAACTGCGCAGGAACTGTGTGATTGGGTAAACCTCTCTCGACCTTCGGTTCAGAGTTATTTGGAGGATATATCTTATATAGGACGGATGATTGGGAAACCCATGGAAGTTATTCGTCAGAACAATAAACTCGTTCTAAACATGTCGGAATCACAAACCTTAGATGAAGTCATCAGTTTTTTAATCCAAGATAGTATCAAATATCGCCTGATTCTCTTATTTTTAGAACAAAAAAATTACATGATTTTTGAATTAGCAGAACTCTTGCTACTCAGTGAATCTACTTTGTTTCGCAAAATCAAAGAACTCAATAAACTTTTATTGGAATTTGATATTCAAATCAAAAATAATAAATTGATCGGAGAAGAAAGTCAAATTCGCTATTTTTACTATCTGCTATTTGATTCGCTTCATCCTAAATTTCGACCAGATTTGCTGCAAGTCACTAAATTTCAGGTTGAATTTGTACGGCAACTTGAAGAAACGTTAAAAGTAAATTTTTCCGAAAGTAGCAAAGATAAACTTTATCGGTGGTTGGCAATCACAGAAAGAAGGCGGAAACTTACAGATATCCAAATTACTAAATCTTTAGAAATGAAGAAAATATACCAAGATGACCATCTCTATCAACTATTGGATTCTCTTTTTTATCAACATATTTATGATAATCAGAGCAAGGATAACTGTGAGACAATTTTTTTCTACGGTTTTCTCCAATCTTTTTTCATTCTAGATAAAGAAAGTTATTACCGTTTTGATATTTATCGCAGTAAAAAAATTCCAACTGTTCTCTTGAATATTTCTTTAAGAGAGCGAATGTTAAACCACTATCGTCCCCATCGTTTAGGTTTCGAAGAGGAGAAATCCATCAGTTATCAGTTAGCTCAAGTAAACAATAAATTCACCTTTTTCCAAGGTAGCCTCTTTACCAAAATTCAAGAAGATTTGATGCTACATAAACAAAACTGGGTCGATAAGAGTTTTCAAGATTTACTCGATAACCTCAAAGATATTGCTTTAAGTTATATACCCAAAGAGCAGGATTTGCCAGAACTCATCTTTGGTTATCGCAATGCCTTGATGCTGCTGGAGCTCTTATCTGCTCAACAATTGACGGTGGCTTATGATTTGTCTGATACACCTGCCTATCAAATCCCGATGGAACACTATCTGAAAAATCACCTCAGATCTGTTGAAAAGATAAAATTAGAGCATTATCAAGAAAGCCAGAGTTATGATCTACTTATCTCAAGTAAAAGAAATGACAGTCGAAAGTTTGTCTATATACTTTCCGAGTTTTCCAGTGATTATGATTTTGAAGAGTTATTGTCGCGTATTGAAAACTTAAAAAAAGAAAAATTTCAAAAAAAAGCAATTTTGAATTAAGAATGAAACACGAAAGAGGAGTGCTCACCTCTTTTTTTATGTTTTCACGTGAATATTATTTTACATTTATGAATATATTACTGCGGTCCCATTATTTAGCATTTTCTCACTGAATTTATTACAGAATAGATGAAGAATTAAGAATAGCAACTCAAATAAGGTTAAAATTAAATTGGGGTAGAGACTCCCTCTCCCATTATTTCTTAGTAAGCACAAACTGCCCAAATTCAAGTAATTTTTCTATTCGAATCTGTTGTTTATTTTCGACTGCCAATTTTTTTTTGAATTTGATAAAAAATGAAAGTTTCTATTCGTTTTAAAATGCTATAATATAAATCATAGAAAGCGTTTACAAAGGAGAAACAACATGACAGAAACTTCTTACATTATGGCAATTGACCAAGGTACAACAAGCTCAAGAGCTATTATATTTGATAAACATGGTAAACATATCGGCAGCTCCCAAAAGGAATTTACACAGTACTTTCCTAAAGAAGGTTGGGTGGAACATGATGCCAACGAAATTTGGAACTCTGTTCAATCTGTTATCGCAGGAGCATTTATCGAATCTGGTATTAAGCCTGTGCAGGTTGCTGGTATTGGTATTACTAACCAACGTGAAACAACCATTATCTGGGATAAAAAAACAGGTATACCAATCTACCATGCCATCGTTTGGCAATCACGTCAATCTTCCAATATTGCAAATGGTCTTAAAGATGCAGGGCATGATGAACTCTTCCACAAAAAGACAGGACTCATTGTCGACTCATACTTTTCAGCTACAAAAATTCGTTGGATTCTTGACCATGTTGAAGGAGCACAAGAGCGGGCGGAACGAGGCGAGCTGCTCTTTGGAACAATTGATACATGGCTTTTATGGAAGTTAACAGATGGCGATGTACATTATACAGACTACTCTAATGCCAGTCGTACTATGCTCTACAACATTCACGAGTTAAAATGGGATGAAGAAATCCTGAAAATTCTGAATATCCCGGCTTCAATGCTTCCAGAGGTTAAATCTAACTCAGAAGTTTATGGTGTGACTAAAGGATTTCATTTCTTCGGATCTGAAGTACCAATCTCAGGTATGGCTGGTGACCAGCAAGCCGCATTATTTGGTCAAATGGCCTTTGAACCAGGGATGATTAAAAATACTTATGGTACAGGTTCATTTATCGTGATGAATACGGGTGAGAAACCACATATTTCCAAAAATAACATGCTCACAACAATTGGCTACGGCATTAACGGAAAAGTTTATTATGCCTTAGAAGGAAGTATCTTTGTTGCAGGTTCATCAATCCAATGGTTACGTGATGGCTTGAAGATGTTGGATCGTGCCAGTGATTCTGAAGAAGTTGCACTCCAGTCTATGAGTCAAGATGAAGTTTATGTGGTTCCAGCTTTTGTCGGCCTTGGCGCACCATATTGGGACCAAGAAGCACGTGGTGCAATGTTTGGTTTAACACGTGGAACAGCAAAAGAAGATATTGTGAAAGCAACCTTACAAGGGATAGCTTATCAAGTCCGTGATGTAGTAAGCACCATGAAAGAAGATACAGGAATCGATATGTCTGTACTCAAAGTAGATGGTGGCGCAGCAAATAACGAATACTTGATGCAGTTCCAAGCCGATATCTTGAATATCCCTATTCAACGTGCGGGAGATTTGGAAACGACAGCGCTCGGTGCAGCCTTCCTAGCAGGTCTTGCAGTTGGTTTTTGGAAAGATTTAGAAGAACTCAAAGAATCTTATGAGCCTGGCAAAATTTTCCAAACGCAGATGCAAGAAGAACGTAGAGAAGAACTCTATGCCGGTTGGAAAAAAGCTGTGAATGCAACACGCGCTTTCAAATAATAATCAATTAGACAGTAACATAAAGGAGAATAGAAATGGCTTTTTCTAAAAAAACAAGACAAGAAGCAATCACAAAAGTTCAGAATGAAGAAATGGATTTACTCATTATCGGAGGTGGTATTACTGGTGCTGGATTGACTTTACAAGCGGCAGCCACTGGCATGAAAGTTGCTGTGCTTGAAATGCAGGACTTTTCAGAAGGAACATCGTCACGTTCAACGAAACTCGTGCATGGGGGTATCCGTTATCTAAAAAACTTTGATGTCGAAGTCGTTTCCGACACTGTTTCAGAACGTGCTGTTGTTCAAAGTATTGCGCCACATATTCCTAAGCCAGACCCGATGTTACTTCCTATTTACAATGATGAAGGCAAAACGACTTTTGATATGTTTTCTGTGAAAATCGCCATGGATTTGTATGATCGGTTGGCAGGTATTGATGAAGGTTCTCCATATGCCAACTATACCATCTCACCAGAAGAAGTGCTACGCCGTGAGCCACTGATTAAGAAAAAAGGTTTGCAAGGTGCAGGGGTTTATCTTGACTACCGTAACAATGATTCACGTTTGGTGATTGACAATATTAAAAAAGCTGTAGAAGACGGCGCAAAAGCCATCAGCAAGATGAAAGTGATTGATTTTATCTATACTGATGGACAAATCTCTGGTGTTCGGGCGCGTGACTTATTGACAGATGAAGTCATTGAAGTAAAATCTAAACTTGTGATTAACACAAGTGGTCCTTGGGTAGATAAGATACGTTACTTGAACTTCACTCGTCCGATTGTACCAAAAATGCGTCCGACAAAAGGAGTCCATCTCGTGGTTGATGCTGCCAAATTACCTGTGCCTCAACCAACATATTTTGATACAGGAAAACATGATAAACGTATGGTTTTTGCCATTCCACGTGAAAATAAAACATATTTTGGTACGACAGATACAGATTATCATGGGGACTTTACCGATCCAAAGGTTACTCAAGAAGATGTGGACTACCTTTTAGATGTCATCAATTTCCGTTATCCTGGAGCAAATATCACGATTAATGACATTGAAGCTTCATGGGCTGGATTGCGTCCATTGCTAGGTGGGAATTCGGGTTCAGACTATAACGGAGGTGATAACGGTGCAGTTTCTGAAACTAGCTTTAACGCTGTCGTAGAGGCCGTGCTTCGCTATAAAAATAAAACAGCAACTAAAGCCGAAGTAGAGCATTTATTGAACAATATGGAATCAAGTCTTTCAGAAAAAGGGGACGCGCCATCTTCAGTTTCTCGTGGGAGTTCACTTGAACGTGAGAGTGATGGTTTGATTACTTTAGCTGGTGGGAAAATCACTGACTACCGTAAAATGGCAGCAGGTGCGATGGAGCTTATCTGCCAGCTACTTGTTGAGGACTTTGATTTGAAATATGAACCAATCGACTCTAAAAAATACCAGATCTCTGGTGGTGAATTTGATCCAACTAAGGTTGAAGAAGTCGTTGCTGAAAATATGAAAATCGGTGTTGTTGCAGGTCTTACAGAAGAGGAGGCGAAATACATAGCAGACTTTTATGGAATGAACGCACTCCAAGTATTTGCCTATGCTTCTGAAATGAAACCTTATGAAGGCTTATCTTTGGCAGAATCAGCCCGTCTGCGTTATGCGCTTGAGGATGAAATGATCTTGACACCGGTAGACTACTTGCTTCGTCGTACTAACCATATTTTATTTATGCGAGAAAGTGTAGATACAATCAAAGTTCATGTTGTCAACGTCATTGCAGGCTTTCTCGGTTGGTCTGTAGAAGAAAAAGCAGAACAAGAAAAAGCTTTGGAAAAAGCGCTTCGTGAATCTGACTTATCAGATTTGAAGAAATAAAAATAGTTTGAAGATAATTGAAACAAATAAAAAATAGAAATAAGGGGTCAATATGCACTCAGAAATGGTACAGCTACTTGGTGAATTTTTAGGAACATTTATCTTAATACTTCTTGGTAACGGGGTCGTTTCAGGCGTTGTCCTGAACAAAACGAAAGCAACAGGAGCTGGTTGGGTTGCTATCACTCTCGGTTGGGGATTTGCAGTAATGATGGGGGTTTACATTTCTGGATTTATGTCGCCAGCCCATTTGAATCCAGCAGTAACAATTGCAATGGCAATGATTGGGAGCTTTAGCTGGAGTTTGGTTCTTCCTTATATTATTGCGCAAATGCTTGGTGCAATGGTCGCCAGCATTATCCTCTACCTAATGTTTTACCCTCACTATGCTGAAACAAAAAATCCAGCAGATATCTTGGGCACGTTTTCTACAGGCCCTGCTCTTCGTCATACAGGCTCGAATTTGATTAGTGAAATTGTTGGTACTGCAGTATTAACGACAGGAATTCTCGCCTTCGGTCAATACACTATTACGCAAACTTCGGGTGTCTCACCCCTTTTAGTAGGTGCGATTATCACAGCCATTGGTTTATCACTTGGTGCAACGACAGGTTACTCTCTAAATCCCGCACGTGACTTAGGTCCTCGCATCATGCATGCCATCTTACCTATCAAAGGTAAAGGAGATTCAGACTGGTCTTACGCATGGATACCTGTTTTAGGTCCAATCATTGGCGGTAGCTTAGGTGCCCTTCTCTTTAATATGGTTATTCAATTTGCAAGTAATTAAACTGAAATAATATACATAAAAAGAGTTAGACAGAGTTCTAACTCTTTTTATTAAAAATAAATGAGCCATAAGAAAAAATTTTCTATAATCAAAGTCACATAATCAATTGAGAAAAAATTTAATTAAAATATAATTATTGATGATTATGGAAAGTCTGCCCAGCATGTTTAAGTGTTTCCTGCTTGTAATTGATTTCTGTTGTTAGATTATACAACCTGGTATTGGTAGTTATCTAAAGGCCATTCCATAGATATGTTTGATGATGACAATATAAATGTTCTGTAAGGGGGATATATTATTTAGTTGTGCATGTCATATATTTTTTTATTTCGAATATGGGAATATTGGTGGATTCCTTTAAAATGATTCAAAATAGAAGCTAAAAAACCACTTGAAAATTTTAGTGGTTTTTTTTTGAAACAATTCTTCATATATTCAATTGAAATTAATTATTCAAGAGCAGAGTGATACAATTACACAAATTCTTCATACTCATTAGGATCTTGATTATCTACCCTGCCATTTTCTTGTTTTAAGGCTGTGATTTTATTAATCTCTTCAGAAGAAAGTGAAAAATCAAAAATATCTATATTTTTTCTTTGGTGTTCTGGAGAAGTTGCTTTAACAATAGGTATAATACCTCTTTCAACTTGCCATCTTAGAATGATTTGACCAGTATCCTTACCATATTTTTGAGCTATGTTTTGAATCAGGCTTTCCTCAAGCTCTTTACTACCTCGGCCTAAAGGGCTCCATGCCTCAGTTAGAATGCCATACCTTTTATTAATTTTCAATAGCTTTTCTTGAGGCCAGTAAGGGTGAATTTCATTTTGATTAATTGCTGGTATAACACCAGTTTCTTGAATTATTTTGTCGAGATGGTCTTCCTCAAAATTAGATACCCCAATTGATCTTACAAGACCCCGTTTTTTTGCTGCAATTAGTGCTTTCCAAGCTTCAACATAATTATCCCGCTTTGGTAGTGGCCAGTGGATCAAGTAAAGATCAAAATAGCTCAATCCTGTTCGTAATAAAGACTCTTCAATCATCTTCAAAGCATCTTCAAAATGATGATATTTACCAGGTAGCTTAGTTGTCACAAAAAAATTTGATCGAGGGATACCAGAACGACGAATTGCTTCTCCAACTGCTCCTTCGCTATCATAATTAGTTGAGGTATCAAGTAAACGATAACCGCTTTGTATAGCCGTTAAAATTTGCTCCACCCCTTCATATCCACGAATCTGAAATGTTCCTAACCCTATTTTAGGAATCAAATGTCCATCATTAAGCGTATATTTTTCTTGTTCAATCATTTTCTTGTTCTATTTTCCTTTCTGATTGTTTAAGTTTATGAATATTATGTCAATAATACTAAACTTTTGCAGGTTTTCAAAGTTAATCGAATATCTAATCGTTAACTGTATAGTACAAAGTTTAACGTAACTATACTCAATTGTGAAATAATATGTTTATTATTGTTTTTCCAATAAGCTTTACCTCTATTGTATAAGTTTTATCATACCAAAAGCAAATCTTTGATGCAAATTTAGATATTAAAAAAAGATTTTTAAAACATGCGATTTGATGGTAGCATATAATATTATCGTGCTCAAAAAATGAGAGATATAATAAAAATTGGGGTTAAGTAAAGGACATTATTCAGTTCTTTAATAGTCTTTTTGAGATAGTTGAAGCTGAATATAGTATTAATAAATTATAAAATAAGTCATATCATTTGAATGCGCTTTCTATTTGTGTTAGATTAGGGTTAGATTATAAAATGTATTCTAAAGAAAGAGGTGACGTATGATTTGGTCATTAATTGTTGGTGCATTAATCGGTTTAATCGCTGGTGCGATTACAAATAAGGGAAGTTCAATGGGCTGGATTGCTAATATCTTAGCAGGGTTAGTTGGATCTTTTGTAGG